>ENA-OQEX01000341-OQEX01000341.1-human-gut-metagenome-genome-assembly--contig:-NODE-341-length-25808-cov-2.600678_pt1 | contig 25808 bp, 33 predicted proteins | sample MGYA00242802_ERZ504649 | MGnify/ENA primary metagenome ERZ504649 (study PRJEB26092, sample SAMD00036194) | human gut metagenome | host: Homo sapiens | study: EMG produced TPA metagenomics assembly of...
CAGAACCTGGTGATCACGGGCTCCCTGATCACGATCATCCCCCTGGTGATCGCGTTCCTGTGCCTGCAGAAGTACTGGCAGTCCGGACTCGCCGCAGGCGCCGTCAAGGAGTGATGGAGTCGGCTCCGCCGACGCGGTGTCTTCACCGCCTCGCGGCGGGGTCTCTCCCTCCGTCCCGCTCCGCCGAGACAACCTTCCTCATCAGAGGGAGGTAATAGTGCCAAGCCCCTCTCTGACGAGCTGAGCCGTTAGGCAAACAGCCCTGTGGGCTGTTTATTCCCGCGGACGCAGATTATCGATAAAATTCAATAAAGGAGCTGAATCATCATGGAACGTAAAGAGTTCAAGTGGCCGCAGCCGCTTGCGGGCAACAAGCCCCGCATCTGGTACGGCGGCGATTACAACCCCGACCAATGGCCTGAGGAAGTGTGGGACGAAGATGTAGCCCTCATGCAGCAGGCCGGCGTCAACCTCGTCTCCGTGGCCATCTTCTCCTGGGCCAAGCTTGAGCCCGAAGAAGGCGTGTACGACTTCGATTGGCTCGACCGCGTCATCGACAAGCTTGGTAAGGCCGGCATCGCCGTCGATCTCGCCTCCGGCACCGCATCCCCGCCGATGTGGATGACCCAGGCCCACCCGGAGATCCTCTGGGTCGACTACCGCGGCGACGTCTGCCAGCCCGGTGCCCGCCAGCACTGGCGCGCCACCAGCCCGGTCTTCCTTGACTACGCGCTCAGCTTGTGCCGCAAGATGGCCGAGCACTACAAGGACAACCCCTATGTGGTCTCTTGGCATGTGAGCAACGAGTACGGCTGCCACAACCGCTTCGACTATTCCGAAGACGCCGAGCGCGCCTTCCAGAAGTGGTGCGAGAAGAAGTACGGCACCATCGACGCCGTCAACGACGCTTGGGGCACCGCATTCTGGGCGCAGCGCATGAACAATTTTTCCGAGATCATCCCGCCGCGCTTCATCGGCGACGGCAACTTCATGAACCCGGGCAAGCTGCTTGACTGGAAGCGCTTCAGCTCCGACGCCCTGCTCGACTTTTACAAGGCCGAGCGCGACGCCCTGCTCGAGATCGCCCCCAAGCCGCAGACCACCAACTTCATGGTCTCCGCCGGCGGTGCCGGCATCGATTACGACAAGTGGGGTTACGACGTGGACTTCGTGTCCAACGATCACTACTTCACGCCTGGCGAAGCTCACTTCGACGAGCTGGCTTACTCGGCCTCCCTATGTGACGGCATCGCCCGCAAGAATCCGTGGTTCCTCATGGAGCACTCCAGCTCCGCCGTCAATTGGCGCCCGATCAACTATCGCGTCGAGCCCGGCGAATTGGTGCGCGACTCCCTGGCCCACTTGGCCATGGCTCCGACGCCATCTGCTACTTCCAGTGGCGCCAGTCCAAGGCCGGTGCCGAGAAGTGGCACTCTTCGATGGTTCCTCACGCGGGCCCCGACTCCCAGATCTTCCGCGATGTGTGCGAGCTGGGTGCCGACCTCAACAAGCTTGCTGACGAGGGCCTGCTGAGCACCAAGCTGGTCAAGTCCAAGGTCGCCGTCGTCTTCGATTACGAGTCCCAGTGGGCTACGGAACACACCGCCACGCCTACTCAGGAGGTACGCCATTGGACCGAGCCGCTCGCGTGGTTCCGCGCGCTGGCGGACAACGGTCTGACCGCAGACGTGGTGCCGGTTCGCGGCCCTTGGGACGAGTACGAAGCCGTCGTGCTGCCGAGCCTGACCATCCTGTCCGAAGAGACCACGCGCCGCGTGCGCGAGTATGTGGCGAACGGCGGCAAGTTGTTCGTGACCTACTACACCGGTCTGGTGGACGACAAGGATCACGTCTGGCTGGGTGGCTACCCCGGTTCCATCCGTGACGTGGTGGGTGTGCGCGTTGAGGAATTCGCCCCGATGGGCAACGACTTCCCCGGTGCCATGGACCACCTTGACTTGGACAACGGAACCGTGGCGCACGATTTCGCCGACGTGATCACCTCCGTGGCCGATACCGCTCACGTGGTCGCCTCCTTCAAGGCAGATAAGTGGACCGGTTTCGACGGCGCTCCCGCCATCACCGTCAACGACTTCGGCGACGGCAAGGCCGCATACGTCGGTGCCCGTCTCGGCCGTGAGGGTTTGGCCAAGAGCCTGCCCGTGCTGCTGGAGGAACTCGGCATCGAGACTTCGGCTGAGGACGATCGCGGTGAAGTGCTGCGCGTCGAGCGTGCGGACGAAACTGGCGAGAACCACTTCGTGTTCCTGTTCAACCGCACCCACGATGTTGCGGTCGTGGACGTGGAAGCGAACCGCTGGTCGCCTCGCTGGCCCAGGTCAACGAGTCCGAGCACACGGCCGCCATCCAGCCCAACGGCGTACTCGTCGTCAAGCTGTAAAACCGCGCATAGCGCCTAATTACCGAAAGGCTCCCTTGCTGCTCATCGTAGCAGGGGAGTCGTTTTCGTATCTCCAGCAAAGTCGGGTAGGGTGGTCACCGTGCGAGCAAAAACAGAGTGACGATGGCGGACGTGGCCCATGAGGCCGGTGTTTCGGTAGCCTCGGTGTCTAATTTTCTGAACAAACAGCCATATATGAGCGAGGCGATGGCCGCGCGTATTGCGGAAGCCATCGACAGGCTCGGATACAAAGTCAACTCGTCGGCCAGAAACCTGCGTTCCGGGCGTACCCGGTTGCTCAAGCTGGTTATTCCCGATCTGCGGCAGGTGTACTTCTCCGAACTCGCCGAGGATATTCTGGCCGAGGCCCGGCAACATGGCTACGGCGTCATCGTGGAATCCACCACTAACAATCGTGCCCGCGAGCTGGAAAGCATCGCATCGATGGGCACGCACAGCGCGGACGGGCTCATCTTAAGCCCTCTGATGATGACGGTTGACGATATCGCGGCTTTGGATGGCGATTACCCGCTCGTACTGTTGGGTGAACGTTTGTTCGGCGTCAACGCGCCGCACGTAGTGATTCGCAATCGCGAAGGGGCCGCCGCCGCGACTTATCACCTGCTTGATGCCGGTTGCCGCCGCATCGCCGTAGTCGGTGCCGTGCCCCACCCCGAGCACGATTTCTCGTCGGGCTCCATCCGCACCCACGGATATCGTGAGGCGCTGGCCGCGCGCGGCATCCCCTGTGATGACAGTCTGCTTATCGAAACCCAAGGCTGGGGGAGCGCCGACGGTTTGGTCGCGGTGGACACCATGCTGGAGAGTGGCCTGCAATTCGATGCCGTGTTCGCTTTGAATGACTTGCTGGCGTGGGGCGTGCTGCGTGAACTGCGCGAACGCGGCGTTGCCGTGCCGGATGATGTTCGCGTCATCGGCTTCGATGACGTGGAGGAATCGGCCTACATGGTGCCGTCTCTTTCCACCGTTAACCCCGGCAGGGAAGCCATCGCCCGACTGGCCGTCGAATCCATCATCCAACAGGTCGAATCCGGCAGTCGCGCTCCTGCCCAAACCATCGAGGCCCCCTATAGCCTCTCCCTGCGCGAGTCCTCGCCGCGTTGGCCTGCGCCTGATGAATCCATGGTTCGAAATATCCGAAGTGAATGACAAGGCCCGTCAATCGTATGGTGATTGACGGGCCCTGGTCGTATTGGACTTGACTGTACTTGGTACGGGCGTGACTCTCCGTCTTTTAGCCGTGGAATTCCACGCTGATCCAGGAGATGGCGGGAAGCGTTGCCGTGCAGGTGCCGGTGGCGTTCATCGCAATGCCGAGCGGTTGCGGCGTGACGGCTTCGGGCGCTTCGGCGGTGTTGGTGCGGTACGGATCGTCCTCATGCAACAGTTGCGCCTTGCCGAGCGCGAGCGTGCCGAGACCGGGCAGGCCGGGCAGCCCGGAAAGGTCGATGGTGAGCGTGTGTGGGGTGTTGGCGTCGCGGTTGACGGCAAGCAGCAGACCGGTGCGGGCCTGTTCATCCACGTGACTACCGCGTCGATGGCCGGCACGTCGCCATATGCCTCGGTATGGATGGTGGGGGAGCTGATGGCCGGAGCGTAGGCCTGGCCGCGCGCGTGAAGGGCGGCTTCGGCGAACGGGTAGAACGTGGTCTGCCGCCATGCCGGGCCGTGTTCCTCGGCCATGATGGGGGCGATGACGTTGACCAGCTGGGCGCGCGAGGCGGAACGCACGCGATCGCAGTGCTTGAGCAGGGTGATCATCAGGGAACCTTCGACCACCGCGTCGGCCGCGGTGTAGATGTCTTCCAGCAAATGCGGAGACTTAGGCCATGGCTCGTGGTGCAAACCCTGCGCGGCCTCCGCCTTCCACTGGTCTTCCTGCTCGTTCCACTTGTCCGAATACCATACGCCCCATTCGTCGAAGGACAGGGCGATGTCTTTGGTGCCGTTGTTGGCTTCTCGCGCCTGATCGGCCGCGTCCGAGACGGTGGCGATGAACTTGGTCATGTCTTCGGAAGAGGCCAGGAAGTCCTGCATGGAGGCGGCGGTCCGGGTTTTATGGCCGCGGTCGAAGTAGTAGGCATGGCAGGAGACGAAGTCGAGATTCTCGTAAGCCTTGGTGAGCACGGTCTTCTCCACGTGCCGAAGGTCGGCATATAGCACCCGAGGAACCGCAGGCCACGAGTTCGAGACCGGACTCGGCGAGCTTCATGCGTGGGCCACCTTATCCACCGCGCCGGCATATTCTTCCGGGCTCATGTGGCCCACCTGCCACGGGCCGTCCATTTCGTTGCCGATGCACCACATCTTGATATCCATCGGCTCCTCGATGCCGTTGGCCACGCGCTGATCCGCCCAAGCGGTGCCGGGCGCGCCGTTGACATACTCGAGCTCGTCGAGCGCGGCTTTCAGCCCCCGGGTGCCCATGTTGACGGCAAGCATGATTTCGGTGCCGGCTTTCTGGCTCCAGCGGTAGAAGTCGTCGATGCCCATCTCGTTGGTTTCGGTGCAATGCCAGGCCAGGTCGCGGCGCATGGGGCGATTCTCGCGTGGACCGATGCCGTCTTCCCAGTTGTAGTTGGATACGAAATTGCCGCCGGGGTAGCGCACGCAGGTGACGCCCAGCTCCTTGACCAGGTCAAGCACGTCTTGGCGGAAGCCGTTTTCGTCGGCGGTGGGATGGCTGGCTCGTAGATGCCGCCGTAGACGCAGCGGCCCAGATGTTCTACGAATGAGCCGAACAGACGCGGGGGAACGTCGGCTACCGGAGTGGCGTCGGCGTTGAGGGCGATGCTGGCGTCCGGCGTGGTTGCGTTGCCAGTTGTGGAGACGTTACTGGCCGTGGTGCCGGCGGCGGTCGGCGCCGGGCTGCTTTCCTGCTTGTCGGGATAGGTGGTTTCGGCGGAATACTGGCTGTTGTGAGTGGTCATGAGCGGGATGCATCTCCTTCGGTTTGCGGTTAGTCACCATGGTGCGACGTGTCGTGTTTGCGTAAACATAAAACATGTGGTACCGTTTCTTAAAACGATACAAGGCTTGGAACAAAACGCCAAGTCCCGTCGTTTCCCATAACAAGGAAGGAAAGAACGATGAAGTTCGGCAAGAAGACAATTGCCCTGATTGGTGCTGTGGCCATGCTCTCCTCTGTAGCTGCCTGCGGTTCCACTTCTGCCGGGGATGGCGGAAGCACCGGCTCCTCTGATAAGAAGGTCGAGCTGACCGTGTGGTCCTGGGATTCCACACTGCCTCGTACGGTCAAGGGATTCGAGGCCAAGAACCCGAACATTAAGGTGAAGGTGACCAACGCCGGCACCAACAAGGACGAGTACAACGCACTGTCCAACGCCATCGAGCAGGCTCCGGTGCTCCGGACATCGCCCAGATCGAATACTACGCACTGCCCGAATACGTGATTCGCGGCCACCTCGAGAACCTTTCCGATCTCGGTGCCTCCGATTTCAAGGACTTCTACACCCCGGGCACGTGGTCCTCGGTGAACATCAATGACGGCGTCTACGCCCTGCCGATGGATTCCGGCCCGATGGCCTGGTTCTACAACAAGGGCGTCTTCGACAAGGCCGGCGTCGATCCGACTCAGGTGCGCACGTGGGACGACTTCTACGAGGCCGCCAAGAAGATTCGCGCCGTGGACTCCTACATCACCTCCGATTCCGGTGACGCCGGCTTCTTCGACTCCATGACCTGGCTGGCCGGCGCGACCCCGTTCGAGACCTCCAAGGACGGCGGGACCGTGACCATCAACCTGACCGGTGACAAGAACGTCAAGACCTTCACCGACTTCTGGCAGAAGATGATCGACGAAGATCTCATCGACACCAAGACCGTCGGCTGGACCGACGATTGGAACAAGGGTCTGGATGACGGCTCCATCGCATCCCTGCTGACCGGCGCTTGGATGCCGTACAACCTGCTTTCCGGCGCTCCGAACGGTGACGGCAAGTGGCGCATCGCCAGATGCCGACCGCAGACGGCTCCGAGACCAACTCCGAGAACGGTGGTTCCTCGCTGGCCATCGTGAAGTCCGACGACAAGGACAAGGTCGCCGCCGCCTACAAGTTCATGGAATACGCCTGCCACGACGCCGAGGGCATCAAGACCCGTGTTGACGGCGGCGCCTTCCCGGCCGACAACGACACCCTCAAGTCCGACGACTTCCTCAACATGACCTCCCTGACCGACTCCGACGGCAAGGCACACGAGTACTTCGGCGGGCAGAAGTTCAACGAGGAGCTGGCCAAGGCCGCAGCCAATGTGTCCACCGGCTACAAGTTCCTGCCTTTCGAGGTCTACGCTCGCGGCAAGTTCGGCGACTACGCCGGCGATGCCTACACCGGCAAGACCACGCTCTCCGATGCCGTGGCTTCCTGGCAGAAGGACCTGCAAGATTACGCCAAGCAGCAGGGCTACCAGGTGAAGTAACGGCAATCACAGCAGACTTCCTCCTGTGGTTTCTGTAGCGGGAGTTGCGATAACAGGATCGGGCACTCTTCGGAGCGCCCGATTTTCTTACGCCATGGGAGCAGTGGCGCGCGGATTGCGATACCAAGATGCGTGTTGCCGAAGAATGTGTATAATAAAAGATGTTATCGCAACCATAGCTACAAAGTGGCGAAACAAAGCCGTTTTGTGACTACTGAACCATAGAGTGATGGTTCACGATAGCATGACGACGAGGAGAGTTGCCATGCTGTTGTGGTGACAATCACTGCAGACCGCCGAAAGGCGATCCAAGGAAGGAGAACAGAACGATGAAGTTCACCGTTGCTAAGAAGGCCATTGCACTTACCGGTGCGGTTGCCATGCTGGGTTCCGTTGCCGCCTGCGGTTCCGACACCGCCAGTGGCAAGCCGGCTCAAGATAAGGACGTTACCGAAATCACCGTGTGGGCTTGGGAGCCCACGCTGACCCAGGTTGCCAAGGACTTCACCAAGAAGACCGGCATCAAGGTCGATCTCAAGAACGTCGGCACCAACACCAAGGAATACACCCAGCTTGATAACGCCATCGAGGCTGGCTCCGGTGCTCCGGACGTCGCTCAGGTTGAGTACTACGCCATCCCGCAGTACGCCATCAAGGGCAACCTGCTGGACATCACCGACAAGACCTCCGGCTACTCCGACTTCTACACCCCTGGCCCGTGGCTTCCGTGCAGTTCGCCGGCAAGGTCTACGGCCTGCCGATGGATTCCGGCCCAATGGCCTTCTTCTACAACAAGGAGTCTTCGACAAGGCCGGTGTTGACGCCGAGCAGATCAAGACCTGGGATCAGTACTACGACGCCGCCAAGAAGATTCACGCTCTGGGCGACAACTACTACATCACCTCCGACACCGGTGACGCCGGCTTCTTCGACTCCATGACCTGGCTGGCCGGTGCAAAGCCGTTCCAGACCTCTTCCGATGGTTCCGAAGTCACCGTCAACCTGACCGAGGACAAGGGCGTCAAGACCTTCACCGACTTCTGGCAGAAGCTGCTGGACGAGGACCTGCTCGACACCAAGACCGCTGGCTGGTCTGAGGACTGGTTCAAGGGCATGGTCGACGGCACCATCGCCTCCCTGTTCACTGGCGCTTGGATGCCTGCCAACCTGGCCAACTCCGCTGCTGACGGCGCTGGCAAGTGGCGTGTGACCCAGATGCCGACCGCTGACGGCTCCACCACCAACTCCGAGAATGGTGGTTCTTCGCTGGCTGTGCTCGCCTCCACCAAGAAGGCTGACGCTGCTTACCAGTCATCGAGTACGCCAACCACGGCGACGGCGTGGCCACCCGTGTGGCCGGCGGTGCATTCCCGGCTGACAAGGCCTCCATGGAGTCCGACTCCTTCAAGAACACCACCACTGTGAAGAACGCCGATGGCGAGGACGTTGACTACTTCGGTGGTCAGAAGTACAACGAGGTTCTGGCTCAGGCTGCTGAGAACGTGTCCTCCGACTACCAGTTCCTGCCCTACGAGGTCAAGGCCCGCACCATCTTCGGCGACTACCTTGGCAAGTCCTACACCGGCGACCAGAAGCTGACTGACGGTATCGCCGCTTGGCAGAAGGCACTGCAGGATTACGGCAAGGATCAGGGCTTCACCGTGCAAGTAAGCTTGAACCCTCGCTGAGACTGCCTAGCTAATCTCACCTGATACACAAAGCCCCGTGACGAATCCCGTCACGGGGCTTTTACCGTTTTAAGCCCCGCCTAGTACACTCGTCACCATGCGAGTGATCGGACAGCGAATCAAAAGAATGGCAACCATAGCAGTGACTGCCATCCTTCCGTATCCTTGGCCTCGTGCGGGCAGTCCACCACCGACAACCGTACGGAGATCAGCGTATGGAGCTGGGAACCGAGCATGGGGGAGGTCATCCGCCGTTTCGAAAAAGCCAATCCGGACATCCGCGTGAAATGGACCAATATCTCCGGCTACGGCAATCTCAACACCGCCATTCAAGACGGTTACGGCACGCCGGACGTGGCTCAAATCGAATACTATGCACTGTTGCAGTACGCGGTCTCCGGCCAATTGCTTGATCTGACCGACAAAATCGGCTCGGATTATTCCAACTTCTTTACCCTCGGCACATGGTCGTCCGTGCAGCTCGCCGGCCGTACCTATGGACTGCCCATGGATTCGGGCCCGATGGGCTTCTTCTACAACGAAGACGTGTTCCGCCAAGCCGGCGTGGACGCCACCAAGATCAAGACTTGGGATGACTATTACGAGGCCGCCGAAAAACTCAAGGAGATCGGCGCGTATATCGCCGCCGACTCGGGCGACGGCAGTTTCTATGACGCGATGGTCTGGCTCGCCGGTGGTCAGCCGTTCCACACGTCGGCCGACGGCAAACCGTGACCATCGATTGGATGAGGATGCCGGCACCAACGGTTCACCGAATTCTGGCAGAAAATGATCGATGAGGGCTTGTTGACACCACCTCCGCCACATGGTCGGATCGGTGGAAAGCAGAGTGGGCACCGGCACCATCGCCTCCGTGTTCTCTGGGGCTTGGATGCCGTCGCTGCTGCTGTCCAATGTGCCGGGCGCGGCCGGTCTGTGGCGCGTGGCTCCCATGCCCACCTATGGTGGGCAGCCTGCCAACGCCGAAAATGGCGGCTCGGCGCTGACCGTGTTGCAACTGACCCGTAAGCCGGATGCGGCCTATCGTTTCGTGGACTTTGTGGCGCATGACGCCCAAGGCATTAGCGCGCGTGTAGACGGCGGTGCCTTCCCGGCCGATTACGCCACCCTGAATTCCGCTGATTTTCTGGATAAAACCACGATTACCAATGACCGTGGCATTGAAATCCCGTATTTCGGCGGGCAGAAGTTCAACCGGGTACTGTCGGAGGCCGCCGAGGATGTGTCGGTCGGATACCAGTATCTGCCATTCGAAGTGTATGCGCGCAGTGACTTCAAATCGACGGTGGGCCAGGCATACGAGTGGTCCGGCAGTTTCCACGCCTATCAGCAGCGACAGGAAGCCATTGAGATGGGCATGAAGGACGAGGAAGGCAACCCGCTCGAACCATTGGAGAAGCCCGGCAAGAAAGTCAGTCTCTCCGACGGCCTGGCCCAATGGCAGAAAGACCTCCGAGAATACGGCCTCAATCAGGGCTTTACGATTAAGTAGGGATTCGGGGTTGGGTCGGAATCGACCGCGCTATACGCGGCCGATTCCTGCATACTACGTCACTTCACATTGCGCGAGTAGATGTGCGCCATGCCCTTGAAAATCAAATCCGGGTCATACACGTCAATCAGCTCGGTGTCATTCTCAAACACTCGACCGAGGCCACCGGTGGTGATCACCTTGAAATCCTCGCCTCCGAGCTCTCTGCGGAACTGACGAATCGTGCGCTCCACACCGCCCAAGAACGTGTAATACAAACCGGCCTGCATGCAGGTCTTGGTGTTGGTGCCCAGAATCGTATCCGGTCGCGTAATTTCCACTTCCGGCAGCTGGGCCGTATCTCCCCACAGAGCGGCCGCACCGGCACGGATGCCGGTGGTGATGACGCCGGAATCGACCACGCCCTTGTCGCTCACGTGCGTGAACGTGGTGGCGGTGCCGAAATCAGCCACCAGCACTGGGCCGCCATACTCGTAATAGGCACCGGCGCAGTCGGCCAGAATATCCGCACCCAGCGATTTCGGATCGTCAACGCGCACGTTCATACCGGTCTTGATGCCCGGTCCCACCACCATCGGATCAATGTCGAGGAATTTGACGATGGACGAACGGAAGGAGTGCATCACTTTCGGCACCACCGAACAGATGATCACATCGTCCACATCGGATGGCTGAAAACCGCTCATTCTCAGGAATTCAGTCAGAAACAGCCCATACTCATCAGACGTATGGTTGGCTTTGGTGGTGATGCGGTAGGTGCCGGCGATGGCATCGCCATCCAAAAAGCCCAGCACGATGTTCGTATTGCCGATATCAACGGCGACCAGCATGATAACCCTCCAGATTCAAGATGGATTTCATGCGCAATTCTACAGTCCCATGGCTATGATGGCCTGCGGTGGTCGACCCAGCGTGGCGGCCAACCGTAGAACACAACATATACAGAGGAAGAACCATGTCTCAAGACAATGGTGCGCACGTCGAAGACGGCGCAACCACAGATGCGAGCCTTGCCTCGCGCGCAAAGAATCCGAAAAAAAGCGGCCCGAAGTGGTGGCTGATCTCACTGATTGCCGTCATCGTGGCAGTGGCGGTCGTCATCGGCGTCACGCTCGCTTTCGGCGGTAAGAAAGATGACAAGTCGGCTTCGTCCAGCAACCAATATGCCGACACCGTGACCATCGGCCTCAAACTGGCCCCCACCAATCTGGACATCCGCAACACCGCCGGCTCCGCGCTTGACCAGATCCTGATCGGCAACGTATACGAAGGCATCGTGCACGTGACTCCAAGAACCAGGTCGCTCCCGCCATCGCCTCCAGCTGGGAGACGTCCAAGGACGGCCTGACCTACACCTTCCACCTCAATAAGAACATGACCTTCTTCAATGGCGACAAACTTGACGCCGAGGACGTGGCCTGGTCCATCAACGAGCTGATCGCTAAGGGCTACCACGACGCGACGCGCTCGCCGCCGTCAGCAAGGTGGAGGCCAAGGACGCCGACACCGCGGTGATCACGCTCAAGACGCCGAACTCCAACCTGTTGTGGACCCTGACCGGTCGCGCAGGCTCGTGTTCGACAAGGACGCCAAGTATGACCTGAAGACGCAGGCCGTCGGCTCCGGCCCCTACACCGTTGCCAAGTTCGTGGAAAACAGCTCGATCACGCTGAAGGCCAATGAGAAGTACTGGGGCAAGAACAAGGCCAAGACGCCCACCGTGGTCGTCAAGTATCTGGCCGACGACAACGCCGCGGTCAATGCGCTGAAGTCCGGTGACGTGCAGGTGCTCGCCCCGATTACCGAGAACCTCGCCGAACCGTTCAAGTCCGATTCCGCCAAGTACACGGTCAAAGCCGGCAACGGCACCGACAAGTTCGTGCTCGGCTTCAACAACGCTTCCGGTTCCAAACTGGCTGACAAGCGCATTCGCCAGGCCATCCGTTACGCCATCAACCACAAGGAGCTCATCGCCTCTCGCGGCGGTGCGGACAAGGCGCTCGGCGGCCCGATCCCGTCTCTCGACCCCGGCTACGAGGATCTGACGAATCTGTACCCGTATGATCAGAACAAGGCCAAGTCGCTCATGGCTGAAGCCGGCTATTCCACCGACAAGCCGCTTCAACTTACGCTGACCTACGCCAACATCTACGGCACCGAGCTCGGAGACCAGCTGCGCTCCCAGCTCAAGCCCCTCGGCATCGACCTGAAGGTGAATGTGGTGGAGTTCTCCACGTGGCTGCAGGATGTGTACACCAACCACACCTTCGATATTTCGCTGGTGGACCACAACGAAAGCCACGACTTCGCATCGTGGACCGATCCGACATACTATTTCGGTTACGACAACAAGAATGTGACCAAGCTGTACAACGAGGGTGTTGCCGCCACCTCCGACAAGGAGCGTGATGCCAAGTTCGCCGCGGCCGCCAAGCTTGTCTCCGAGGATGCGCCGGCCGACTGGCTGTTCAACTACCGCATCACCACCGCCACGGCCAAGGGCGTTGAAGGATTCCCCTTCGACCTCAACCAGACCGTTCTGCCCCTCTACAACGTGACCTACACGAAGTAGTTCGTTACAGCAATGAGCTCCCTCAGTGAGGGGGCTCATTGTTAATCCAAGTAAAGTAGGCATTATGCGATTCGTGTTGAAACGGCTGGCGTTATTCGTGGTGGCGTTGTTCGGCCTGTCCGTGGTGGTTTTCGCAGCATTGCGCATTCTGCCTGGCGATGTGGCCTCCGTGATGGCCGGCGTCAACTCGCCGCCTGAGCGTGTGACCCAGCTACGCGAACAACTCGGTCTGAATCGGCCATTGATTGCACAATACTTCGATTGGATGAGTGCGCTGGCCCGTGGTGACTTCGGCACTTCAATCCTGACTGGTCGCTCCGTAACCTCCTTGGTAGGCGCACGTGCGTCCATCACCTTTCCCCTGATTATTCTTGGCCTGCTCATCGCCTTGGCCATCGGCTTGCCGCTGGGCTGTGCGGCGGTACTGGCCCGCAGCGCAACGGTGCGTGCGGTGTTTCATGTACTGGCTATTGTCGCGGTGCCGTACCTGCGTTGTGGGGCGGTCTGCTGCTGATTCTGTTGTTCGGGCGCGGCGTAGGATTGCTTGACGTGTTTCCCTCGCAAGGGTTCCCGCTGGATGGCTGGGGCGCACCCGGTTCGGCGATATCAGCGTTGGTATTGCCGGCTGTATCGGTCGGCATCATCGTGGGAGCATCGCTTATGCGATACACGCGCGCGGCCTTAGGGGATTTAGCCAGTTCCGGCTACATCGATATGGCACGCTCGTGTGGCATGACGCGCACTCAGGCGGTGTTGCGTGTGGGATTGCGGTTGGCAACCCCGCAGCTGGTGTCTGTTATCGGGCTGACCTTCGCTTCGATGGTCACTGGCGTGATGGTCATCGAAAACCTGTTTGCGTTACCGGGCATCGGCAACGGTCTTGTGACCGACGTGGGCAACCGCGACCTGATTGCCGTGCAAAGCGAGCTGTTCCTGCTGGCCGCGTTCTTTTTGACTGTCGGCTCGTGGTCGATTTGCTCCACCGCGTGCTCGACCCGCGTCTGAAAACCGCTACCGCCATTACGGAGGTGACCGCATGAGCAATGTTCGTCGTGCGACGCTGGTGGTCGACGGGCTGCCTTCGTCATCGTCCTGCACTCCATGTGGCGTCGTGCCGAGGGCAAATTCGCACTTATCGTGCTCGCTCTGTGGTTGCTCATTGCCATCGTTTCCCTGTTCTGGACCCCGCAATCGCTGTGGGCCACTGATGGCTACCATGTATGGGCCAAGCCGTCCGCCGAGCACTGGCTCGGCACTGACGGCACCGGCGCGGACGTGTTCAGCTGGCTGCTGGCCGGCTCACATACCAATCTTGTGATCGTGCTGCTGACCGTAGTGGCATCTATGGCTTGGGGCTGCTGCTCATCGCGGCCATGGTGGCGCGCAATGCGGCGCTCGCCAGTTCTTCGGTAGTGGTAGTTGATGCGTTGATTTCCGTTCCCACCGTGTTGATTGCGTTGATTCTGGCTGTGCCGTTGGGAGCGTCAATCGCGGTGATTGTGATCGCCTGCGGCTTCGGATATGGGTTGAATCTGGCTCGTGTGGCTCGCCCCGCAGCGTTGCTGGCGTCCCGCTCGTCATATGTGGAATCGGCCTTGGCCAATGGTGCCAGCGGGTGGCGTGTGCTCATAAGCATGTTATGCCGAATATTCTGCCGGTATTGGCTGTGCAACTGTCATTGTCGGCGGGCACGGCGGTGTTGGCTGAGTCGGGGCTCACTTATCTCGGTATCGGTGTGCCGTCCGGTGTGCCGAGCTGGGGGCATTCTCTGGCCACTTCGGTCAAACTCATCAACGTGTTCCCATTAACCGTGGTGTGGCCCGGCCTGATCGTCACGGTTGTGGTTGTGGCGCTGAATATTTTTGGTGATGTGCTGCGCGATGCCATCGATCCGGTCACCAACCCCGCATTACGTGAAATAGGAGGCGAACGATGAGCGTCGATGTTCGCGGGCTGAAAATCACGATTGGCGGCAAACCAATCGTCTCTGATGCGGATATGACCATTGCCGACGGTGAACGAGTCGGCTTGATCGGTTCTTCAGGCTCCGGAAAATCTATGATTGCCAAGGCGATGCTGGGGTTGCTGCCCCTGACCGCTGTGACTAATGGGTCGATTGATATGGGCGGCACGGAAATTATCGGAGCTTCCGAACGTGCGCTTGCCGACCTGCGCGGCCGGTATGTGGGTGCGGTGTTCCAGAATCCGGCTGCCTCACTGAACCCGGTGATGACCGTGGCGCAGCAGATCGCCTTGCCATTGCGGTTGCACTATGATCTGACCAAGGCCGAACGAGCCGACCGAGTGAATGCCTTGTTGAGCAAGGTCGGGCTGGATCTCGATATGGCCGGCAAATACCCGCACGAACTGTCCGGCGGCCAACAGCAGCGCGTGGGCATCGCCACGGCGCTGATCACCTCACCGCGATTCATCATCGCGGACGAACCCACCACCGCACTCGACTCCATCACGCAACGCCAGATCGTGGACCTGCTGACCTCGCTGGTGGACGACGCCGGTGCCTCCATGCTGTTCATCACCCACGATTTCTCCGTACTCGCGCGTGCCACCACCCGCTGCTACGTGCTGGACGCCGGCCGCATCGTCGAATCCGGACCCACCGCCGACCTGCTCGCCGCGCCGACCACACCACAAGCCCAGCGCCTGGTCGCCGCCGCCCAAACCCTCACCCTCCACACCCCCAAGGAGGATTCGCATGAGTAACAGCAGTGTGCCGCTCCTCTCCGCCCACTCCATCACCAAATCCTTCGGCCCGCGCACCGCACGCCACCAAGTCCTCTTCGACGTCTCCGCCGACGTCCACGCCGGCGAATGTCTGGCCGTGATCGGCGGCTCCGGATCCGGCAAATCCACGCTGACCCGCATTATGCTGGGCTTGGAATCCGCGGACTCCGGCAGCGTGGAATACGAGAGCCAATCCATTGTCGGCGGCCGAAAATCGCCGGGATTCGCGGCCCTGCGCCGCGAATCGGGACTGGTGTTCCAGGACCCGTTCTCCTCGCTCGACCCACGTTGGCGAGTCGCCAAATCAGTGGCTGAACCGCTGAGTCTGCAACGGCGTGACCTGAACAACACCGATATCGACGAGCGAGTGGCCGCGGCTCTGACCATGGCAGGCCTTGAACCGGCAGACTTCCTGAACCGGTACCCAATCGACCTGTCCGGCGGCCAGGCGCAGCGCGTGGTCATCGCCCGCGCTATCATCAACGAGCCCAAAGTGATCCTCGCCGATGAGCCGATGAGCGCCATCGACGTGGCCGCGCGCATTCAGATCCTCGACACCTTCGCCGCCATCCGCGCGGCCCGGCCGAGCACCGCCATCATCATGGTCTCCCACGATCTCGGCGTGGTACAGCACATCGCCGACCGCATCCTCGTGCTCCATGACGGGCGTCTCGAAGAGACGGGTTCCACCGCTGAAGTGCTCGGCAACCCCCAATCCGATTACACCCGTCAGCTCATCGAGGCAGCCTCGTTATAGACCTTTTTGGCTCCCTCTCTGAGGGGAGCTGTCGAACGCAGTGAGGCTGAGGGGAGTTACGGGTGCCGTCGTATTCCCTCAGTCCGCTTCGCGGCCAGCTCCCCTCAGGGAGGGGAGCCGAGGCCGCCGGCGACACGCGCTTGTCGCGGGTTGTGCTATGGTGTGAGACATGCAGATTATCTCATGTTGTTGTCGCTAACCGACGCCCCTGGGCGAGCGGTCAGTGACGCATAACTTGAGATAGAGCATTCGAATCGCGGCAAATCTGTCGCATGAATTTTCATGAAATCGATGGCACGAGCGTAACCGTGTAACGCGCGAGCGTGGTTAACATGAAAAACTGATTCACTTTTCGGATTCACCGTACAGTGAGCGGGAATACTCGATTTTCAAACCAAAGCCACAGTCCATTCGTCTGGGAACGTCGGTTCACGAACGCAACGCAGCAAAACCCCACAACCCCAGCAACGAAGGACTTCACATGACCATCCACAACAGCCTCGCAGAACTCATCGGCAACACCCCGCTCGTCAAGCTCAACCACATCCCGCAGGCGGCCGGCGTCAAAGCCACCATCGCCGTCAAAGTCGAATACTTCAACCCCGGCGGCTCCTCCAAGGACCGCATCGCCGAGCGCATCATCGACGCCGCCGAACAGTCCGGCCAGCTGAAGCCCGGCGGCGTGATCGTCGAGCCCACCTCGGGCAACACCGGCGTCGGCCTGGCCCTGGTCGCCCAGCAGCGCGGCTACCGCACGATTTTCACCCTGCCGGACAAGGTTTCCGAATCCAAGCGCGCGGTGCTGCGCGCCTACGGTGCCGAAGTCATCGTCACGCCAACCGACGCCGGCCCGGACGACCCGCGCTCCTACTACCAGGTCGCCGAACGACTGCCAATACGATTCCCGGCGCTTCCGCCCGAACCAGTACGACAATCCGAACGGCCCGCTGAGCCACTACTACACCACCGGACCTGAGATCTGGGAGCCACGGACCACAAGGTCACGCACTTCGTGGCCGGCATCGGCACCGGCGGCACCATCTCCGGCACCGGCAAGTACCTCAAGGAAGCCTCCAACGGCGCGGTCAAGGTCATCGGCTCCGACCCGGAAGGCTCCATCTACTCCGCTTCCTCACGCGACGAAGTCCACCAGTACGATATCGAGGGCGTAGGGGAGGACTTCTACCCCAAGGCCTTCGACCGGAACATCACCGACGACATCGTGCGCGTGTCCGACGCCGAAGCCTTTGAAATGACCCGCCGTCTGGCCGGCGAGGAGGCGCTGCTGGTCGGCGGCTCGTCCGGCATGGCCGTGGCCAGCGCCATCAAGTACGCGCTTGCCAATGATTTGGACGAGAACCAGATTGTGGTGGTGCTCGCCCCTGATTCCGGCCGCAGCTACTTGGAGAAGATCTTCAACGACGACTGGATGCGTGCCAACGGCTACGGCGACATCGTGGAGCGCACCAGCAAGCCCTCCCTCGCCGAGCAGTACCTTAACGGAGCTCCCTCTGATGAGGGAGCTGGGGACGGACTCCATAACTAGCTATCAAAAGAATCAATACCAACATCCGCACTAACCAACCGTACCTGTTCTACCTTCGAATACGGAACGATCCCGAAAGGAACCCAATATCATGTCCGCTGAATACAACGCCAAGTTCGCCAACACCGACATCGCCACTCGCGCCATCCACGCCGGCCAGGAGCCCGACCCGACCACCGGTGCGGTCGTCACGCCGATCTTCGCCACCTCCACTTTCAAGCAGGATGGCGTGTTGGGCCTCAGGGGAGGCCACGACTACTCCCGCTCCATCAACCCCACTCGCACCAGCTTCGACGAGCAGCTCGCCGCCGTGGAAGGCGGCAAGCACGCGCTGAGCTTCTCCTCGGGCTTGGCCGCCATCGACGTGCTGCTGCGCTCCACCATCAAGCCCGGCGACAACATCCTGCTCGGCAACGACGTGTACGGCGGCACCTACCGCCTGCTCTCCAAGGTGTTCGTGCCGTGGGGTGTGGGCCTCGACGTGGTGAACATCACCGATCTGAAAGCCGTGGAAACCGCATTGGCCTCCAAGCACTACCAGTATGTGTGGATCGAGACCCCGTCCAACCCGCTGCTCAACATCACCGACATCGCGGCCACCACCGAAGTCGCCCACAAGTACGGCACCAAGGTCGCTGTCGACAACACCTTCGCCTCGCCCGCCCTTCAGCACCCGCTGGCCGATGGCGCCGATGTGGTGGTCTACTCCACCACCAAGTACATCGGCGGCCACTCCGACGTGGTCGGCGGTGCCGTGGTGGTCAACGATGAGGAGACCCGCGAGAAGGTCGCCTTCCTGCAGAACGCCGCCGGCGCAGTGCCCTCCCCGTTCGACTCCTGCTGGACATCCGCGGCCTGAAGACCCTGGATCTGCGCGTCAAGCGCCACAGTGCCAACGCCCTGAAGGTGGCCGAATGGCTCGAATCCCAGCCCTCTGATGTGATTGAGCGCGTCTGGTACCCGGGCCTCGAGTCCCACCCGGGTCATGAAATCGCCGCCCGCCAGATGCACGGCGGCTTCGGCGGCATCGTCTCCGTGCAGCTCGCGGCCGGCGCCGAGGCGGCCAAGCACTTCGTGGACCACACGCAGATCTTCACACTGGCCGAATCGCTCGGCGGTGTGGAAAGCCTCATCGAGGTGCCCGCCGCCATGACCCACGCTCCGTGGCCGGCACCACCCTGCAGGTGCCCGCCAACCTGGTGCGCATTTCGGTCGGTATCGAGAACGCCGACGACCTTATCGCCGATCTCAAGCAGGCGTTGGATCGTATCTGACCGTACTGACGGTACTGGTGGCACCGTATTGACGGTGCCACCACGCTTATCGGCGGACTCGCTATCGATTGGTACCTACAAAAATCCCCGGCCCACAAGGGTCGGGGATTTTCCGTTATCGATTAAACATATTGAATCAGCTGGCGTTGCCGCCCTGCCATCCAGTGGCATCCGCACCAGCCGGGCGCAACGTCTGACCGGAAGTCGGTGTGGTGCCATCAACGACCACACGAGTGCCGATAGTGGCAAAGTCGTACATCCACTTGGCATCGGCCACCTGCATGTTGATGCAGCCGTGCGAGCCTGGGATACCCTGCTGCACATAGATGGGGTGCTCGCCCCACATGTATGCAGGAACACCGTGCAGAGCCTCGCCGCCGTTATAGTAGGAAACCCACGGCGTGCCTGGCTGGTTGTAGCCTTCGCCAACCATGGTCTGCGATTCGTACTTGAGATACACGTAGAACGTGCCGGTATCGGACAGCATGGAACCATCGGCGGTGGGCTTGCCAGAAGCGATGTTGAACTTCTTGACCACCGTGGTGCCCTGATATGCAGTGGCAGTCTGGTTCGTCAGATCAACATGAACCCACTTATCGCCATTTGCCGTATCGAAGTTATGAGGCACCTCGACCTGCTTGACATCATACGGGCTGTCTTTCACAGCCACAGTGGAATCAGTGGACTGGTTCTGCTCGATGGCGGTAGCCAGACGTTCGGGGGCGTCCCCGGCGCCAGTCACTTCAATACCATCCACGCCGAGTGTCTTATCGGCACCAATTTCCACGCCGCCTTCGTCTTTCGGCGTGATGTAGACCTCGCGTGTCACCTTGGGAACAGTCAGTTCTTTGGTTACGCTGTCACTGGTGACGTACTTGGTGATGGCATCGCGGTCGACTACCAGACTCATGGTGCCTTCCGCCTTATTCACCGTGGGCTTGAGGAATGAGGCAATGGTATCGGCCGGGATGGTGACGCTCTTGTTCACGCCGTTGTCTACGGTCAGTTTGAGGCCAAGCCTGGCATTGGCGTCAAACTGTGTTTGCTGTGCGCTCGCGTCATCAATCGGATTCTTTGCGGTCTGTAGCTTGACCGGCACCGTCGCATTTTCGCCCGGGGTCGCGACGGCCTCCTTGACTGCAGCATTGACAACATTGGTATCCGGGCCCTTGCCGTCCTGACCCGCGGTGTAGTCGAACTGTTTGGTGCTCTTGTTGTAGACAACGGTGGCAATCTGCGCTCGGTCGGCCTCATCGACCAGGCCGGCGGTGACGAATTGTTCGGCAGTCTCTTTGTCCGTGGTGGCGGTCAGAGCGATATGCGGCTGATCGAAAATATTGAGCTTGGCCACGTCGCCGGTCTTCGCGTTCAACAGCGCATCCACGGTTTTATCCGTGTCGACGGTGACGCCAAGGTCCTTCAGCGAGGCTTTGACGCTGTTGCCTTCGGCGGTGAACGTCACCGTGGTGTTATTCAGCCGCTGCTTCACAGTATTCGCAAGTTCTTCGCGGGTCTGGCCCATGACAGAGACATTGCCCAAATGAACACCGGGCGCAGCCTTGTCTTGGAAGTACCAACGTCCGACGAAGAAATAGGCTATTAATGCGGCAAGCAACACTGCAAATATGGTTATGATGCAATCCGTGCGGCCTTGCCATGTGATTTAGCGGTGGTAGATGCCATAACATGTTCACCCACATAGGCTGTATTATCGGCATGGTTATTGGTGCCATTGTCACTTTGCTGTGGTGTGGCGGTACCTGAATCCGCGGCTGCGAACAGCCCATCGGTGGCCACAGGCTGCAGCACCGCCGTCTCCTGATCGTCAGGAGAGGAGAAGGAAAATGTATCGTTGGCCATCAAAATGCCCCGTCTTAGTTCTCTCAAAGCGGCATATCGTGCGATATGCCGGGAATAACGTTCCTTGACGCATAATAATACGGAAGGGCTACGTACATCGTTGCGAGGTATTCCGTTATACGCTGAAATCCAGCCGCGGTCGGCCTACACTGGTCGTTTATGACAGCACATCAGCGGCGCTGGAGGCGCTCACACGATACTTCGGCTATGACTCGTTTAGGCCCGGACAGCAAGGAATTGTCGAGGCTTTGCTTGCCGGACGCGATGTCTTGGGCGTGATGCCCACCGGCGCAGGCAAGTCCGTGTGCTACCAGATTCCCGCCGCGCTCAGCCGGGTGCGACTTTGGTCATATCTCCCTTGATTTCCCTGATGCGCGACCAGGTCGATGCGCTGAACGACCTCGGTCTGCCGGCCGCGTTCATCAATACCACTCAAACTCCCGACGAGCAGGCGATGGTGTTCGCCCAAGCCGCCGCCGGGCAGATCAAACTGCTGTACGTGGCCCCGGAACGCTTGGAAACCGGGCGATTCCGCGACTTTGCCGCCCGTACGCCGATCTCGCTGATCGCCGTGGACGAAGCCCACTGCGTCTCCCAGTGGGGTCAGGACTTCCGCTCGTCGTACTTAGGTATCGGCGATTTCATCGCCGGGCTGCCGCAGCGTCCACCGGTGGGTGCGTTCACCGCCACCGCCACCGAACGGGTGCGCCGGGACATCGTGGGACTGCTGGGATTGCGGAATCCGGCCGTCACCGTTACCGGATTCGACCGGCCGAACCTGTATTTTGATGTGGTCAAACTGGAAACCAAATACAAGGCCGCATGGGTGGCGCGGTATGTGGCCGACCATCCGGACGAATCCGGCATCGTCTACTGCGCCACCCGCAAGACCACCGAAGCGCTCACCGACACGCTGAACCAGATGGGGCATCCGGCCGTTGCCTACCATGGCGGCATGTCGCCGGACGCGCGTGAGGCGGCCCAGCGCGACTTCATCACCGGACAAGGTGCCGGTGGTCGTGGCCACCAACGCTTTCGGCATGGGCATCGATAAGTCCAACGTGCGTTACGTCATCCACCACAATCTGCCCGAATCCATTGAGGCCTACTATCAGGAGGCCGGCCGCGCGGCCGTGACGGCGAGCCCAGCCGATGCACGCTGCTGTGGAATGAGTCAGACATCGTCACCCGGCGTCGGTTGCTGGATAACGATTATGAGAACGAACGATTGACTCCCGAAGAGCAGGAAATCGTTCGCCAGTCCAAGCGCCGGCTGCTGGACGGTATGGTCGGCTACTGCCGCACCACCGACTGCCTGCACCGGTATATGACCCGGTATTTCGGTCAGGAATTGTCGCCGAATGCTGGTTCCACGGCGGGTGAAGACATTGCGGCGGACTCTTCGCAGTCCGGCAAATGCGGTGCCTGCTCGAACTGCGAAAGCACGTTCGAGACCATCGACGTGACCCGCGTGGCGCAGGCGATCAGCCGTTGCGTGCATGACGTGGGGCAGCGCGTCGGTTCCGGCAAGATCGTCAAGATCCTGCGCGGTTCGCGGGCACAGGATCTGGCATGGCTGAACCCGGAGCGGATGCCACCTTCGGCATGCTCAAGGACGTGAACGAGGCTCGCGTGCGCGACGTGTTGAGCCAGATGGCCACGGACGGGTACCTGTCAATCGCCGAAGGGCGTATGCCAATCGTCATGTTCGGTGCGCGGGCGGCCGAAACCGCCGCTCCCGACTTCCACTATGAGATCAAACGGGTGGAACGCAAGTCGGAGGCGGCCGGTTCCGGTCGGAGCGGGGGAGTGGCTGATACTGCCGATTCCGCCAATGTTCCCGGCGATGCGCTGGGCTCGTATATCCCGGACGATGACGAGGAATCGCTGTTCCAGAAGCTACGCGAACTGCGACGCACCATCGCCCAGGAAATCGGCAAGCCGCCGTACATCGTGTTCTCCGACAAGACCTTGCGCGACATGGCCCGCATCAAGCCGGTTACCAACGCGCAATTTCTGGCGGTCAACGGCGTCGGTCAACACAAGCTCGACCTCTACGGCCAGCGCTTCATGCAAGCCATCGCCTCGTTCAATGCCGGGAGTGCGTCATAACAATCTCCTATAGCGAACTGCGGAGTATTTGCGGGCGTTCTTGGGCTGGCTCGACTACGATGACTGTTCGATGCTTCATGACCGAACACTCGGCAAGTAGAAAGGCAACAGCATGGCAGAAGAAACGGCCGAAAAGCCCGTCGTCGAATCATTCCAGCTTGATCACACCAAGGTCAAGGCGCCGTACGTGCGTTACATCGACACCGAAACGGGCCCTCACGGCGACGTGATCTCCAACTATGATCTGCGCCTGACCCAGCCGAACAAGCAGGCCATCCCCACCGGCGGCCTGCACACCATCGAACACACCATCGCCGTGCTGCTGCGCGAACGTATCCCGGGCTACATCGACTGCTCGCCGTTCGGCTGCCGCACCGGCTTCCACCTGCTGACCTGGGGCACCCACCCCACCGAGGAAGTGGCCAAGGCCCTGAAGGAATCGTTGGAGTTCATCGCGTACAAGGCCACGTGGGATGACGTGCCCGCCACCACCGAGAAGAGCTGCGGCAACTATCGCGACCACAGCCTGTTCACCGCCAAGGAATGGGCCAAGCAGATCCTTGAGGAAGGCATCAGCTCCGACCCGTTCGAGCGCAAGGTCGTCTGATCGCAAGCCAATCGGCATGGAAGAACCCCGCCCCCGCATACCACGCGGACGGGGTTTCTTTGTGCCTATGTTTGTGCCTATGGCATGGTAGGTTTGCCGTCAGTTAATCGTTGGCCGCTGCACATCGGTAGCTTGGCATGTTGGAGAGGTGGAAGTGACTCAGTCGAACGCTGCAAACAAGGCGACAGGCCGCCGTTTCCGCCACGCCACCATGCGCGATCTGCCGCAGATGCAGAAAATCTACGCACGCGCACGCGCGTTGATGGCCGCCAACGGCAACCCCACCCAGTGGGGCAACGAATTTCCGCGTGAATCGATGATTGAGGACGACATCGCCAACCAGCGTACGATGCTGCTGGTCGACACCTGCAATGGCCACGAACGCATTCTGGCCCAGTTCGCCCTGTGCCCGGGCGAGGATCCGACCTACGCCAAAATCGACGGCGCCTGGCTGGACAACGACGCCTATGTGACCATCCACCGCATCGCCGCATCCGGTCTGGTGCGCCACGCGGCCCGCGACTGTATCAGGTGGGCCCTGAAGCACTACGGCAACGTGCGCGCCGACACCCACCCCAATAACAAGGCCATGCAGCACGTGCTCGAAAGCTCCGGCTTCGCCCGTTGCGGCCTGATCCAGCTGCTCGACCGGCCGGTCGACACCACCAGAATCGCCTATCAGCGCCACGAGTGGTGAGTGTGGCTGCCGGCTGATGTGCTCGTTTCTGCACCGTCATCGGTTTCTGACGGTAGAATCAGTGTGTGAGAAGAACACGTTGGGTCGGGGGCGTCGTGACGGTGCTTGCGGCTGTCATGCTGTCGTCGTGCGGCGGCGTCCAGTCGAATCCCGGGTAACACACCGTTGCCAATCCATTCACCGCGCAGGTGAATGGAGAAGACATGGCGATGCCTGTCGCCGATGGAGCCCCATCGGCCGACAGGCATCGAGGAAGTCACCGTGGCCGGCGGAACGCGCGGTCGCCGATTGGGGCGAATGGCTTGTGTGGTTCGCTTTGGTACCAGTAGGCGACCGTGGCCACGTCGTCCTGTCGTTCGAAGTTGCCGGCTTCCTCGGTGCCGATCTGCTGCCACTCGACGCGCAGGTCTCGCTCGAAGTAGATCGGGTCGGGGATGTGCCAACGGTATAGGCCGCGGGTCACGGGGGTGGCAGTGTCCCAGTAGGCGCTTTCGCGTCCGGCGAGGTTCTGCGAGTAGAACGGGAAGCCGAGGTATGGGCCGGTGAAGGTGCGCTCGTGCATGCGGCCGTGTTCGTCGAATTCGGCGAAGCTCCAGGCGCCGCCGAAGTAGTCCTCGGCGCCGGTGCTGCACCAGGTGGGGTATTTGCCGTCGCCGTCGATGTAGAACTTGAATTCGCCTTCGCCCCACCAGCGGCTTTCGAGCGCGGTGAGCGCCAGGTAGGTGCCGACGTAGGTGCCGTGTCCTTCGACGCCATCGAGCACCACGTAGTCGTGGGCGAGTTCGGTGACGCGTTGGCGGCGCCACTGCGCGTGGAAGCGCATCGTGTCGGCCGGCAGCTGGTCGTATTCGGTGTAGTCGATTTGGTAGAAGAACGCGGGCACGTCCTCGTTGTGGTCGTTGCGCAGCACGATGCGCGCGTGTTCGAACGGCATGGCGAAGTAGCAGTTGAAGCCCCGGTTCGGGTTGACCATGACGGGAATTGAGTTGATGGTGCAGGACTGGGCGTGTCCGCAGCAGAAGAAGTCGCCGATCGGGCATTGCACCGAGGGGGAGTCCTCGCCGTCCCAGTAGAATTCCAGGATCAGGTTGCGTAGCACGTCGGGGCTGGTGGGGGAGGTGCGGTCGGTTACCGTCATCCAGATGTGACGGATCACGCCGGGGCCCTCGACGTCCATCAAAGTCACCGATTCCCCGGACCTCACCGTGCTGATGCAGGGGCTTCCCTTGCGGGAGGGGCCCAACGCGCTGGCCGCCATGGCCGCGCGGCCCTTGCCGCCGTCCGGGTTTTCGGCGTTGATGCAGCGGGTGCGGCCGGGTGCCTCATGGCCACGGCATCCAAGGCGCTTTGTCCGAGCCCCGGCGCGGGGTTCGCTGTGGTGAATGCGTCGAGCATGATGCTTACTTCCTTTCCTGTCGCAGGCCCGGCCCGCCACGGCGTTTTGTCTGGGGCAGATTCTAGTGGTGGTTGCAACACCTGAGGTTTGAGCGGCCTTCCATGGTCACGTTGTCGGTTGTTGAGGTTATCACGCGGCGTCGAGCAGTTCGATGATCTTCTCGCTTGGTTTCATGAACC
>ENA-OQEX01000344-OQEX01000344.1-human-gut-metagenome-genome-assembly--contig:-NODE-344-length-25631-cov-5.710124_pt1 | contig 25631 bp, 32 predicted proteins | sample MGYA00242802_ERZ504649 | MGnify/ENA primary metagenome ERZ504649 (study PRJEB26092, sample SAMD00036194) | human gut metagenome | host: Homo sapiens | study: EMG produced TPA metagenomics assembly of...
ACCGTTACTTTGAATCGGAAAATGGAGGAAACCCATGTATCGCAATGGAATCAAGCGCCTGCTGGCGGTGGTGCTGTCGCTGTGCGGCATGATCTGCCTGTCCTGGCTTTTCTCATTCTGGCCGTCGCATCAAGCTGGACTCGCCCGGCCCGGTGTTCTTCAAACAGAAGCGTGTGGGCATTGGCAAAAAGCACTTTTACATTTTAAAGTTCCGCACCATGCGCATCGACACGCCCCACGATATGCCCACCCATCTGCTGCACGACCCGGACCAGTATATCACCCGCATGGGTCATTTCCTGCGCAAGACCAGTCTGGACGAGCTGCCCCAGCTGTGGAATATCTTTGTAGGTGATATGGCGGTCATCGGCCCGCGGCCTGCTTTGTGGAACCAGTATGATCTGCTGGCAGAGCGCGACAAGTACCATGCAAACGATGTGCGCCCGGGCCTGACCGGCTGGGCACAGATCCACGGCCGCGATGAGCTGGAAATTGCCGAGAAGGCCAAGCTGGACGGCTGGTATGTGGAGCATCTGAGCTTTGGGCTGGATGTGAAATGCTTCTTTGGCACCATTGCCGCGGTGCTTAAGCACGACGGCGTGGTGGAGGGCGGCACCGGCACTCTGCACGAAGAAACAGGCAAAGAGAACCATTAAGAATAGCCGCCGCGTGCCGCAACCCGAATATTTTCAGCGGAAAAATATTTTTTATTTGCAGTTCTGAAAAATCTGCGGATTTTCCAGAACTGTTTTTTCACGGAGGGGCTGTGACCAGAAACTGCATTTTTGCTGATTTGTCCTGATTTGTGAAAAGGTGCTTGGAGCGGCCCGCAGGCCACGACAAATACAAAATAAAAATAATTCTTCCGCAGAAGATGGCCAGAGCGCAGCGGAGGCCATTCTAAATCGCCATATCTCTTGATTTATCCCCGGAAAAGCGTATAATAAAACAGTACACAAGACGTCAAAGGAGGATTCCTGTATTATGGAACGCACCTATATCAACGAGGCTCAAAAGGCCATCGGCGGCACGGTCAAGGTGCAGGCTTTATCGAGAACCTGCGCAACAGCAAGTATATGGCCTTCATCGTGCTGAAGGATATTACCGGCAAGCTGCAGATCACGGTGGAAAAGGAAGATCACCCCGATCTGGTGGATACCATCGATCAGCTCACCCCGGATTCCGTCATCACCGTCACCGGCAAGGTGGTGGAGAACGACTACGTCAAGATGGGCGGCGTGGAGATGATCCCCGAGAGCATCGAGATCGAGAGCATCGCCAACGCTCTGCCCATCGTCCGCAAGGAGATCGCAGCCACCAAGAAAAAGAAGGCTGTGGAGCGCTCCAGCATCGACCAGCGCATTGATTACCGCTGGATCGACCTGCGCACCGACGAGAACCAGCTCATGTTCAAGGCACAGAGCTGCTTTGTGAACGCCATGCGCAAGTTCCTGCTGGACCGTAACTTCATCGAGATCCACACCCCAAAGCTGATCGCTGCTGCCAGCGAGAGCGGCTCTGAGGTGTTCAAGGTGGACTACTTTGACCGCAACGCCTATCTGGCACAAAGCCCTCAGTTCTACAAGCAGATGGCCATGGCTGCAGGCTTTGAGCGCATCTTCGAGACCGGCCCTGTGTTCCGCGCCGAGAAGAGCTACACCAACAAGCACTCCACCGAGTTCTCCGGCTTCGATCTGGAGTTCAGCTACATCACTTCTTATAAAGACGTGATGAAGATGGAAGAAGAGCTGCTGACTGCCGGTCTGCAGGCCGTCAAGGACAACTACGGCGACCAGATCAAGGAGATGTTCGGTCAGGAAGTGATCGTTCCCACCACTCCGTTCCCGGTGGTCAAACTGGCAGACCTGTACAAGGGTCTGGAAGAAGAGTTCGGCTACACCGTCGATGAGAGCGAAAAGGGCGACCTGACCACTGAGGCCGAGCGCCTGAGCTATGAGTGGGTGAAGAAGTATTACGGCCACGAGTTCCTCTTCATCACCGATTATTCCGCCGAGAAGCGTGCGTTCTACCACATGCGCGACGAGAACGGCGTGCCCCAGGGCTACGACCTGATCTGGCGTGGTGTTGAGATCACCACCGGTGCCCAGCGCGAGCACCGCTACGAGGTGCTGAAGAAGCAGGCTGAGGAAAAGGGTCTGGCCGATGATGTCAAGTTCTATCTGGAGTTCTTCCAGTACGGCTGCCCGCCCCACGGCGGTTTCGGTCTGGGCATCGACCGCCTGACCATGCTGCTGTGCGGCCTGACCATCAAGGACGCCGAGTTCCTGTTCCGCGGCCCCAACCGTCTGACCCCGTAATTTTATAGAGATCATACCGAGAGCTGCTGTGCATTTTGCACGGCAGCTCTCTTTTTGTTGGACGATTTAAAATGGCTCCGCTTCGCTCTGCCATTCTTAGCGGAAAATAATTTTTAGATTTTGGTCTAGCGGAATGCCTGCGGGCATTCGCTAGACCATTTTCACAGATGGGGCTGTGACGGAAAACGGCTTTTGCATGGCATCAGTATCGATTGCAATAAGAAGGTGTCCGGCTTTGCCAGAGGGAGTTCAGCCGTCCCCTTGGGAGAAGGGAAAGCATCCTCGCCCTCTCAGTCAAATCCTTCGGATTTGCCAGCTCCCCCGAAAGGGGGAGCTTCTGACGCATCCGCAAGGCTTGCATTTTATCTGGAAACTGCGCCGTTACTGCAAAAAGCTCCCCCTTCGGGGGAGCTGGCGAACGAATGTGAGCCTGAGAGGGTTCAGCATGCTGAAAGCAAACAGGTAGCCCCTCCACAGCGCCGCGCTTTCGCAGAAAGCGGCGCTGTAAATGCTGTTTTCCTCTACGACCCCATCTGTGAAAAAGCAATTCAGGAAAATCCGCAGATTTTCCTGAATTGCAATTATAAAATAAATTTTCCGCTGAATATGCCCAGAGCAAGGCGGAGGGCATTCAAAATCGTTCCGGCATAATGCCCCGCCCTGTTTCATACGATTACAACAAGCGGACCGGAATCCTGTCCGGTGCACAGCGCAAACGGGAAGGGGAGAGCAATTTGGCAAATCAGGAACAGAAGAGCATCTGCCGCGAGATCGGCGCACGCACCGGCGGAGATATCTACATTGGGGTGGTTGGCCCGGTGCGCAGCGGCAAATCCACCTTTATCAAGCGTTTCATGGAACAGCTGGTGCTGCCCGCCATCGGCCCGGCGGCTGCGCGGGAGCGTGCCCGGGACGAGCTGCCCCAGTCGGCAGCGGGCCGCACCATCATGACCACGGAACCAAAATTCATCCGGAAGCAGCCGTGCCCCTGCAGTTGGAGGGCGGCGGCGAGTGCCGGGTGCGGCTCATCGACTGCGTGGGTTACATGGTGGAGGGGGCTATGGGCCACGAGGAGAACGACAAGCCCCGCATGGTCAAAAGCCCGTGGTTCGACCACGAGGTGCCCTTCGACCTTGCCGCCGAGACCGGCACCCGCAAGGTGATCTGCGAACACTCCACCATCGGCATCGTGGTCACCACCGACGGCTCTGTGAGCGACATCCCGCGGGAGGGCTATGCCAGAACCGAGAAGCGCATCGTGGAAGAACTGAATGCACTGGGCAAGCCCTACATCATCCTGCTCAACAGCACCCACCCGGATGCGCCGGAGACGAAGCAGCTGGCCGAGGGCATGGCACGGGACTACGACCACACCGTGCTGCCGGTGAGCTGCGTGGATCTGGACGCGGAGGCACTCGGCAGCATCCTGCGGCAGGTGCTGTACGAGTTCCCGGTGCAGGAGCTGGATTTTGCCCTGCCGCGCTGGGTCACGATGCTGGAAAATGGCCACTGGCTGCAAACGCAGGTGTACGATGCGGCCATGCAGCTGGCGGCAAAGGTCTCCCGCATGAAGGATGTACCCTCCGGAACAGACGCACCTGCGCTGGAATGTGACGCGGTGCAGCGCTCGGCCATCAGCGGCATCGACCTTGCAAACGGCAGTGTGCGCATCACGGTGGAGCTGAAGCCGGAAATTTTCTATCAGGTGCTGAGCGAGCAGACCGGCCTTGCCATTGGCGACGAAGCGGGCCTGATGCCTGCATCATGGAGCTGGCAAAGGCCAAACGGGAGTACGAGAAGGTGCGCAGCGCCCTTGAGCAGGTGGAAGCCACCGGCTATGGCATCGTGATGCCCACGGTCAGTGAGCTGAAACTGGAACAGCCCCAGATCGTGCGGCAGGGCACGAACTACGGCGTGCGGCTGGAAGCCTGCGCGCCCTCCATCCAGATGATGAAGGCCACCATCCACACCGAGATCAGCCCCATCGTGGGCACCGAAAAGCAGAGCGAGGACCTTGCCCGCAGCCTGCTGGCCGGCTTTGAGGACGACCCGGAAAAGCTGTGGGAATCCAACATCTTTGGCAAAAGCCTGCACGAGCTGGTGAACGAAGGGCTGCAGAACAAGCTGCTGCACATGCCGCAGGAGGCCCGCACCCGCCTGCAGGAAACGCTGGAACGGGTCATCAATGAGGGCTGCACCGCTGATCTGCATCCTGATCTGACCGCTACAAAACAGAAGAGGGAAGCGCCGCGCGGGTGCCTCCCTCTTTATTTGTTCACTTTTCTTCTTCGGTCAGCTTATTGATGAGCATTTGGTAGATCTCGTTGCCCTTGAGGATGAACTGCTTTTTTACCAGCTCGGCGGTCAGCGGTCCGGTGTGCCGAGGTCCAGACAGAACAGCTCACTGTCCAGCCCTTTCACCGTGCAGCGGATGGTGCAGTGGCCGTCCTCTTTTTCGGTAATGCTGGCACTGTACTTGGCTTCCTTGCGGGCCCATGTCTGGCAGCGCAGCACAGCGGCCACAGCGCGCTCCCGCACACTGCGGGGCAGGTCGTAGGCAAGCTCCTGCGCCACTTTGCGGCCCTTCTCGGTGATGGTGTAGCTGCCCTTTGTCAGGGTGACGAGCTGCTGCCTGGTGATATCGTCCAGACACGAGCCGATCTCGAAATAGTTCACCAGCGCTTCTTCCATCAGGGCGTTTTCGATCTCCTGCCGGGTAATGGGTCCGGCATTTTTGACCAGATAGCACAGCAGCAGCCGGATCTCGGTGCTGCTGGTCAACCCGCCGGGACGTACACCGGCAGTAAAAGCATCATTGGCGGCCATCGTTCCATACATCCCCCTTGCATTCCTTTTCTTTTATAGTATAAAGGCTTTCACGCCGGATTGCAAGCCGCAGCGGCAAAATCTGTCTCAATGCGCTTGGGGCTTTCCGGCGTGGAATACACCCAGTGGTCCAGATGGCCCTCGGTGATGAAATACTTCAGCTCGAACCGGTGACGCTGGCTCAGGGCATGGTTCACGATCACCAGCTTGATCTTCATTTTTTCCGGCAGGATGTTCTTGATGTAGACGCTCACCGCCTGCCCGGGCACAAGGTCGGTGCAGCTCTCGGCAAGGCCCGCGAGGTTGGGCGCGATCTCGATAAAGGTGCCGTATTCCTCCACGCTGCGCACGATGCCCACCACGGTCTCACCCACGGTGAACCCGGCCGCATTTTCCTCCCATGTGCCCAGCAGTTCCCGGATGGTCAGCACAAAGCGGCCCTGTACATCCCGGTTCTTGACGGCGCACAAGATCTGCTGGCCCACGCTCACCCGGTCGGCGGGGGAGGAGATGCGGCTCACCGACATGCAGTCGATGGGCAGCAGGGCACTGATGCCGCAGCCCACATCACAGAACGCGCCAAACGGCTCGATATGGGTCACGGTGCAGGGCAGGATATCGCCGGGCTGCAGGGTGTCCAGATAGTCGGCCTTGCACATCTGCTGCGCCAGCGCGCGGGAGAGCCGGTAGAAGGGCTGACCGTTCTCGTCGGTGTCCAGCGCTTCGATCACAAAGCAGGTGGGACGGCCCACCCTCGTCAGCACCGCAATGTCCCGCACGGTGCCGTTTGCGGCACCATCGGCGCACTGGGCAAAGGGCATCACGGCCCTCACCCCGCCGATCTCGAACCGCAGCTGGCGCTGGGTATCAAAGGCCAGAGCAGTGGCCTGTAGGATCTCGCGGTTTGCCATGGCGGCGCGCAGTTCAGCGGGGGACAGGCGCGCAGCAGAACGGTAGTTGCCTTCGGTACGGTAAGCTTGCATCATCTTTCATTCCTCTTTCTCTGCTTTTTAGGCCGTGCTTGGAACGGCAGCGGCCTTTCTGTTAAAACTTATGCATCCGCATGGGCGGATATTTGCATTTTGTGCGGCTTTGCATTATACTATATCTGTATGCGCAGCAAACCGGCACGCCGGACTTTGCGCACACACCGCCTGCTGTTTTGGGCAGGCAGAAGGGAGAAGCAGAGCTATGGACATTGCTGTAGGCGATACCATCCTCACCCGCAAAAAGCACCCCTGCGGAGCGTCCAGCTTCGAGGTGCTGCGCGTCGGCATGGATTTTAAGATCCGGTGTACCGGCTGTGGGCGCGAGGTGATGCTGCCGCGTGCTAAAATTGAAAAGAACATCAAAAAGGTGGTAAAACCCGGGCAGGCCTAGCGCCCGGCGCAGCACGCATCCGGGACGGAAAGGCCCCGGAGCCGTTCGGCTGCACGAACATGAATCTGAGTTTGTAAGGAGAACTGCCGGAATTATGCCGAACATGTTTACCCAGATGGATGCTGTCTGCCACCGCTTTGAAGAGCTTTCCATCCGCCTGAACCAGCCGGATACCGCCGCAGACCCTGCGCTTTCCGCAGGCTGATGCGGGAGTACCACGATGCAGAACCTGTGGTGCAGGCCTACCGCGCGTGGCAGACCGCACAGGATCATCTGGCACAGGCCAAAGCTCTGCTGGAAGAACCGGGCGCACTTGACCCGGACTTCAAGCAGATGATACAGCAGGAAATCAGCGAAAAAAGTCAAGATGTGGAAAAGCTGGAAAATAATCTCAAAATTTTGCTGCTGCCCAAGGATGTGAACGATGGCAAAAATGTCATTGTGGAGATCCGCGGCGGCGCAGGAGGGGAGGAAGCTGCCCTGTTTGCCCACAGCCTGCTGCGCATGTACACCATGTATGTGCAAAGCAGGGGCTGGCAGCTGGAAATGCTCAACCTCAACGAGACGGAGCTTGGCGGCGTGAAGGAAGCCATCTTTTCGGTGGACGGTGCCGGGGCCTACAACCGCCTCAAGTACGAGAGCGGTGTGCACCGTGTGCAGCGTGTGCCGGAGACCGAGACGCAGGGCCGCATCCACACCTCCACGGCCACGGTAGCTGTGATGCCGCAGGCCGAAGAGGTGGACTTTGCGCTGGACATGAAGGACCTGCGCATCGACACCTTCCGCTCCTCCGGCGCGGGCGGTCAGCACATCAACAAAACCTCCAGCGCCATCCGTGTGACACATCTCCCCACCGGCATGGTGGTAGAATGCCAGAACGAGCGCAGCCAGTTCCAGAACAAGGACAAGGCGCTGGAGATCCTGCGCAGCCGCCTGCTGGCCCAGAAGCAGAAACAGCAGCAGGATGCCATCAACGCCAGCCGTCAGGGGCAGGTGGCACCGGCGACCGCAGCGAAAAGATCCGCACCTACAACTTCCCGCAGGACCGCTGCACCGACCACCGCATCGGCCTGACCGTGCACAATCTTTCCAAGATCATGGACGGCAATCTGGACGAGCTGATCGACGCACTGGCCACCCGCGAACAGGCCGAAAAGCTGCAAAAGCTCAACGAGCAGGGCTGAAATGTGGCTTTGAAAATAAAACGATATCCTGTCGATAAATGCTGAAAAGCACAAATACTTTACAGATAGAAAGAACGATGATCCGTATGGAAATGAAAACTGAAATTTTGCCCGCATCGGACGAAAAGAGCATTGAAAAAGCCGCTGCCCTGCTGCAGAACGGTGAGCTGGTGGCCCTGCCCACCGAGACGGTTTACGGCATTGCTGCCGATGCCCGCAACGGCGAGGCTGTGAAGAAGATCTTTGTGGCCAAGGGCCGCCCGCAGGACAATCCCCTGATCGTCCACGTCACCGGACCGGAAATGCTGCCCGGCCTTGTCAGCGAGGTGCCGGAGCGCGCCCAGCTGCTGATGGCTGCGTTCTGCCCCGGCCCGCTCACCATCATCATGCCCCGCGGCCCGGAGGTGGCAGCGGAGTGCTGTGCCGGTCTGGACACCGTGGGCATCCGGATGCCCAGCCACCCGGTGGCCCGCGCCGTCATTGAAAAGAGCGGCTGCGCCTTTGCTGCCCCCAGCGCCAATCTTTCCGGCAAGCCCAGCCCCACCAACGCGCAGGATGTGTTCACCGATATGGACGGCCGCCTGCCGCTGATTTTGGACGGCGGCGAGTGCGACGTGGGCGTAGAAAGCACTGTGGTGTCGGTGGTGGGCGAAAAGCCCACCCTGTTCCGTCCGGGCCACATCACGCTGGAAGACCTCGAGCGTGCCCTCGGCGAAGAGGTGGAAGTGTCCAAGGCCATCCTTGAAAAGCTGCCGGAGGGTGCTGTGGTGCGCAGCCCCGGCATGAAGTACAAGCACTACGCCCCCAAGGCGGATGTGACCTTGCTGGAAGGCACCTTTGAGCAGTTCAAAGCCTATGTGGATGCCCACGCCGAGCAGAATCCCAGCTGTCTGTGCTTTACCGGCGAGGCGGAAAAGCTGGGTGTGCCCTGCGTGGAGTATGGCCGCGAGGGCGACGGTGCCAATCAGGCAAAGCACATCTTCCGCTGCCTGCGTGCGCTGGATGAGCAGGGCGATGCCGTGGTCTACGCCCGCTGCCCGCAGAAGGACGGCCTTTCCATGGCGGTGTACAACCGCCTGATCCGCGCTGCGGCCTTCCGGGTGATCAAGCTATGATCGCGCTTGGCATCACGGGCCGCAGCGGCTGCGGCAAATCCACGGTCACGGCGGTGTTTTCGGCCCACGGTGTGCCGCTGGCCGATGCCGACCAGATCAGCCGCGAGATTTTACTGCCCGGCTCGCCGCTGCTGCCCCGGCTGGCTCAGCGGTTCGGCGCAGACATTTTAAAAGCAGACGGCACATTGGACCGCCGCCTGCTGGCTGACCGCGCCTTTGCCACCCCGGAAGGCAAGGCGGCGCTGGACAGCCTGACCCACCCGGAGATCGTGCGCCGCATCCGTGCGGCAAAGCAGGCAGCGCAGGATGCCGGTGCACCGCTGTTCGTGCTGGATGGCGCGGTCATCGTGGGGACTGCGGCGCAGGCCGAGTGTGACCGCCTGTGCGTGGTCACGGCACCGTTTGAGACCAGTGTGGCCCGCATCGTGGCCCGGGACGCATCTCGCCGAGATGGCCGCCCGCCGCCTGAACGCCCAGACACCGGAAAGCACCCTCACCGCGCAGGCAGACTATGTGCTGCGCAACGATTCCAGCCTTGCACATCTGCAGGCTGCGGCAGAGCAGCTCTGCACAAAGCTTCTGGCAGAAGGAGGTGCGGGAAAAGAACTTTGAACAAACGATATAACGAACAAGATCCTGCACCGCAGTACGACCCGGAGACGGCCCGCATCCGCCGCGCTCTCCGCGCCCAGAAGGCACGCCGCCGCAAAAAAATGCGCAGCCGCAGGCTGTTCCTGCTGGGCATGGCGCTGATCCTGCTGTTTGTGCTGGTGCCCAACTTGTGGGGCAGGGCAGAACGGCTTTTATACCCCCGCAAGTACGAAGCGCTGGTGGACCAGTGGGCGGAGACTTACGGCCTTGACCCGCTTCTGGTGGATGCCTTCATCCGCACCGAAAGCGGCTTTGACCCGCAGGCCACCTCCACTGTGGATGCCCGGGGCTGATGCAGATGACCGAGGAGACCTTTATCTGGCTGCGCAGCAAGATCGCACCGGACGAAGGACTGCTCTTTGCAAATCTCTACGACCCGGAGACCAGCATCCGGTTCGGATGCTATTACCTGCACCTGTGCATGGAGCGCTACAACGGCGATGTTGCCACTGCCGCTGCCGCTTATCACAGCGGGTGGGGCACGGTAGATGCTCTTTTACAGATGGAAGAGCACTCCGCAGACGGCGAAACGCTGCAGGGCTTTCCCTATAACCAGATGAACCACTACGTAAAAAAGATCACTTCCTGCTATGCGCGGTATCAGCGTATCTATGCAGAAAGCTGAGAGGAGATAAGGAACATGAGCGAGAAACTTACCGCAAAGCAGGCTGCCGAACAGCTGCTTTACAAGCCGGAGTACGCCGCCGACAAGAGCGCCGACGTGAAGGAGAAGGCTGCAGCCTTTGCCGAAGGCTACAAAGCCTTCCTGAACGCTGCCAAGACCGAGCGCGAAGCTGCCGCCGCCAGCGAAAAGCTGCTGCTGGAGGCCGGTTACGAAAAGTTTGAGCCGAAAAAGACCTATGCCCCCGGCCAGAAGATCTACTTTGTGCAGGAGCACAAGGCGGTGGTGGCCGCTACCATCGGCCGGAAATCTTTTGAGGAGGGCTTCCGTCTGGTGATCGCCCACATCGACAGCCCCCGTCTGGACCTGCGCCCGAACCCGCTGTACGAAGCAGACCACCTCAGCTACTTCAAGACCCACTATTACGGCGGCATCCGCAAGTACCAGTGGGGCACCATGCCGCTGGCCATCCACGGCGTGTTCACCCGTGCCGATGGCTCCAGCGTGTCCTTTGCAGTGGGTGAGGACGAGAATGACCCTGTGTTCTGCATCACCGATCTGCTGCCCCATCTGGGTGCCGAGCAGAACGACCGCAAGCTCAGCGAGGGCATCAAGGCCGAAGAGCTGAACGTGCTCATCGGCTCCGACGCTGTGGAGGATGCCGACATCAAGGAGGCCGTCAAGCTGAACACCCTGATGCTGCTGCATGAAAAGTACGGCATCACCGAGCGGGACTTCACCCGCGCTGAGATCGAGGTGGTGCCCGCCCATAAGGCCCGGGACGTGGGCTTTGACCGCTCCATGGTGGGCGGCTACGGTCACGATGACCGGGTGGACGCATACCCCGCCCTTATGGCCGAGATCGAGACGAAAGATCCTGTGCACACCACCGTCTGCGTGCTGACTGATAAGGAAGAGATCGGCTCCGACGGTGTGACCGGCATGCAGAGCATGTATGTGTTCCACTTTATGCAGCTGCTGTGCCGCGCCGCCGGTCAGGACGACATCCTTGCCTTCCAGAACAGCGTGTGTCTCTCCGCCGATGTGACCGCCGCCTACGACCCCTCCTGGCAAATGCCTTCGAGCCGCAGAACGGTACTTACGCAGGCCGCGGCGTGGCCTTCTTCAAGTACACCGGCAGCCGCGGCAAGAGCTCTGCCAGCGATGCTTCCGCTGAGCTGGTAGGGGACATCACCCGCCTGCTGGACGCCAACGGCGTGGCATGCAGATCGGTGAGCTGGGCCGTCTGGACCTTGGCGGCGGCGGTACCATTGCCAAGTACGTGGCCAACCGCGGCATCCCGGTGCTGGACATCGGCGTGCCGGTGCTGTCCATGCACTCGCCCTTCGAGGTCATCCACAAGACCGACCTGTACATGGCCTACCGCACCTTCTCGCTGTTCTGCCAGAACGCGGAATAAAGATTTAGCCCCGGATCGCCCGCAGCCGCGCGCATTCCGGGGCTTTTTTCAAAAAATGCTTGACCTTCAAGTGTCTTTAAGGTGTAATGTGAGTGCGGAGGTGAAGCAAATGAACATCAAACAGGCTTCGAAACAAAGCGGGGTGTCCGCCCCCAATATCCGCTTCTATGAAAAAGAAGGACTTCTGAATCCCGCCCGGCTGCCTGGCAACGACTACCGTGATTACACGGAACAGGACATCCGCACTCTCCGGTTCATCCGGATGCTGCGGATGCTGGATGTGCCGCTTCCGGTCATCCGGTCCGTGCTTGCAGGCGATGCACCGCTGGGGAGTGTCCTGCGGGAGCAACAGACCGCACTGGAACAGCGCGCAAAGCAGCTGGAAGGGGCGGCGCGTTTTTGTGCAGAACTGGCCCGGCAGGACCGTCTGTGGCATCACTGGATGTGGACGCCTGCCTGTCCCGGATGGAGGACCCTGCGCAGCCGCAGAACTTTTTCTGCGGCTGGGTGCAGGATTACCGCACGCTGGCGCAGGTGCAGCATCAGAAACACTTTTTCTTTATCCCGCAGGGCAGCATCAACACGCCGCAGGAGTTTGCCGCGGCCTTGCAGGCGTATGCAGAGGAACACGGGATGCAGCTCAGCCTGACAAAAGAAGGAATGTACCCGGAGTTTTCGCTGGACGATATCTCGTATAAAGCTTACCGCAACCCGGGCAAGTACCGGGACGAGATCTGCTGCGATGCCGTGCATCCCGAGCAGCTTGACACCGGGCTTCCCTCCCGGCGGGAAAAGCTGCTGCGCATCGCGCGTATCGTGCTGCCGCCGGTGTGCACCTTTGCCGCCATCATGGCGGCAGGGTGGGTAGTCACCGGCGGTGCAGGCTGGCTCTGGCTGGCGGCGCTGGCATCCGGCGGGGTGCTGCTGGGGCGCTGCATGGAAAAGTGGCTGTAAGGCGCATCACCCCAGCGGCAGCGCCTCGGCTACGGTCAGAAAGGTGTAGCCGTTGTCTGCATACCACCGGATAATGTCCGGCAGTGCTTCGGCGGTGGTGTGTGTGGAGGAAGAATCGTGCATCAGAACGATGCAGTTCGTCTGCTGCCCGGTCTCGTGCACCACATTGCGGTAGATGGTGCCCGCGCTTGGGTGCCCGCCCACGGCATCCTCGGCGCACACGTTCCAGTCCACCCAATGCCAGCCTTTCTGCTCTACTTCGCTTTCAGCTGCTTCATCAGCCTTTGCCGCCGTAGCGCCGACTGACGGTGTTGGTGCTGCCGCCGGGGAACCGCAGATACCGGATGCTCTCGGCATCCACATAGGGCGCAATGCGCTCCTTTAAAAGGGCAATGTCCTCCCAATAAGCGTCGCTGCTGCGGTAGATATCGCTGTACTCGTGGGAAGCAGAGTGCAGCGCGATCTGGTGCCCGGCGCTGACCGCTTCGGTGAGCAGGGGCAGATACTTCTCGTTGTAACCGGTAGCCACCACAAAAAATGTGGCGTGCACTCCGGCCGCGTTCAGCGCGCTGAGCACATCCGGTGTGGTCTTGCTGGGGCCGTCGTCAAAGGTCAGGCAGACCACTTTTCCGGCAGCGGCTGGGCAGCAGGCTCCTGCTGCTCCTGTGCCAGAGCCGAAACGGCGGGGGAGAGCATCGAAGTGTCCGGTGCCGGGGTAAGATCCTGCGCCTGACATCCGGTGACGACCGGCGGCGCAGCAGATACAAACCCCATAATGAGGGCGAACAGCATCACGGCCGCAACTCTGGCCCGCCTGCGCCGTGCGAGATATTCTGCAAGCTTCAAGAGCAAAACCTCCTTTGTCTGTTTGGTTTGCTCTTATCAGAATATGAACGACGGCGGATTCTATGAAAAAATCAGCCACTCTCTGCCGTTTATCCAGCCGCATCTTGTCAGCTATCATCGCAATAAACTCGCTGTTCGTTGGTTTTCCGCGCAGGTTGTGGATGGTGTAGCCGAAGTAGCTGTTGAGGGTGTCCACATCGCCCCGGTCCCATGCCACTTCGATGGCGTGGCGGATGGCACGCTCCACCCGGCTGGCGGTGGTGCCGTTTTTCTTGGCGATTTCCGGGTAGAGGCGCTTGGTCACAGCGTTGATATACTCCGGCTCGTTCATGGTGAGCAGGATGGCATCCCGCAGGAACTGGTAGCCCTTGATGTGGGCGGGAACGGTATCAGAGTAGGCAATAAATCTAAGTCAAAATCTGATTATTTGTTGGTATAATCTCGAACAATTTATTGTGCTACAAGTATACCGCATTTCGGCCACAAAAGCAATGTTCTTTACATATTGTATTGGAGCAGTTCTCCCCGGCGGAGTCTTGTTATAGTCGCTTAAATTCAAATGCACAGCCCCGCTGGGGCATTATCTTCAATTTAACAAGAATGAATCCATTGAACAAGAAAAGCCTGCCAGCTGCGTTTAATCGCGGTCTGACAGGCAAACGATATATAATTGTCTTTAAGACTTACTTAGACTCAGTGATTCCAAGTATTTCTCACGCGCTCTTTCACGGGTTCTTTTATCTGCTTCGATTTGACGGTGCGTGTCACTGTTACGGCAAATCATTAAATTAAAACATTCGTTATGTGTTTTATCTTCCATGTGGTGAACTTGAATTCCGGGAGCGTTAAATTCAGCCGGAGTCATGCCGACAAGCAAAGCGTTGATGTATTGAGCCACCAATCTGTGAATATAGACTTTAAGATTATCATAATTAGTAAAGTATACAAACTGATAGTCTGTTGCCGGGTGACTTGAAGATTTTGGATAAGGTTCCATAATGAAAGCCTTATATTTTTCATATGACTTAACTCTGCCATAGCAGCTAGCAAGGAACTGTTCTCTAGGGCTGTGAATGGGGTGGTCTCGATTGCTGCTAATTTCAAATAAATCAATAAAGAACCAAAACTCACCCGGTTCATCTTCAATTTCATCAATACAATATTCGGAATCATAGATGTTCTGAACAATTTCTTTCATTGAAATTTTTACCAAGTTTCCATCCAAGCCAATAAAGCTGATATTATAATCACTATCTGGTTTTAGCACTTCATCATTCCATGTATCTGTGATGGTATAATGCTTTATCCCATTTAGAATGTTTTGATTGCTAACATATTTTGCTTTAGGCAAATTTGAATACTCATTGCTTAGGTCAATATCTAGCCCAGAAAGTTTTCCATCCATGTTGATTATATTCATATCTTAAAATCTCCTTCATGTTATTAATGTTTTTAATCTTTTTCATTTCTTTTCACCGTTTATTCTTTCTTTTAAATTTTCTTTTGTTACGGTATATTATATCTTTTCTTGTCGAATACCAGCCTGTTGGCTGGCCTAAGTTCTATAAAATATCAAAGTGTATTCCTCCATAAAAATATTATTTTGTGATGAATATTCGGACTATAAATAAATATCAAAACCTATCGGGAATGATATTATTATCTGAATTTAACAGAGATTGGATGCAATAGCATTAAAAGCATCAACCCAAGCACTTTGTTTATAATAACGTGTATGACGGAGTGAAAACGTATTATATACATACAAAACAGCTCCGTTATAATCAATGCTAAGAAGCAAATCTGAAAAATAAAACTCTGTAAAATTGTATTTATCTTTTAAATTTAACAGATAATTTTTGACCTTTGGCTGGTTATAATCGTTCCATTCCAACCAATGCTTAGACCTATTAGACGTAATATCCTTTTTCAATAAGGCTTTTCCTCCTGTCGATAAGTAAAAATAGTAGTGTCGAGTGGATTATAAGAACTATCATGTGAATTTAAGTATTATTTTTGACTGTTTATGCTAAATTATTTCTTCCTTTATAAGAAAACGAATCAAAAAACGGTGCGTTTATTGGGCTTTTTGATAATGCTTGGCAGAAAAAATCTGACAGCATTAATCTTTATCATCAAGATATTGATATAGCAATTTTCTAAGCCTTGAAGAAGGAAGATATAAATGTACTGGCTTATCTTCTCTGATTGCGCTGCGCCAAATCCATTGCAGAAGTTGGGCAAGAGCGTATGTATCAGCGTCAAGTGGATAACCGTTGATTGCTAAATAATCAGAGATAACGGGAGATGGATAAATATTTAACAGATAGATAAGAACTATTTTATCTTTAAATTTGTTAGTTGCCCGGCAATTACAGGCAAGAAAATTGACTCTACAGGAATCACGGCTCTTACAATCTAAACAGCCGTTTCCTTTTTTACTATCACGCTTTGCACAACGATACTTTAATCTGGGACAATCAAATTTGTTGGCATACTGCTTAAAAGTAGACCAAAGACATTCATTTTTATAAGCTTTACGAATATGAGAAATATAATTGACAGCATTATTTTTTAGCTGTTCAATGGGCGCTTTAGCAATTTTACTTTTCTTGGTATCAAACCAATTTTTAGATAGAGCAGAATCAGCTTTAGCAGTGCTATTGAGTTCTTTCTTGCTTAAATAATTTGTGTTAAGAGGGCCTTCGTAAATATTTAGCAGAGATTTGATTTTTTGCTTCTGTTCAGGTGTGGTTTGGCGAAAGCTTCTTTAAATTGGTGTCCTGTATCAGTCTGTTCAACATGATAATAGCCATATTTGATATGATTGATATTCAGATAAGATGCTAAAATACAGCCGTCAAAAAGATATGTAAGAATAAATACTCGGTCAAAAGCCTTAAAAACATCTGCATTGACCATCCAAAAAACGTGATTGGGTGCGAGTTCAAAGAGGTCTTGACGCTTTACTGCTTCCATGTGACGCTTGTATTCACCCTTATAAGAATCATCCATCCAGACCAGTTGTTTTGTATCCGGGTCAATTTGGAGCAATTCTTGTTCTTGCATGATTTTAAGGTCATCACAGGTGATTTTGTGGGGTTCAATAGTGGAGAGTTCTTCATCAAGAATCAAACAGTAGTCCCGAATGTAATCCATGGCATCTTCTCGCAACAGTTTAAACAGTTCGTGAGAGATAGCAACATTGAATCCTTCTCTAAGCAGACGGAGAAGGTCACCGCTCTTTGACTGGATTGCGCCGGTATCATCTGGCTGCTTGAAATCCAATGAAGGACAATCTTCTTGAATACGGCTACATTCGCTGAGTAAGGGACTGACATAAAGATAATGATGGTCTGGATGCTGATTGATATAGTTGATGGCTGCACTGGTCTTGTAACTTCCCATAATGCTATCAACGATGTTGATTTTACTGCTTATAACTAACCCTTCTTTCTTAAATTGACAAGTGGACAGAATAAGCCATCTGCTCGGACAGAAACTTCTTCGTCCGCTGTGTGTCAAGAATTGTAGCACTACTTGTTGAATTTGTCAAATATTTTTCGTTCCTACGCTGTTTATATTGAAATAGTTATCGCTTTTGGTGCTTTCTTAAGAAATAATTGGCCCATTTTCTTCTTAAAATGAATAATTGATAGTATTGCTGCACATTTGACGATGATACTTCACGCATAAGTTTGTCGAAAGTCACAACAAGTTCTCGGCTACTGGGTGCACCTTTTTATGTGCGATTCTCTGGCGTATTCACTAATATGCGGCGGCAGCTCATCTGGTAGAGCGGCACCTTACAAAGGCGTGGACTCCTCTTTTCCTACTCTGTGCGTTGATGGACTGCACGAGCAATCCAGAAAATCGGCTTCCAATATTTGTAAATGGCAGATTCCTTCTTAAATTTAAAAGGGTATTACGCAAATGTTGGCCCTTTCCAATTTTGGAAAGGGAGTCTACACTGTGGACACCCTTTCATCTAAGCTGCGAAAACCACATCACAGGATTTGGAGCGGGCATACATCCCAACTAGAACAATCTGATTGTGTCTGTCTGCGGACACGGGGCAATACTCGCTCCTTAATTTGCTGTTAAATTTAGCCAAAAGAAAAGGACGCTTCCCGATGTGAGGAAGCGTCCTTTTCTGGTTACTGCTGTTCTGCTCTAAGTTCTTTCTTATATTTATAGAATGTATTCGGCGCAATCTTCAAATACCCGATGCACTCTTTATCATCCAGACTTCCGTTAAATGTCCTACTGTTCTTGAGGATGAACTTTTTAGCGGTAACAGATTTTTGCGTTGTGAGCTTTGCTCCTTGCTTCTGTCCTATCTGCTTTCCGTTCAATTTAGCCGTCTGTATGCCCTCTTTTGTGCGCTGGTGAAGGTCATCTACTTCTTTCTGCGCCTGTTCAAAGGCAAGTTTGATTTGCTTTGCTGCCAATCTCAGCAGATAAGCATTGATGCCCTGAAAGATAAGGTCTGTATCTTCACCGGTCATTGCAAGCTGATTGCGCATAGCTCCTTTATAAGTATCTGTGTCAATGTGGCGCTCTTTCAAGAAAACTAATTGATACCTCTATTGTAAAGGTCTTGGTACAGATTATATCCATCTTCCGCGTTGCGGCTCATACGGCTAACGCTGTCAAAGACAATGGTCACATCCTCGCCGCTTTCCTTCAGCTCTTTGGCGGAGTTAATCATATCATCAAAGGCCGGGCGTTCAATCTTCGTCCCGGTAAAGGCCTCCTCTATAATCTCAGCATCAGGATATGCCGCCTTGATGTTCCTGATTTGCCGTTCAATGCTTTGCTGTTTGGTACTGATTCTGCAATAACCGTATGTCATAGCCTTTACCTCTGTATCTATCAACTGAATCTGACGAACCACAATTTTTACAGTTTGATTATATCAAATCTAACGCTATAATTCAATAGTTGAAGGGGAGTGATTAGCCAAAAATCAGATTTGATAGTTAAATTCAAAATGAAAAGAGCCGTTGTACAACTTATATGTACAACAGCCCCATTTTGTGGTTCTTTGTATCAGTTAATTTTTCTTACTTCCATTTTTCCTTCGCGTACAGTATCCAAGTATTTCATATTGCTAGAACGCGTTCCACCAGCAGCAACAAAAAGATTGTACAGATTAATAATAGAATCCTTCATCGCATCCGTCAGAACAAATTCTATGTTCTTTTCATCGCCACAGAGTCGAACTTTAATTTCTTCATTTCGATGCTCAATCAATTCTCTCATAAGCGGTACTGTGCTGCTGTCTACTGTAATGCCAGTTGATTCTCTAATCGTTCCATCTGAGGCAACTTCTCCATTAGACTCAACATCGGAGAACACATAACTCTTATTCCCGATTTTTACAATAAAGCCATCAATATAAGCCCAATCATCAGCATAATATTGAATCACGACTCTGAAAAGGTCAAAGCTACTATTGGTTGAAATAGCTCCATATACAGCGACCGTCTCGCCATCTCCGACGGAAATTTCTCCATCGGCCCCAAGCAGAGAAGTTGTGGCAAAAATTGCATCTCCTGTCATGTCATCTGCTTTAACTGTAACATCAGCCGCATTGTTGAATACAGCCTTGTTAAATCCATCGGCTGCAAAAGTCGATAGTGAAAGCGATGCAACTAAAAGCAAAATCGTTATAAGGGCTACTAATCTCTTTTTCATTTTTGAAAACTCCTTTTTATTCACTTAGAGGCATTGTTACACTAGTTCCATCTGTGAAAACAATAGTAGTGGGTTCATATTCGAAATTCAAGTCAGAATAATCTTCGTTGTAAAGTTTTGTGTGCTCATCTTTGAATTCGTTGACTTCAAGAGATAATTCATCATTTACATATACTTCACCTGGCTGGATTGTATGACCTGTAAAGTCACACCGAACATCCAGAATTTTAGAGCCAAACAAATCCTTTACATGCAAAACACCTTGAACACCTTTTATGGGTTTGTCACTGTTATTTGTTAATTCAAAAGTAAATGTGACATAACTGCTGAATCTCCATTTATCGAGATTTTCAGGGAGTTCTCCCTTATCCGTGCAAACGACCTTGATATATTGATAATTTTTGAGTTCGCTGTATTGCTGAGCCAGAACTTTCAGTTCGTCTGTATTACCAACAACATCGGACAAGGTATTGATTGTACTAATCGCGCCGTCATAATCTTTTGAATCCGCTTCCTGCTGTGCCTGTGCCTTCATCGTTTCGGTATAGGTTTCGCTCAACTGCAAAACCTTTGCCTGTGCGGTTTCGTGATTCGGGTCATCCTCGATAACGCTCTTATAATTCGTAATGGCATCAGCTAAATTGCCGTCATTTTCCGCTTTTTCTGCGTCAGAATAGGCATCTTTGGATTTTTGAAGTGTAGTCACTTTATTGATGGTCGTAAATGCGTAGACAGAAGAGGTGTCGTACTCTTTATAGCTTTTTAGCTTCTCTTTTGCTTCATCAGATGTGATTTTGCCAGCCTTGAAGTCTTCATAAATAGAATCCATGCGTTCCTTCAGCTTGGCCTGTAGAGCTTCTTTGTCTTCAGTGCTGTCTTTGATTTCTTCACTGTAAATTTGAGATGCCGCTTCACTATCGCCCTTATCAAAGGAACGAAGATATTTGTCAACAGGGGTTGCCGAAGCACATCCAGAAAGAATGCTTGCACATAAGAGTGTTGAGCTGACCGCGAGAGCAATTTTTCGTTTCATGTCAAGATTCCTTTCCTTAAAGGTAAATATCCGTAAGTTCATTGTACGCTTTGACTGACTGAATGTCAACAAAACTATGCATTATTGGATAATTTAATATCAAGGACTGTATAGTAAAGTAGATGTAGGAAGGTGAACAACATGATTTCTGACAACATCAAGCGTCTTCGGGAGAATGCCGGGCTTTCCCAAGCTGGCCTTGCTCGTAAGCTGGGCGTTACGCGTGCCAGTGTCAATGCTTGGGAAATGGAGCTTTCTGCACCGACTGCGCAATACCTGGTAGCCCTTGCACAACTGTTTCACACCACTACGGATGATATTTTAGGGCTTGAATCGCAAGAACAGATAGTGCTGCGCGGTATGAATGAACAGGAAAAGCGGCTGGTGTATGACCTTGTGGCATATATTGCTGAAAGGAAAGAGGAAAACAGCTAATCTCAATAATGAAATATCCATATATCTAAAAGGCCACAGACGGGAACAAAAATCCCAACTGTGGCTTTTCTTGTTAAATTATCTTACTAAGCGGGCTGTGCTTGCGGTACATCTCTGCAAGGTCGTCTTGGTTCACATCCAAATAGGCCTGCTCTGTTACGGTAACGCTGCTGTGCCCTAGCAAGCGGCTCAAGGTGTAGATGTCGCCGCCGCTCATAAGAAAGCGCTTTGCAAAGTTGTTTCGGAAAACATGCGGGTGAATGTCCTTTAGTCCTATCCGCTGGGCATACTTGCGAACATTGGCTTCAAAATTATTCACCTCAAGAAATTTACCTTTGTTTGTACAGAACAGAAAGTCACTGTCCCGGTATCTGTCCTTATACTTTATCCACCGTTGCAGCTGCGTTGCCATTTTGTCAGAGAAGAACACATAGCGGCCTTTCTTGCCTTTGGTGTTCTCCGCCGGGAGATAGATGTACCGCTTTTGCAAATTCACATCCGTTACTTGAATCAACAGACATTCGTTGACTCTCATGCCAGTATCTAGCAAAAGCTGAATGATGATAGAATCCCGGTATTCGCTGAAGCTGGCCGTGTTCATATTCCGCAGCAGCTTGCGGAAGTCCTCATCCGACACGAACTCAAGCGGGCGGCGTTCTACCTTGATATAATCGCCACGTTTGACAGGCGAACGGAGAATCAAATCTTCTTCCACACACCAACCGAAGAAGGCGCTCATGTTCCGCAGATAGTTGTTGATTGTCACATCTGACACTTTCTTGCCGAAATCCAACCGCCGCTCCTGATAGTTCCCGCTGTTCGGATTGCTTGTGACGGTGTACTTGCCTCGCTCCTTTATCTGCTTAACATAGTTCTGAATGACCGTGTGTGTGATTTTCTCTGTCTGTGTGATGCCCTGTTCATCAAGGTAAAGCATCAAAAGGCGCAACGTTTGTTCATAACTTCCAATCGTCTTTGCTGCAAGCCCTTTGTTTTCACAGTGTTCAATGAACATCTCAACATCCCGGATAAGCATAAAAAATAACCTCCTGTATTTGCCGGGACTATAACCCAATAAATACAGGAGATTTATTGCCTTAGATTTAAGTCGTTTATTGGTCTGGTTCCATATTTCCACAACGTTTTTCGCTATATTGGTTGGTATAGCTTCCATTGCTGGAATATTATGGAATATTTTCAGACGCTTTACCGTTTCTCTCTTACCCCACCCGCTGCCGTTTATCCAGCCGCATCTTATCAGCTATCATTGCGATGAACTCCGAGTTCGTTGGTTTTCCCCGCAGGTTATGGATGGTATAGCCGAAGTAGCTGTTGAGAGTGTCCACATCGCCCCGGTCCCATGCCACTTCGATGGCGTGGCGGATGGCACGCTCCACCCGGCTGGCGGTGGTGCCGTTTTTCTTGGCGATTTCCGGGTAGAGGCGCTTGGTCACAGCGTTGATATACTCCGGCTCGTTCATGGTGAGCAGGATGGCATCCCGCAGGAACTGGTAGCCCTTGATGTGGGCGGGAACGCCGATCTGATGCAGGATCTCGGTAACGGTCAGCTCATCGCTGTCCACGCTGGTGTGCAGGATGTGCTTTTCCGGGCCAAGTGCCGCCTTGAGCACCCGTGCGGCAAGCACGGTCTCATCAAAGGGCTTTACAAAGTAGTAGGCAAAGCCTTCGTCCAGCAGCTCCTGTACCATCTCTTCGCTCTGGAAGGCACCGGTCACGAAGAAGGAGGTGTGCCGCTCACCGGCGGCATTGTAGCGCTGCTTTACCGCAAGGGCATCCAGACCGGGCATAAAAGCATCCAGCAGGACCACCTGCGGGCGCACGGTGAGCATTTTCTGCAGGACCTTGTTGCCGTCCTTTTCCACAACGGTCACGTCCACGCCCTTCTGCTCCAGCGCTTCGCGGCAGGCGGCAGTGAACGGGGCACCAGTATCCGACATCAAAAATCTAACTTTGTCCATGGTTGTTTCCTCCAATGTGTGCAGTTCCCTTAACACCATGGATTTTACCATAATTTTCCAGAACTTTCAACGGTTTATATTGGTAAATTTTGGCAAAGAAAATCGAAATGCGCAAATTTTTTGCAGATCAGCTTTATGGCTGCGCAGCATCGTCTGTTTTTTCAACAGCGCGGGCCTGCTTGAGCATGGTCTGAGCAAAAATGCCGTAGCCCCGCGTGGGGTCGTTTACCAGCACATGGGTCACTGCACCCACCAGTCTGCCGTTCTGCAGGATGGGACTGCCGCTCATGCCCTGCACGATGCCGCCGGTTTTGGCAAGCAGCTGCCGGTCGGTCACGCGCAGGATCATGTTGCGGTGGGGGTCTGCGTCGTTTACCTTTTCAATGCGGATGCGGTATGCCTTGGGCACCTCGCCGTCCACAGTCGTCCAGATCTCGGCATCGCCCGGCACCACCTCCTGCGCAAAAGCCATCTCCAGCTCCGGGCCGGAAAATGCAGCCCGTGTTCTGCCATAGACCCCGGTCTTGCTGTTGATGCAGATGCTGCCAAGCGCATGGGTGCTCAGAAAGCGGCCCTTCAGCTCACCGGGGCTGCCCACGGTGCCGCTGGTACACCCCACGATCTGGCAGGGGACGATCTCGCCGCTGCGCAGGGCCACGCTCTCACCGGTGTCGCTGTCGCTGATGGGGTGGCCAAGCCCGGCAAACACCCCGGCGGCATTGTCCACAAAGGTCATGGTGCCTACCCCGGCGGAAGAATCCCGCACCCACATCCCGGCGCGCCACTGCCCGGCGGTGCTGTCCCACACGGGGGTCAGCCGGGTCTGGAATTGCTCACCATTGCGGATATAGACCACCTGCACCGGCGCGCCTGCGGCCGTTTCCAGAGCATCGTGCACGGCATCGTTCGTCTCGGTCAGGGTGTCGTCCATGCGCACCACCCGGTCGCCCAGCCGCAGCCCGGCCTTCTTGGCGGGGTTCGCGGTGCCGTCCGGGGTGTTCAGGTCGGAAAAGCCCACAATGAGCGCACCCTCGGAGAACATCTTAACGCCGAAAGGCGTACCGCACACGGTTACCACCGGACGTGTTTCCACCAGAGCGCGCACAGTCTTGACGGGCAGCCACCCGCCAATGGACAAAGTGGCCTGATAGCTGCCCGCAGCCTGCGTGCTGGCCGCGTTGCGGGAGCCAGCGGTGCGCAGCGGCTGCACATAGGCAAAACGGGGCAGGGTAAGGGTCTGGCCGGGTTCCAGCAAAATTTCAGCAGGCAGACTGTGCCACAGCCAGCCCAGCACCGCCAGCGCGGCCACCAGAAGATAAGCTGCCGCAATGCTGCCAGCGCGGCGTAGTTTTGATCTGCGCATCGGCAAAAAGCCCCTTTCCGCCATGGAAATGATACGATCGTCCGGCGATAGTATGCGCTGTGAAGGGCGGAAATATCAATGCAGTGATTGACTTTGCCGCCGGAACTGATACTATATTAAGGCGGTTTGGCCGCAGCTGCAGAATAGAAGAATACGCGGGTATGGTGGAATTGGCAGACGCGCAGGATTTAGGTTCCTGTGCCGCAAGGCGTGTGGGTTCGACCCCCACTACCCGCATACAAAGAAAAGCGCGTTGGTTCGTACAGAACCAGCGTGTTTTTTCTTATCATGGTAACACTTTTGGTAACACTATTAAGTTTTCAGGCTGCTCTCACCAGCGCATTGTACAACATCTCAATGAACTGCACCGCGCTGGGCGCACCGGTCAGCGGATAGCCTGCCAGCTGCTGCACATACTCCGGGTTTGTGAGCCATGCACCTTTAGCTGCCCGGCGGACAGCGCTTTGAATCGCTTTTGGCTCACATTTTCTGCGGTCGGCGATAGGGGTATAGATATCTTTCTCCACGGCCTGCAGGCGGTCTTCCTGCTCACAGACCAGCTCAAGACACTGGCACAGGATACTGTAGGCGCTCAGGTTACGTGTAATGCCCATCGGGCGCAGCAGATCATTGACTTGAGTGGACAATTCGGAAACGATCATAGTTGACACATCCTTCTTTGCGTCAACTCTAACCGAAAAACACTTGAAATTTGTTAATTGCGTCGATATGCGTCGTAAAGCGTCGAAACACGCCAAACAAAAACAGCCCCGAGGAACCGTCAGGCTCCCCGGGGCTGGTGCTATACTATGACTTTGTTGGCGTTAACATTTTCGTGATGCCGCGAAAACATCACATATAGTTTTTCTGGCTGCGCACCTGTGCTTCGATCATCGGCTTCAGGTAGCTGTCGAGGTCGCCAAAGGTCTCCTTGATGAACGTGATGGTCTCCTGCGTCAGGGCTTTCTTCGCTGCAGCCAGTGCGCGGTTGTAGGCAATGCGCTGCGCAGCCTCGTCGAACTTGTCCTGCTCCTTCAGGGCATCAACATAGGTCTGGTTGACGTACTGGACGGCGTTGAACACCGCATTGGCGGCATTCTGGAGACAGGTCTGCGCAAACTTGTTGTTGATGTAGCCGTTTGCAATGCTGACACCTTTGTTCAGGCCCCAGCCGAAAATGACGGTCATTGCGGGGATGCAGGCAGTGAGTGCGACTTCAGAAATTCATTCATAAGAGCTTATCCTTTCTGCTCGGTTTCCGAGCGCTGCTTTAAAATGTCCACGGCCTTGGTGATCGCTGCCGGGATCGGCAGTCCCATCAAGCCCGCGTTTTCAATGATGGAAATGGTCTCGTTACAGATAAAGCCGATCACAACGGCATCCCGCACAAAGGTGGAACCCATCACGCATCCAGCCTGCAGGCCACCAGCACGATCAGCAGTGTTTCGCCCTTTCGGCACAGGCCCTTCCAGCCTGCGCGGCTTTCCAGCGTGCCGCTTTTGGTCTTGGGGCTTGCGTGGAAAACCCCGGCGACCACAAGCCCCGTGATGTAATCGACTGCCATGAACAGGATCAGCGTCGAAAGTGCCGCATCCCATCCGCCGAATTGACTTGCGATCAGACTGCCGATTACTCCAACCATGGTGCAAACTCCATTCTTCACTACATCACCCATCTGCTTTTACCTCCCGCACATCGACGTGGACAAAACCGTCCGCGTGGTATCGTCCAATGCCTCCCTTGCCGGGAAGCAGTGTTTCGACGTAGGCCGCCAGCGTGTCCACCGACACGCCAGCGATCCAGAT
>ENA-OQEX01000346-OQEX01000346.1-human-gut-metagenome-genome-assembly--contig:-NODE-346-length-25577-cov-1.812377_pt1 | contig 25577 bp, 34 predicted proteins | sample MGYA00242802_ERZ504649 | MGnify/ENA primary metagenome ERZ504649 (study PRJEB26092, sample SAMD00036194) | human gut metagenome | host: Homo sapiens | study: EMG produced TPA metagenomics assembly of...
CATGCGATCTATCAGGAGCGTACCGATATGAATCTTGTGTGCCTGATGTCAGGGGGAATGCCAGCTGCAAAGAACGAGATTGCCATTGACCGGATGTATGCAGATAATAACAAGCTGAAGGTTGGTGACAAGCTGAAAATCGCAGGAGAAGAACTGACAGTTACCGGACTGGTGGCATTACCTGACTACAGTTGTTTATTTTCCGATAACAGCGATATGATGTTTGATGCTGTAAAATTTGGCGTGGGTATTATGACCGAGAAAGGTGCGGATGCTTTTGGAACAACCCATCTGGAGTACCGCTATTCCTGGCAGTATGAGACTGCACCAAAGGATGATATTGAAGCGAAAAACATGTCAGAGGATTTTCTGGAGGTTCTGGTCAAATATGGAAATGTGACAGGTTTTATCCCGGCCTATTCCAATCAGGCCATCACTTTTACCGGTGAAGATATGGGCGGGGATAAGGCTATGATGGAGGTGCTGCTGTATATTCTGATCGTCATCATTGCTTTTGTGTTTGCAGTTACAACAAATAATACCATTACAAAAGAAGCTTCTGTGATCGGGACTCTGCGTGCTTCCGGATATTCCAGAAGAGAACTTCTGGTCCACTATATTTCCATGCCGGTGATCGTAACTGTGGTTGCTTCTGTTCTTGGAAACGTGCTGGGCTACACCTCCTTTAAAAATCTTTGTGCAGGTATGTATTATGGCAGTTACAGCCTGCCGACCTATGAAACACGCTGGAATGCAGATGCATTTATATTGACCACAGTGGTTCCGGTAGTGATCATGCTGGGAATCAATTTGATTCTGATTTCAGGGAAACTGCGTCTTTCTCCTTTGAAATTCCTGCGTCATGATCTGTCTGCTTCCAAACGGAAAAAAGCTGTGCGTCTTCCGGACTTTAAGTTTTTCAACCGCTTCCGGCTTCGTATTATCCTGCAGAATAAGTCCAGTTATCTGACTTTGTTTATTGGAATCTTTTTGCAAATGTACTGCTGCTTTTGGAATGATGATGAAGCCGCTTCTGGATCATTATCAGGAAGAAATTTTGAAGAACATGATCGCGCCGTACCAGTATGTGCTGAATGTACCGGAGGAGCCAGATGAAGATGAGAAATATACGGTTATGGGAATGTTGCAGAAATTTCTTACTCCATCTTTGAAAACAAATGAGAAGTCAGCAGAAAAATTCTGCCTGAATTCCATGAAAAATGTATTGCCAGATCAGGAAGGAGAGACCATAACGGTCTATGGAATCGCGGACGACAGTGCGTATGTAAGCGCGGAACTTCCAACTGATGGAGTTCTGATTTCTGACGGTTATGCAGAAAAGTATAAGATAAAGACCGGAGATACCATTGTTCTGAAGGAAGCTTACGGAAGTGAGACTTATGAGTTTACAGTGCAGGAATCTACGATTATCCGGCATCTTTGACGGTATTTATGCCGATTTCCTCCTACAGGAAAACCTTTGGGGAAAAGGAGGATTATTTTAACGGTTATTTTTCCAGGGAAAAGATCACAGATCTGGATGAGAATCTGATCGCAACAACGATTACGGAGGACGATCTGACAAAGGTCAGCCGTCAGCTGGATGTGTCTATGGGAGAAATGTTCCAGCTGATCAATATATTTGCAGTTGTGCTGTTTGCCCTCCTGATCTATCTGCTTACCAAGCTGATCATTGAGAAAAATGCCAATGCCATTTCTATGGTAAAGATTCTGGGGTATGAGAACCGGGAGATCAACAGCCTGTATCTTACATCCACTACGTGGGTGGTGATCTTGTCCATTTTACTTAGCCTGCTGCTGTCTACCTGGACGATATATGGAATTTACGGATATCTGATGTCATCCTTCTCAGGCTGGCTGACCTTATATCTGAAACCAGCGGTTTATCCGGAGATGTTTGCGATGGGAATGGGAGCGTATGTGCTGGTAGCCTTGTTGCAATTTAGAAGGATCAAGAAGATTCCAATGGATGTGGCGCTGAAGAATGTGGAGTAAGAGAATTATAAGAAAATAGAATATTGGAGGATATTGGGGCAGACTTCTATTTCTTCGGGAGTTTGCCCTGATTTATGCTGAGCATTTTATTTTCGGCAATACGTTTTGAGGGTTCGGGTTAATAGTAGCAGCAGGTTGGAACGGTGTTTTGTTTATTGAGAGATTTATTCATATTTTCATGTTGTGATTTGACAAAGTTTCGTATATACTTTCCCTTGTAGCCCAAAGTGGATATTTTGTATCCGAGCGGGACTTGCTGCGTATAATAATGAGAGCAGGTGCCCACACATTTTTTCAGAAGAGGAGATACGAACATGGATTACGCAAAAGAATCCTTAAAGATGCACTATGAGTTAAAAGGTAAAATTGAAGTTGTTTCAAGAGCAAAGGTTGATTCCAAGGATGCTTTAAGCCTTGCTTACACTCCTGGTGTTGCACAGCCTTGCCTTGAGATTCAGAAAGATATTAATAAAAGTTATGAACTCACCAGACGTTGGAATACCGTTGCTGTTGTAACAGATGGTACCGCAGTTCTTGGTCTTGGAGATATCGGTCCAGAGGCTGGTATGCCGGTTATGGAGGCAAATGCGTTCTGTTCAAAGAGTTTGGTGATGTAGATGCTATTCCACTTTGTGTTCGAAGCAAGGACGTAGATGAGATCGTGCAGACCGTTCGCCTTCTGGCTGGAAGCTTCGGCGGTGTAAACCTGGAGGATATTTCCGCACCGAGATGCTTTGAGATTGAGAAGAAGCTGAAAGAGTGCTGTGATATTCCGATTTTCCATGACGACCAGCATGGTACTGCAGTTATTACGCTTGCAGGTGTGATCAATGCGCTGAAGGTTGTTGGCAAAAAAATCGAAGACATTAAGATCGTTACTTCCGGAGCGGGAGCAGCTGGAATTGCGATTATTAAACTTCTTATTTCCATGGGCCTTAAGAATGTTATTATGACAGATCGTAAAGGTGCAATTTATGAAGGCCGTGAGGGGCTGAACCCAATTAAGGAAGAGATGGCGAAGATCACAAACGCCAATCAGGAGAAAGGCTCCTTGAGTGAAGTGATCAAAGGTGCTGACGTATTTATCGGTGTTTCCGCACCTGGAACCCTTACTCCGGATATGGTTCGCACTATGGCGAAAAATCCGATCATCTTTGCCTGCGCAAACCCGACTCCTGAGATTTTTCCGGATGAGGCCAAGGCAGCAGGCGCAGCGGTAGTATCCACAGGTCGTTCCGACTACCCGAATCAGGTGAACAATGTTCTCTGCTTCCCGGGAATCTTCCGCGGTGCCCTTGATGTCCGTGCATCTGACATCAACGACGAAATGAAGATTGCCGCAGCTTATGCCATTGCAGGCCTGGTAAGCGACGAAGAACTCTGCGCTGATTATATTCTGCCAGCAGCATTTGATTCAAGAGTGAAAGATGCGGTTGCGAAGCTACTGCTGAAGCTGCCATTAAGAGCGGAGTGGCTAGGATCTAAAATTCTTTATATAATCCGTTTGTTTTCTTCTGCGGAGAATAACTTAAACGATGCCCGATGCGAATCGCCTTTGAATCTGTTCCATGCCCGATCAAAGGTGATTTCGCAATGGGTGTCTTTTTTTCTGCGAATTCAAGGACTAGCTGCGCTATATCTGGTTGACAGTTATCCTCCTCCATTTTCGTAAACGTCCCCAATAAAATCCCATTCACCTTCTTAAATACCCCCATCTGGTTCAACTGGCTTAAATAAGTCACCATCTGCGGCAGTTTTCCTCCAAAGGACTCCAGAAGCAGGATTTTCTCCCGCATATCCGGCCAGTAAGGCGTGCCAGCCAGCTTCAAAAGGCACCGTATATTTCCTCCTACTACAATTCCCTCCATATGAGTCCCCCTCACAAATTCATAAGGAAAATCATAAAGAGAAGTGGCCCCCGCCAAGGTAGTACTAAGAAAGTCCGTTATCTGGGACTGGCTGTGATCGTAGGTGAGATTTCGTATCTGGTACAGGACAGATGATTTCCCTGTTCGGGCATAAATGGCATTTATAATTGTTGTCAGATCACTATATCCCCAAAAATGCTTTTTTTCGTAAGCAATGGTCTGAAAATCCAGATAGGATAAAATCTCGTTGGCCATATCCCCGCCAGATACGTCAAAAATATCCGTGACAGAATCATCCTCATAAAATTTCATAAGAGCCCCGGCACGTTCCCTGGCAGTTCCAGCCTGTCCGTTTCATCTCCATAAAGATAAGGGCTAAGATCTACTTCTAGTCCGGATTTTTCCAGAATCTGCACCAACATTTTTATTGTTTCGGCCTGTTCTGGCCTAAGTCCGTTGGAACAACAGACAATCCCGATTTTGCTTCCCTGTTTCATAAAAAGTAATCCTTTCTTTTCAATAAAGTGCATGTGATTTTTTTATACATGTAACTTTTTCACAGATTTTACTATCTAAAACAATATATGAAGAATAAAAATACGCTCATTCAACACTTTTTATCTTCTTTTACATTATAAACAATAATTCCTCATAAATCCACCATTCATCCTGGAGCGTGTTTGAAAAAGCATTCCCGCAGTTGATGTTCACTGGTAACGTTTCGCAATCTGTACGCCCCACTTTGCGGTATATTTTGTAGAGATTTTTTTTAACACACTCTGGAATCCCGAAACATTTTCAAAAAGCACTGGTCAAAATTTACGAAATTGCAGTGAAAAAATGAGAAAAAAGTGCAAATAAATTATTGACAGCTTATATAAATTAGAATATACTAATCAACGTAAGCGAAACATAATAATAAATAGGTGTTTCTAAAGCACAAAAAAGGAAGGATGATATGATGCCGTTATCAATGGTAAACGAAGGAGAGCCGCAGGTGATTAAAAAAGTCGGCGGTAAAGAAGAAACCCGTAAATTCCTTGAAAATCTTGGGTTTGTACAGGGAGCTACAGTAACCGTTGTAAGTGAGATCAGCGGTAATATGATCGTGAATGTGAAAGATTCCAGAGTTGCCATTGGCAAGGATATGGCGAATCGGATCATGGTCTGAAATCCAGAAAAAAGGAGCAAGTATTATGAAAACATTACGGCAAGTTGGCGTAGGTCAGACTGTCACAGTGAAGAGACTGCACGGTGAAGGACCAGTAAGAGACGTATCATGGATATGGGAATCACCAAAGGGGTACAGATCTATGTACGTAAAGTTGCACCGCTTGGAGATCCTATTGAGGTAACCGTGAGAGATTATGAACTGTCTCTGAGAAAAGTCGATGCAGAAATGATAGAGGTAGAATAAGTACTGTACAGGATATAGTACTTTGCTGTGTGTACATAAGGGAAAAGTTACTGGTCACATATTTTTGAAAAACATTTTACAAATGTTGTAATATGAACAGTGGTAAAATCAGCACAGCATGGAATTGCATGTTCTGGAATAGAATGGGCAATTTTTTTTACCTTGTTGGTTAGCGAAACCTAATATAAGGTTGAAAAGCTAACAAACGAAAGCTGATTAAAACAATAGGCAGCACAGGGCAACTAAAATCAGCAGAAGCTTTATATAATAAGCCCGGAAAAAAGAAAATCTGGAAAGAAAGAGGAGGCATGAAAATGTCGATTAAGATTGCACTTGCAGGTAATCCTAACTGCGGCAAGACCACATTATTCAATGCACTGACCGGCTCTAACCAGTTCGTTGGTAACTGGCCTGGTGTAACAGTAGAGAAAAAAGAAGGTAAACTGAAAGGTCATAAGGATGTAACCATCATGGACCTTCCTGGTATTTATTCCCTTTCCCCATACACACTTGAGGAAGTGGTTGCCAGAAATTACCTGATCAATGAAATGCCAGATGCGATCATCAACATCGTAGATGGTACAAACCTTGAGCGTAACCTGTATCTGTCCACACAGATCATGGAGCTTGGAATCCCGGTAGTTATGGCTATCAACATGATGGATCTGGTTCAGAAATCCGGAAACAAGATCCACATTGACAAATTAAGCAAAAAGCTTGGCTGCGAAGTAGTTGAGATTTCCGCTCTGAAAGGAACCGGAATCATGAAAGCTGCTGAGAAAGCAATCAGCGCAGCACAGAGCAAAAAGAAAACAATTCCGGTTCACGAATTTGCACAGGATGTTGAGGATGCGATCAAATCTGTTGAGAATAAGCTGACAGGAACTGTTGCAGAGGCTCAGAAACGTTTCTTTGCAATCAAGCTTATCGAGAAAGATGACAAGATCGTAGAGCAGATGAAGAGTGTTCCGGATGTGTCTTACGAAGTAAAGGCTCTGGAAGATAAATTCGATGATGATACAGAGAGTATTATCACAAACGAGCGTTATGTATACATCTCTTCCATTATTGGACAGTGCTATACAAAATCCTCTACAGGAAAGAAACTTACAACCTCCGATAAGATCGACAGAATCGTAACCAACAGATGGCTGGCGCTTCCGATCTTCGCAGTTGTAATGTGGGTTGTTTATTATGTGTCTGTAACCACTGTTGGAACTATTGTAACAGATTGGACAAATGATGTACTCTTCGGTGAGATTATTCCTCCGGCAGTTGAGTCTGCTCTGGAAGCTGTAAATTGCGCTGCATGGCTGCAGGGACTGATTCTTGACGGTATTGTTGCCGGTGTTGGCGCTGTACTTGGTTTCGTACCGCAGATGCTGGTTCTGTTCCTGTTCCTTGCATTCCTTGAGTCCTGCGGTTACATGGCTCGTGTTGCATTCATCATGGACAGAATCTTCCGTAAATTCGGTCTTTCCGGAAAATCCTTTATTCCAATGCTGATCGGTTCCGGATGTGGTGTTCCTGGAGTTATGGCTTCCCGTACAATCGAGAACGACCGTGACCGTAAAATGACAATCATGACTACAACATTTGTTCCTTGTGGTGCGAAGCTCCCGATCATTGCAATGATCGCAGGTGCATTCTTTAACAACAGCGGATGGGTTGCTACAAGCTCTTACTTTGTTGGCATCGCAGCAATCATCTGCTCCGGTATTATCCTTAAGAAACAAAAATGTTCGCTGGCGAGCCGGCACCATTCGTTATGGAGCTTCCGGCATATCACTGGCCAACCGTTGGCAATATTCTGAGAAGCATGTGGGAGAGAGGCTGGTCCTTCATCAAGAAAGCCGGTACCATCATTCTTCTTTCCACCATCGTTCTCTGGTTCCTTATGGGATTCGGCTGGGAAGGCGGTTCCTTTGGATGGTAGAAGAGCTGAACAACAGTATTCTTGCCAAGATCGGTTCTGCAATCGCCTGGATTTTTGCTCCTCTTGGATGGACAAAAGCAGGAGAAGGCTGGAAGATGGCAGTTGCTGCCGTAACAGGTCTTATTGCAAAAGAGAACGTTGTTGCTACATTTGGTATGCTCTTCGGATTTGCTGAGGTTGCAGAGGATGGACTGAGATCTGGGGAAATCTTGCACAGGTAATGACTCCTATTGCAGCATACGGATTCTTGGTATTCAACCTTCTTTGTGCTCCTTGTTTCGCAGCTATGGGTGCTATTAAGAGAGAGATGAACAATGCAAAATGGTTCTGGTTTGCAATCGGCTATCAGTGCGGTCTTGCTTATGTAGTTTCCCTTTGCATTTATCAGATTGGTACACTGCTTACAGGCGGCGGATTTGGAATCGGAACAGTTGTTGCATTCGTTCTGGTTGCAGCATTCCTGTACCTGCTGTTCAGACCATATAAAGAGAGCAACAGCTTAAAAGTTAATACAAAGAGTATTGCTTAAGCAAAGTTGTTAAAAATAATTCAGCCTGTATCCCTTAAAAGATACAGGCTGGAATTTTATATAAGGGGAAATCACCATATCTTTTCACTTTGGAAAAAGATGCTCTGCAGCAGTGAAGGCGTGAACCGTTATGGTTTCTCCTTATATAGAAATTCCAGCCCTGATATAAAATCATACAGAAATCAAAAAGGATGGCGATGAAAATGATGAAAAACGCAGTTGAAGAAAAAGCATATGAAAATCAGGAAACATATCAGCGCACACAAATGCAGAAAGATATGATTCTTGAACGATTACGCGAACAGGGCTGCAGAATCACCAGACAGCGCCAGCTGATCCTGGATATTATTCTGGAGGAGGAGTGTTCCTGCTGTAAGGAAATCTATTACAAGGTACAGGAGAAAGACCGAAATATTGGACCGGCCACAATTTACCGCATGGTAATATGTTGGAAAAAATCGGTGCCATCAGCCGCAAGAACATGTACCGGATTTCCGGCTGTGCAGCATGCTGCCAGGAAAATGGATGCACGGTAAGACTTAGCGATGCTACTGTCTGTAAGCTGCCTTCTGAAGTCTGGAAACAGGTTGTAAGAGAAGGGTTGAAAAATATGGGTATATCGGAGATCAGGATATTGAAAGTATTGAGATGACTATGTCAAAGTGCAGGGCTTGAAAATTGGCATGATAGTATGAAGGCATATAAAAATAGCAGTTATCCAAGGGAGAGAGTTAGAGCCTGTTTGAAAAAAGCATTCCCGTAATCTGCACGCCCCTCTTTGCGGTATATTTCACTCAAATTGTGACGTACATCTTGCAGAAAGTTTTTTCAAACACGCCCTAAAACAGGGAGATAATGAGAATATTTCTCGATAAGCAAAATAGCACTGGGAATTTCAGAAAACCTGATATATAATACCAAAATATTGAAAAATAATTAACAACAATAGCGTTTCACTATAAGGAGGAATTTAATCATGGCAAGTTTTAAATGGGACAAGACAGGACTTTTTGCAGCAGGTGTTTTATTCGGAACAGCAGGTATCAAGCTTCTTTCCAGCAAAGATGCGAAAAAAGTTTACACAGAGTGCACAGCAGCTGTTTTAAGAGCAAAGGACTGTGTAATGAAGACGGTTACAACTGTTCAGGAAAATGCAGGTGATATCTATGCAGATGCACAGCAGATCAACGAGGACAGAAAAGCAGCTGAGGAGCCGTTTGAGGATGAGGCAGCTGAAGGCGAGACAGAGTTTAAAGAGACTGATGAAGCTGAAGAGGCTGAGACAGAGGAAGCTGCTGAGTAATCTGGCAGTGTAATACCTTGCAAACATATTGGGGACTGCCGTTTTTGCGACAGTCCTCTTAATCGTTGCTGTTCCTTTGAAAAACTCTGCGAAATATTTTGGTGAACAAACCTTACTAAAATTTCGAAGAGTGTGGCGCGAAGCGATTACGGTAAACGTAATGAACAGTAACTCTTGCTTTGAAGAAAAAGTAGGTGAACAAGTTGAAATTTACAATTAAACATGAGAAAAAGGACGTATCAGAGTCCATCTTTTTCAAAAATATATGAATTTTACCCAGGCAGATACCCTTCAGTATTACTTGGAAAATCTGGATGGAGTAAAGAAGGCCCAGGTCTTTAATCGTACCAGTGATGCTCTTATCTATTACACTGGAGAACGGAATGAACTGTTAAAGGCAATTCAGGCATTTGGTTACAGCCGTGTCAGCGTACCCGCTCAGGTGCTGGAGAATTCCGGAAGAGAATTAAATGAGACTTATAAGGAGAAGCTGGTAAATAAAGTTATTTTCCATTACGGACGCAAACTGCTTTTGCCATATCCATTGTCTGCAATCTATACCACTGCAATGTCTGTGAAATACATCTGGCTGGGAGTCAAGACACTCTGGAAGCGTAAGATCGAGGTTCCGGTTCTGGATGCAACTGCAATCGGTGTTTCTATTTTCCGCGGCGACTTCTCCACAGCCGGTTCTGTTATGTTCCTGCTTGGAATCGGAGAACTGCTTGAGGAGTGGACCCACAAGAAATCTGTGGATGATCTGGCACGTACCATGTCTCTGAACACTGGTAAGGTATGGCTTCGCAGTGAAGGTACGGAAGTGCTGGTGGATGCAGACAAGATCCAGGCCGGAGATATGGTTGTAGTACATATGGGAAATGTGGTCCCATTTGACGGTTTGATCGCAGAGGGCGAGGCTATGGTAAACCAGGCTTCCCTGACTGGTGAATCTGTTCCTGTAAGAAAAGTGGAAGGAAATTCCGTATACGCAGGTACGGTTGTGGAAGAGGGCGAGGCTGTCATTACTGTAAAAGCAGTTGGTGGTTCCAGCCGTTATGAGAAAATCGCAGCCATGATCGAGGATACTGAGAAACTGAAATCCGGTCTTGAGAGCAAGGCCGAGCACCTGGCGGACAGACTGGTCCCATACACACTTGGCGTACTGCACTTACTTATCTGCTTACCAGAAATGTAACCAAGGCTGTTTCCGTATTGATGGTTGATTTCTCCTGTGCCCTGAAGCTGGCAATGCCGGTTTCTGTACTTTCCGCTATCCGGGAGGCAGGAGAATACAAAATCACTGTGAAAGGCGGTAAATTTCTGGAGGCAGTTGCGGATGCCGATACGATCGTATTTGACAAGACTGGTACGCTTACCAAGGCAGAACCTACAGTAGCTGAGGTTGTTCCGTTTAATGGACAGAACGAAAATGAACTGCTAAGAATTGCAGCCTGCCTGGAAGAACATTTTCCCCATTCCATGGCGAAAGCTGTTGTAGACGCAGCGAAGAAGAGAAAACTGGATCATGAGGAAATGCATTCCAAAGTAGAATACATTGTGGCTCATGGTATTTCTACAACCATCTATAATGCTCTGGATCATGTAATCCCGTACAATCCATAAAATGGGTATCCTTCATCCAATGGACTTGGCCTTCTTATTCATCTTTTCCACAAATGCTTCTTCTGAGCCGGATGCTTCATCTGCCAAAGCCAGACAACATTCTGCTCCGGAAGGCAGCATTACGCCGTAGACCAGATCACGCACTCTCACGCTCTCCCCTGGCTGAAAGCCTGCCTGTGTGGCATCCTGTCCGTCCAGAGCATAAAAAATATTCTCACTTAAAGTAATCTCATGATCCAGATCTGAAAATGCTTCCAACGCCACAATTGCAGTCATGATCTTCGTCATGGATGCCGGATAAATCCGCTCTTCCCCATTTAGATTTCCAATGACCTTTCCGCTTTTTACATCCATTAAAAGCACATTTGAGCTGTTCACTCCCGACACATCCAGTTCCGTCGCAGGCGGTCTGTCGAAAATCCCGAGCACTCCCGACACTTTAGCACTAAGTCCTCTATCCCAACAAAACGCCAAAGCCAACACTGCCAGAATCAAAACTTCCACCAGCGCACTAATCAAAATCCGACGTCTCTGTTTCTTTCTACGAATTCTCCTCTTCCGCTCCATCTGCGCCCGTTTGCTTCGCTCATCCATTTAGACTCTCCTTCCATTTTTCACTGCTTTTATACGCTCTTCTTGCTTTCGTCTATTTCTATACTCTGCCACAGCAAAGCACCATCTTTCACCTCAAGCTCCATTCCAGATTTTCTTTTTGTATCGCTGGTATTTTCCATACTACCACATCTCTCTTTATAATTTCTATAAAAATGAAAAAAAATAAGAGCAAAGTACACATACGCATACCTTGCTCAGTCCTTTTAGTCAAGCGAATATTCGCAATCCGCTTCACTACTTGCTCATAACCAAATAACTGCTTCGCAGTTTATCAATTAGTTTCAAGACCCTTCTGGCACAAATACGAATTTCTTCTTCTGAAAGCTCCCCGCTTCTGTAACCATCCAGAATACTTTTATGATCATTCTCACTTCCCGGCATGATAATATCATTTCCGGCAGCTGTGCACTTCCATGGAATACTTCCGTCCTTGGGTTCCGTAGTATTCAGTCCGACATGATCACGCCCTCAAATCCCCACTCATCACGCACAATTCTGGTACACAGATCCTTGCTGTTTGCGGCATGTACCCCATTTACCAGATTATAGGAGGACATAATTGCCACAGGTTTACTCTCCTTTATGGCAATCTCAAATCCACGACAATAAATCTCACGAAGAGCCCTTTCAGAAAGATGAACATCTACTCCCATACGATTATCTTCCTGATTATTGCATGCAAATGCTTAATCGTTACCCCGCATCCTGCTTTACTCTGAACCCCTTTGGTAACTGCTGCTGCCAGACTTCCTGCAAGCAGCGGGTCCTCTGAATAGTATTCAAAGTTTCGTCCGCACAGGGGATTTCTGTGAATATTCATTCCCGGTGCCAACCAGAGATTGACGCCAAATTTCTCCATTTCCTCAGCTATCATTCTCCAAACTCTTTCAACAGCTGCCGATTCCAGACTGCGCCAAAGCTGTACCAACCGGAAAAGCAGTACAGTACTGATAATACGTATCTGCATTTTGGTGAGGCTTTTCTGTTACCAGAAATCCATTTTCCAAAGAACCAAGAACACCGATTCCATAAACAGAATCATTCTCGCGATTTACCTCATAACTTCTTTGCAGTCTGATACCAGCTGGTCCGTCTGCCATGATCAATACCGGAACTCCATATTTTTCATAAAGAGCTTCTGAAGTTTCGCCAGCTGAACCAGGCACTTTAATCCCTGCTGCTCCAAGATTGCTGCTAATACCACCAGTATTTCCGTATAAAAGTGGGATCAATTCTTCTACAGGCAGCTCTTCTGCCAGAATTTCCAGCGAGTTTCCCATGGCCAGAGACTCTCGGTCAACATTTCCAGCCTTTTGTTTTCTCTGCAATGCTTCAAACTGTATGGTGGGAAAATCAGCATTTCTACTTTTCTCCAGCTGCTTTTCTGCAGCCTTTACATTCTTCGAAGCTTCCATTTTTTCAGATAATTCAACCAACGCCTCCAGTTTCTGCGTCTGCTCCAGAACTACATCCTGGTTCACATTTATAAAAGCCTCCAGCTTCAGATTGGCTGAATTATTTCCAATCCAGAGACCATACTTTCCTGTTTCCACGATCCAGGCATTTGCATCCTCAAAAAAGCTTGCAATAGTTTTTCCATCAAACAGGATCTTTAACTCCTGTTTTTCTCCCGGCTTTAATACATTTGTCTTTGCATATCCAACCAGGCGATGGTATTCTTTCTCTATCCTGCCCCGGGGAAGTGATACATACACCTGTACAACTTCTCTTCCTGCAAAAGTATTTCCAATATTCTCTACAGATACATTTACTGCAATCTTATCCTTGTCAATTTCAATACTGCAAAACTGAATCTTAAAATCTGTATAAGAAAGACCGAAGCCAAAAGGAAAAAGTGGCTTTACACCAAAACTATCGAAATACCGATAGCCCACATAAATTCCTTCTTTATATTCTTCCAATTCCAGATTTCCATTCAGATAACTAAAATTCTCTGCAAATGGCACATCCGCATATTTTTTTGCCCAGGTTGTTGTAAGCTTTCCGCTTGGAACAGCTTCTCCAAGAAGGATCCTTGCAACCGCACGTCCCCCCTCCTGTCCAAGCTGGGAAATATTGAGGATACCTTTTATCCACTGCGCTTTTTCCAGAATATCTGTAAGCTCCACAGGACCACCGGCATTTATAAGCAGAACAATAGGCACACTTCTGCTGTTTAGAAAAAGGATATCTTTCTCTTCTCGTTCACTAAGATAATAGTCACCTTTTTCAAGACGACGATCTTTTCCTTCACCAGAAATACGGCTGATTACATAAACAACAATTTCAGCTTCCTGGATATCCATTTCAGAAACAGGACGCCCCTCCGGCATGATAAATGGATTGGATGCATAGGCATCAAAAGGATTATTTACATGCTTTGCTTCTTCAAGAATTTTCTCTTTCCATATAAGTCTTGCTTTCTGATAGCGATGTTCATAATCATCCAGCCAGTCCCTGCTGGTAATCCGAATTCCGGATTCTTCCATTCCCTCGTAAATGGTAATATTCTGCCTGTTATTTACATCTCCGGAACCAATCCCCCTTTTACAGTTTTATCCGCACCGATGCCCAGAAGGGCAACCGATGCAGATAATGAAATGGGAAGAATATTTTCATTTTTCAATAGAACAATGCCTTCCTCTGCCGCTTTTTCTGCAAAAGAGCTATGCTTTTTCTCGCAGACAGATATTTCCGGATTCAAAGTCCCACTGTGCTTAAACTGTGTAAACGCCATTACTCTTTGACACCACCAAGGGTAACACCTGCAATAATATACTTGGAAAGAAGCAGGTACACAACAATGATCGGCACGATCGCAACTGTGATCATCATGTAAATTTTACCCATATCAAAATTCATATAATCAGCGCCACGAAGAGTAGCGATCAGAATCGGCACCGTCATTTTACTCTTGGACTGGATGATCAGGGCCGGTACAAAGTAGTTGTTCCAGGAACCAACAAATGTAAAAATCGCCTGAACTGCAATTGCAGGCTTCATAATTGGAATCACAATGCGATTAAAGGTATGGAATTCTCCGGAACCATCGATTCTGGCAGCCTCCACAAGAGAAAGCGGCAGAGACGACTGCAGATAACTGTACATAAAATAAAATACAGCTGGAGATGCAATGGAGGGAATAATCAGCGGCAGAAGGGAATCATATAATCCCATCTTCGTAACCAGACGAAGGAATCCCATTGCAGTAACCTGCGTTGGCATTACAAGAATTGCATGATAAATGTAAAAGCAACCTTTCTTGCCTTAAACTCATAAGCATAAAGACCATATGCCGTAAGGGATGAAAAATATGTACAAAGTGCGGCACTACAGAAGATACGATCACACTGTTCAAAATTCCCCGAAACATTGGAAAGCTTCCGTCGTTTGCCACGTTTTTCAGATTCTCAAGGAAATATTTTCCTGGAAGTGCAGAGAAACCTTTCTGCAGATCCCCATGAGATCTGGTTGCATTAATTATCAATACGTAAAAGAAGAACAGGCACATAAAAGACAGAAGAATCAATACGATATGTGCGAAAACTGTTCTGAATTGGCTTCCTGCTTTCTTCTTCATCTTCTTAATCTTCTCCTTTCTTCCTTAGCACGTTTTTTGCAGCCTTTTTGGAACCATCCGGATCATTATCATTGGTCATGCGATATACGATGAAGCATAAAATACCACTGATAATAAACAGGTAAACAGATAATGCACCAGCCATACCATAGTTCTTACTCTTCAGATGACTGTTCAGGAACATGATCAGCGTCATAGACGTTCTATCTGGATTACCCTGTCCATTTGTCAGGATCTGTGGTACATCAAACATCTGAAGACCACCAATTATAGATGTGATCAATGTATATGCAAGAATCGGTCTGATCAGCGGCAATGTAATATAATAGAAACGTTGAATACTATTGCAGCCATCCAGGTCAGAAGCCTCAAAAATATCCATACTGATACCCATAACAGCCGCCATCAGCATAATCGTTGTATTTCCAAACCACATAAGGAAGTTCATAAAGCCAATTAATGATCTTGTTCCAACTACAGATCCCATAAAATCAATAGGGTCTTTAATCCATCCAAGAGACATCAGAATAGAATTTATTGGTCCGTTTGTAGAAAACATAGTAAAAAATAAAAGTGCAAATGCAGATGCCATAATCAAGTTCGGCAGATATATTACCACTTTAAAAAACTGTTTTCCTCTTATTTTCAAACGGGCATCTGTAAACCAGGCTGCCAGAACTAACGCAACCACAATCTGCGGCACAAATCCGATCAGCCACAGAATCAATGTGTTTGCTCCATATTTAAACATATCGGATTTCAGCAGACTGATGTAATTTGCCATTCCAATAAAATTGGGTCCGATTTCTTTAATTCCAGAACGGAAATATTCAAAAAAGCTGTAACGGACCGTATCAACCAATGGAATCAAAGAAAAAATCAAATAGATTATAAAAAAAGGAAGGATAAACAGGTAGCCCCATTTTCCATAATTAATGCTTTTCTTGTTTTTCTTCATAACAGTTCTCCTTTACACACATCTTACAGAACAGGAGAGAATCCTATGTTACAGGATCCTCTCCACGTTCCTTATACCAATTTTCAAATGTCACATGGACATTATTTTTTTAATAGTATTCTGCAAGATGTTTTTGCAAACAAAATCCTCAGAACTATCTACATTATTCCGGCCATTTAACCTCAGAGATCTCAGGATAACGCTCTTTAATAGCAGTCTCGAAGTTTGCTTTTGCTTTATCAAAGTCAACATTTCCCTGGAAATAATCACTGAAGGAATTCTGGATCAGTTCTACGCATCCCTGGTCATAGGCAGAAAGCGGAGCAATCTTAATGTTCTCTGCAACAGGTGCGAAATATGTAAATGGATTCTGTCCGCCAAGGAACTCAGAAGAGAAGTTTGCATCATCTGTAGCAGCCTCTGCCATACCACTCTTTGTATTTGTGAAATCTGAATAATCCTTAGAAATCTTTAACAGGTTGTCTTTGTCTGCAGTCATAGCAAGGATAATGTCTTTTGCATGCTCTGGATTATCAGTACCTGTTGCTGCATGAATATAAGAACCGCCCCAATTGTATTCCTGCGGAGGATTTGTAACTGCCCATGAACCTGCATCGCCATCCCAGTTTGGACTTAATGTAAAGTCGATTCCCCATGCCGGGAACAGAAATGCAAATACTTTTGACTGAGAGCCATAGCTTTGTTCCAGTCATCGTTCCACTGTCCTTTTACAGTCGGGTTAAGGAAACCTGCATCCAGCCACTCTTTTGAATCATTTACCCAATCCATAATCTTCTGGTCAACTGTAATGGTTGTCTCACCAGGCTGTACCCAGGACTGTGTGATGCTGTTTCCATATAAACGGAAGGTATCTGCATAAGAAGCAAATGTGTAGTAACCTTTCTCCTTCAGTTGAGCAGCAGTCTCTTTCATTGTATCCCAGTCTTTTACTTTCTCGCCTACTTCTGCCGGATCATCTGTTCCAAAAACTTCTTTTGCAATATCACGACGGTATACCAGGGTTCCTGGGCAGCACTGCCATGTAGAACCTCTCTGTACTCCGTCAGAGTCAGAAGCAGTTGTTCTTGTGAAATCGTACTGATCTGCAAGATCTGTATCCGGGTCAATTCCAAGATCTGTAAGCGGCATTGCTACATCTGCATCTTTGTCTGTATATTTGAAAACATAATCGGTCTCAGTTAAGAAAATATCTACTTTATCATCATCAGATGCATCAGCCTGATTCAGAAGCGCCTCATCAAGCTTCTGCTGGTAAACACCATCCTGGTTTGGTTGATGATCCAATGGATCTCAGTTCCGTCTTTTAAGGTTGTAACAGTTCCATCGCTGGAAGTGGACTCAACTTCTGGATAAATAGCCTCCAGACGTGTACGGAACTCATCGTTCCAGGAATAGATGTTAATAACCTTTCCCTCTTCTCCTTCTGCATGTGCTACGGTTGCTGTTGCAGCCATACCGGTAACTGCCATAACAGCTGTAAGTAACATAGATACTGCTCTCTTCTTCATATAAAAGATCCTCCTTTTTTGAGCATTTTCTTAATGCTGTATCTCTTTGGTGCAATAAATATACCATTTTTATTTTTGACATTATATTATTTCTCTTAACAAAATATCAGATTCGTGTCATAATATAAAAAAATGACACATTTTTGTTTGGGAGGGGATTACATGGCAATATCAAAAGACTGGTACAACACAGAATTTGAAGAAAACGAAACTGAATCCAAGCACAGGCCGCCTTCTGTTGAATATTCCTTTTATGCGGCAGTAAAAACCGGAGATATGGAAACTGTCATACAGAACTGTAATGCAGATTCTTTTACGAATCTGGAGGGAACCGGAGTCCTTTCCAGAAACCCTGTCACGAATCTGAAATACCACTTTGTGGTTACAGCTGCGATGCTTACCAGATATTGCATTGACGGAGGAATGGAGACAGAGCAGGCCTACCGGCTTAGTGACTTTTACATTTTAAAAATGGATTCCTGCACTTCCCTGCGACAGATTGCAGACCTTCACCACACTATGGCAAAGGATTTTACCGGAAAAATGATCCTGCAAAAAAAATTATCCGTACTTTCCAAGCCAGTTATGCAGTGCATTGATTACATCTATGCTCATATAAAGGACCGTATCACCATAGAAGACCTTGCCTGCCACACCGGTCTTTCCCAGAATTATCTATCCAGGGTATTCAAACAAAATCTTGGAATTTCCATCAGTGACTACATAAGGGAGAAAAAAATAGAAAAAGCCACACATCTTCTTCGCTACTCGGACAAAGCAGTAGTTGACATCGCCAATTACCTATCCTTCTCTTCCCAGAGTCACTTTATTCAGGTATTCGAAAATTTCACTGGTCTGACTCCAAAAAAATACAGGGATAGGTATTATAAATCCATGTGGTAAGCTGACCTAGAGCGTGTTTGAAAAATGCTTTCTGCAAGATGTGCGTTACAATTTGTGGGAGATTTTGTCCGGATGAAGGCGCGTAGCGGGCTACGGCAACTGAATTCGGGCAAAATATACCGCAAAGTGGGGCGTGCAGATTGCGGGAATGATTTTTCAAACAGGCTCTAGCACGTAAGGCTCCTGCAATGCATAATTCTCCGCCTTACATAAAAAGACCGGATATTCAGGAATAACCTTTATTTATGCATTGTTATTCCTGAATATCTGGTCATTTTTCTAATTCTTTATCCAGATTAGTTCAAAATAATATTAATTTCATGTACTTTTTCCAAAGTCAGTTTTTCTATTTCAGAGCGCTTCAGGCGAGCTGCCTGCCGCCTTCTGCCGACAGCAAAGTACCATCACAAAAGGCTTCTTTTATCTGCACTTTATTCCATTCTTTTTTCTCCCTGTTAAAAATATGAATGGAAAATTTCCTTCCGGCAAATTCTATTTTCAAGGAAGCTTTTCCTTCCTGATCGTACTGCTCAGGCATAAGTGCAGGTGCTATCACCATATCGCCCAGCTGGCCTTTTACTCCAAAAACTTCTGTTATCATGGTCAGCATATACCAGCTTGCAGCTCCGGTCAGATATGCGTATAAGCCTCTTCCCTGATTATCGAAATATTCCGGGATTCCCGGGTACATTTTGCTGCGTTCAAAATCCATTGCAGTATCAAGCAGAGTCTGAAGAACTTTGTATCCTTCTTTGGCGTGACCGGTTTTGTACAATGCATTGGCATACATAACTGCCATATGGGAAAAGACGGCACCATTTTCCTTTTCTCCATATGCAAATCCAAACATTCTTCCCAGGTCAAATTTTTCCTCTTTGAAATCTGTATTCAGGCGGTAGCGCCGGCTTTCCTGTCATACAGATATGCATCTGCACTCCTGCAGATTGCCTGTATCTGTTCCTCTGTAGCGGTACCACTCATGACAGCAAATACCTGTCCGGTAAGCATCATTCGGGTGTTACACTCTGCACCAGCTTTATTGTCGGTTTCATCTGAAACCGCGCTATATTCTACTTTTCTTCCATGATTATCATAATATCCATTAAACCAGCCTTTATCCCCATCCTGGATCCATTCATTTTTCCGAATATTTTCCACGAGCCAGTCTGCTTTTTCTTCCAGATTGCTGCATACCATTTTCAGAGAAAGCACTACTTTATTTCCACTGAGATTATGGGCACTCAAATCAGTATATTGCTTCAAAACCTTCTGTTTTTCTCAGGGTTTTCATATAACTGTTTTCCACAGGCAAACAGACATTCCATTTCTTCTGCAAGCTCAATCCTGTTAATTCCCTGAACACTCTCTATTTCTCTAAGCACATAAGCGATATCCTTCAAATTTCCGGCATAAGCACAGGTAAAGGCCACACTCTCACCTTTTTCCCAGGCCATGTCTAAGGCATCATTCCAGTCTGCTCCATGCAGACACATTTCATTATGATCTCCCACATCAAAAATGCGCACAGATTTTGAAGAAGAATATGTTCCAGAACAGTTCCATGATATATTTCATTAGCATCTGTTTTCTGTAAATTACCATAACTGCTGTTCCATTCTTCATCATGAGCTGTTCCGCGTTTTGACTGAAGATCCTTAAAATATGGAATCTTCTCAAATAAAACATCAAGATCCCCGGTCTGATCCAAATAAAGCTTCGTAGTTACAAACGGCCAAAAGCTATGATCCATCCATACACGGGTAATATTATTCCTGTCTGCAATAAATTCTCCCTGACCACTTCCTATAATTGTGGCATTTGTTCCATCAATACGAACACCTCCATAATTATCAATGATCATCTGTCTTACCTCAGATGGCTCCATGATCAACAAGGCAAGGCAATCCTGCCATAAATCGCGCCAGCCGCGTCCCCCTTTCCATAATCATGATAGGGGAGAAAAGAACATCCATAAATTCTTCTGAGGATTGGCTGGAAACAGATCCATTTCAGATAATTATCCGCATCTTCGCTTCCAGTTTCAAACGCTACATTAACCTTCCGAATCCAGTGTTCTTTTACTTCTTCCAGCATATTCCGTACCTGGGAGCGGGTCCTGCAGCCAGAAGTCAACGACTCTATCCATTTAGAAGTTTTTGCCGGATCTATTGCCTTTTTATCTGTATTCTCCTTTCTTGGGAACTGCTGCTCACCGGCATCTGCAATCCCACATAGTAAAATATAACCAGCTGTTTCCCTTGGTTTCAGTGTTTTCCGGCTGAATCGGATGCCTCCAACAGCCTCTTTTCCCTGAAGTTCTGTTCCAGAGGGTTTTCCGGCTTATTAATTCTTACTGCCTCTGGATTCAGAAAGGTTCCGCCTTCTCCTATAAACTCCTCCACTGTAGGATAAAATGACTCTGGCTTCTCTCCGTTTTCATCTGAACCGTATACAAAATATGTAGTATTATTTTTCTGATGTCCCCGCTCGTCAAAGGACAAAACCGGGGTTACTTCCACACCATAATCGGTGGTCCGAATTCGGTGGAGAAGGGAGGTAACATGGCGGTGATCTCGAAGATTATCTGCACTTCTTCCATATACCGGAATTGCACCTGTTGGCACAATTTCCACTTTTTTTTCGGAAATATTTGTGATTTCCACATATTCTACTTCCATGTCCCCGGAAATTGTAACAAAAGAAGTTACTTCTGCCTGAAGACCATATTTTTGTGACTTTCGAGAAATCTTCTGCCACATAAAACCAGCTTCCAGTGTGCTTTCGTCCTGCTTATCTGTAAATTTCTGAAATTCCTGTTCTGCGGAATTTCCACAGACAGACCAACAGCCCAGAAGCTTCGGATCTGCTCCAGACAGAGCAGTATCACCTGCTTCTGTGTTTTTATATACCTGACACCAGAAATTTCTGGTATTTCGGTTATTATGCAGGTTTTCAATACTTACAGGCTCAAGAAGGAAATGATTCTGATCTGTTTTGCTGTCACCTCCCAGATTAGGGTGATACTGGATTTCAGTCCTTTTTCTCCCGCCAGAGGCAGATACAGACCGCTATAATTTTCCGGATCATGTATAATAAAGCTTCCGTTTTTATCCTGAAATTCTATATGTTTCATCAATGTTTCTCGCTTTCTGCCTGCGTCCACCCACCAGGCCTACTAAATTTTTATGACAGATACAATTCAACCTCAGTTTCAGCAGTCAGCTTATCCTGTGGGATATAATTATCTTTTAACTCTTCACCGTTTACAGTAAGTTTCTTAAATCCACTCTCTGCATGTCCCGGATTTTGCACTTTAATGTGCAGGTGACAGCCGCGGAAATCTTTTTCGACTTCAAATCCATCCCATTCCTTCGGTATGGACGGTGCGATACGAAGACCATAGAAATCAGGACGCATTCCAAGAATACCTTCCACACATCCTACCATAACAGTAGACGCAGTTCCAGTAAGCCAGTGTACATGAGAACGGCCAAAATTCGGACTTGCTTTCCCCTCTGTAAACTGACCATAGCAATATGGCTCAAGTCTGCGGATCTCCGCCTTATCATTCTGTGCAGCCGGAGCATTTTCCATAAAGTAGCCAAATGCTCTTTCTCCATGTCCCATTAATGCTTCTGCCAGAATGATCCATCCTGTGACTGAGAAAAATCCCTGCATTTTCTTTTGTTCCTGCATTATAAATTACAGCCAGTGCACCGTCAAAAGCATGTGCGTGGTATGGGGGATCCATGAGAATAGCACCATACTCTGTATTCAGTCTTTTATAAACCTGCTCAAGTGCCAGTTCTGACTGCTCCTTTGTTGCAAGCCCACTGATCACAGCCCAGCTCTGGGGATTCAGCCACATATTTGCTTCCGGATCTGTACGCTGTCCGATTATTTCTCCTGCTTCTGTAAAACCGCGGATAAACCGGTCTTCATTCCAGCAAAGCTTTTCAATCAGTTTCCCAAGCTCTTCCTGGCTTTTTCCAGATATGAGATATATTCTTCATCTTTTTCGTAAGCCGCAAACTCCTTCAAAATGGTCATTGCATAATAAAACTGCAAAGCTACAAAAGTAGATTCTCCATCTTTTCCAAGCCTCAGGCAGTCGTTCCAATCTGCATAAAGTCCCGCCGGCATTCCATGTTTTCCAAGATGTTCCATCGAGAACTGGATCGCACGTTTCAGATGCTCATATACTGTTCCTTCATCTTTATTGGCAAATGGGATTACCTCATCAATAAAATCTACATTTCCTGTCTCTGACACATACTTATATACAGTTGGAAAAAGCCATAGAGCATCGTCAGCACGATATGCCGGATGCCCTGTTTCCTGTACATAAGAAGCATCATCCGGCGTATCCTCATGTCCTGGATTGTGGGTGAATTTAACAAGAGGCAGACCACCACCATTATCTACCTGGGCAGACAACATAAAACGGATCTTATCCGCTGCCATTTCAGGTGCCAGATGGATCACGCCCTGAATATCCTGCACAGTGTCGCGGTATCCATATCCATTGCGCAGACCGCAGTAAGTAAAGGATGCTGCTCTGGACCAGATAAAAGTCATAAAACAGTTGTAAGCGTTCCATGTGTTGATCATGGTATTAAATTCATTACTTGGAGTTTTATCTGAAAATGTGAAAGCTGTCCATGCCAGTAACTGATCAGTTCTTCCAGTTCCCTTTCGCAAACCTGCTGGCAATTTTGGTCATAACGCGCAACAATCGCTTCTGCCTCGTCATTTTTTTTCATACCTACAAGAAAAGCCATCTCTTTCTTTTCTCCCGGGCAAGCTTTAACACTGCTGTCAATGCACCACAGCTGTTTTCATTATAATTTCCCTCACAATTAAGCTTGCCGTCAATTACTCCTACCGGGTTTCCATAACCGTGATATCTCCCCAGAAATGCTTCTTTTTCACCGCACCAGGAATCCACTGGCACGCCGGCCAGACCCAGGAACCGATTTGTCACATCTTTGTTATCTACCTTTTCCCCTTCATCAAGACGATCCAGATTTGCATGGATCATCTGGCGTACACGGTTTCCTCTGAAAACAGTTTTGGTAATATACTGGGAATACTGCAGATTTACCTGATCCTGCTCATAGTTGCTGTTGTTGGTAAATTCCGCATATCCGGTTACATTAATTTCTCTTTCCTTATCAGAACAGTTCTCCACACAAAGGCTCCACACCTCATAAGACTGTCCCAGGGTACATAATACCTAACCTCAGAATGAATACCGCTGTAATCTGCCATCATCCTGGTATAAGCAGTACCGTGGTGACATTCACTTTTATATTTTTCAAGATCCTTTCCTACAGGCTGCCATGACGCTGACCAAAAATCTTTCGTTTCATTGTCCCTCAGATAAATATATCTTCCCGGCTCGTCAAACTGATTAAAAACATAACGTAAAATTCTTCCGTTAGCACCAGACTTTACAAAGCTGTATCCGCCTGCATTATTGGACACAATGGCACCATATTCAGGATCTCCCAGATAGTTTACCCAAGGCGCTGGTGTATCTGGTCTGGTAATCACATATTCTCGTTTCTTATCATCAAAATATCCATATTTCATCCCTGCACACTCCTCCTGGTCTTTATATTGACCCGATTTTCCCATATGATATCTCATATGATAAAAAACATATACCAAAACTCACTATAAAATATCAAAATTATGACATGAAAAAAAGCACCCACCTCGCGGTGAGTGCTCTTCATTCTCATCTATTAAGCTAACTTGATCGGGTTGATCTTCACTCCAGGTCCCATAGTCGGCGCAATAACAACGCTCTTTAAATACTGGCCCTTAAGTGTGCTAGGTCTAGCCTTCACAATAGCTCCAATCAGCGTCTGGAAGTTGTCGCTTAACTGCTCCTCTGTGAAAGAAGCTTTTCCGATTGGCACGTGAATGATGTTTGTTTTATCAAGACGATATTCAATCTTACCAGCTTTGATATCCTGAACAGCTTTTGTAACGTCCATTGTTACTGTACCGGCTTTTGGGTTTGGCATTAAGCCTTTAGGTCCGAGAACACGTCCTAAACGACCAACAACACCCATCATGTCCGGAGTTGCAACAACAACATCAAAATCTAACCATCCTTCGTTTCTGGATCTTTGGAATTAAGTCCTCAGCTCCTACGAATCTGCACCAGCTGCTAATGCTTCGTCAGCTTTTGCATTCTTAGCGAATACTAAAACACGAACAGTTTTTCCTGTTCCGTGAGGCAGTACAACTGCACCACGAATCTGCTGTTCAGCATGACGTCCATCACAGCCTGTTCTGATATGAGCTCGATTGTTTCGTCAAATTTAGCTACGGCTGTTTTCTTTACTAAAGAAATTGCCTCTGCTGGATCATATAAATTTGTACGGTCAACTGCTTTTGCAGCCTCTGCGTATTTCTTTCCGCGTTTCATATAAATACCTCCTAGTGGTAATTGCGGGAATGTCCCTCCCACGTTTGTTGATAGTTTAATCTTCTACTTGAATACCCATACTTCTTGCAGTACCAGCAATCATGCTCATAGCTGCTTCTAAGGATGCTGCATTTAAGTCTGGCATTTTCATTTCTGCAATTTCCTGGATTTTAGCTTTAGAAATTGTAGCAACTTTTGTTTTATTTGGAACGCCTGAACCAGATTTGATGTTACAAGCTTTCTTTAATAAAACAGCAGCCGGCGGAGTTTTTGTGATGAAGCTGAAGCTTCTGTCCGCATATACTGTAATAACAACAGGGATGATTAAGTCTCCCTTATCTGCTGTTCTTGCGTTAAATTCTTTTGTAAACTGAACAATGTTTACACCGTGCTGACCTAAAGCAGGACCAACTGGTGGAGCTGGTGTTGCCTTTCCAGCAGGAATCTGTAATTTAATATAACCTGTTACTTTCTTTGCCATTTTCGGCACCTCCTATAATGTGGTAATTGCGGGAATGTCCCTCCCACGAGCCATGTGACATTATGACCCTTGCGTCCTGTTATTTCTCTTGTCTGTCTTATGAAAGACTCTTTACTTCTGCGAAACTTAAATCTACTGGTGTTTCGCGACCAAACAGCTCAACATTAATTGTCACAATCTGTTTTGCTTCATTAATACTCTGAACAACGCCCACAGTATCTTTCCAAACACCGCCTGTGACAACGACACTGTCGCCTTCTGTGAAGTCAATCTCAACATCTCCTGTAAAGGAAATACCAAGTGCTTCAATTTCTCCCTCTGTAAGAGGAACCGGCTTAGACCCCGGACCAACAAATCCTGTAACACCACGTGTGTTT
>ENA-OQEX01000347-OQEX01000347.1-human-gut-metagenome-genome-assembly--contig:-NODE-347-length-25510-cov-8.123705_pt1 | contig 25510 bp, 34 predicted proteins | sample MGYA00242802_ERZ504649 | MGnify/ENA primary metagenome ERZ504649 (study PRJEB26092, sample SAMD00036194) | human gut metagenome | host: Homo sapiens | study: EMG produced TPA metagenomics assembly of...
CGCCACGCGTTCGCGTTATCGCTTGAGCCCCAAGGCCGAGCTCGACGTGGTCGTGCGCGCCGGTGCCGAGGACATCGAGAAGCTCGAGAGCCTGCGCTCGACCATCGAGCCGCTGGCAAACACTGCCTCGCTGGTCATGGTACCGACGTTGAGAAGCCGGCTGCGAGCATCGCCGTTGTTGACAGCGGCGTCGAGGTCTTTGTGGTGCTCGAGGGCAAGGTTGACCTTTCGGCCGAGAAGGCACGCCTGGAGAAGGAGATTGCCGCGGCCCAGAAGGAGCTCGCCGGCTGCGAGAAGACACTGGCCAACGAGGGCTTTGTGGCCAAGGCCGCGCCCGCGGTGGTCCAGAAGAAGAGGGACCGTGCAGCTGAACTCAAGGAGATTCTGGCGGCGCTGACTGCTCAGGTTGCTGACTTCTCGTAGATCTTACTGAGGGGCGCGTCCCGACGCTTTGCTCGCTACTGCGGACAGTCCTGCGCAAGACGGACAGCACATTAAGTGCTGTCCTTTGCGTGCGGAACTTGTATCGAGCAAAGCGTCGGGCCGCTCCTAGTGCGGTTACGTGGTTGTTTGCATCTGGTGCGTTAGGGCCACTGGTTGTGGCTTGATCTTGCTGCAAAGCGGTGTTTGGCTGATATTTTGAATGGGAGGGGCTCGTTGTTGCTTACGGGCCTCTTTTTGTGTTGAGGGGACTTTGGGTTATGGCTAAGCGTTCGGGGTCGTATTCTGTGCCGTTCTTGTTTGATTTGCTTTCGTTTGGTGAGGCTGTGGGGCTTGCTGCTGATACCGGGCGGATTTCTGGGGATGCTGGTCCTCTGCTCGAGACGGTTGTCGATATGCTCGATGAGCTGGGGCGTCCGGACGAATATTTTGATTGCATTCAGGTCGCCGGCACCAATGGCAAGACCTCGACTACGCGTTTTTCGGCTGCCATTCTTCGTGGTGAGGGGCTCAAGACCGCGTTGTATACGTCGCCGCAGCTGGTGCGCTATCCCGAGCGCATGGAGGTCGAGGGACGCGTCGTGAGCGATGAAGCGTTTGCCCGTGGCGTTTCTGCCGCTGTTGAGGCGGGGCGTCGCGTGAATTCGCACCGTGTGGCGGCGGGGGAGCGCGCCTATACTATCACGCCATTTGACTTGCTGACGGCTGCTGCGCTTGTGGTGTTTGCCGAGGCCGCGGTGGATGTTGCCGTGCTCGAGGTTGGCATGGGCGGACGCTGGGATGCCACGAGTGCGACCGATCCTGTCGCCGTGGCCATTACGGGCATTGGGCTTGATCACACTCGTATTTTGGGCGATACGCTTGAGGCTATTGCGGGGGAGAAGGCTGCGGTTATTAAGCCTGGGCGTTTGGTTGTTTTGGGCGAGGGTACGCATGAGGCGAGCGTTCAACGCGTGATGGATGCCCGTTGCCGCGAATGCGGTGTGGTGCCGCTTGTGGTGAGCCACGCCACGACTAAGGCGCCGGCGCATGTGGGCGATACGGTGGAGTTTAGCTGCACCACGCCGCGCGCGATTTATACGTCGAGGATGGTTAAGCCGGCGTATCAGCCGCAGAACGCCGCATGCGCGATTATGCTGTGCGAGGGCTATCTGGGCCGCGAGCTCGACCACGATGCGCTCGACGCTTCGCTTATGGGCTGCCCCACGCCGGGTCGCTTTGATGTGCTGGGAACCGATCCGCTCAAGCTGATCGACGCGTGCCATAACCCCCAGAGCTGCGAGAACTTTGTGAGCGCGCTGGACGAGATCGATCCGTGCGTAGAGAATCGCCCCACGCTGCTGTGCGCGGCGTTGGCTGACAAGGACGTGGCGGGCATCGTCGACGTGCTTGTTCCGGCTTTCCCCCGTGTGGTCGTGACCCAGACCGATTCCGATCGTGCCCTGCCGGCGGAGGAGCTTGCTGCCCTGGTGGACGCCGATAAGCTCACGGGCGTGTACCCCAGCGTTTCCGAGGCCCTCGCAGATTTCGAGGCCGCGGGCGAGCCCTTCGTAGCGGCCGGCACCATCACCCTGGCCGGCGAAGTGGCCGGCCTGCTGCGCTAGCCCTATTTGCCGGGCAGCTAATTTGGCCTGCTCGCCACGAAATGGGCCTATCTACTACGTTTAACCGGTTACCCTCGACCACGCCGAGACTTGCGAAATTAAAACCGCAGGTAGATGTCTTGCCGATTTTCAAAAAAGACCCGCATGGTCGACCCATGCGGGTTAAACGTAGTAAATAACCCGTTTTCGTGGCGGCATTAATGTAATGTGGCAAAGGGACTGCCCCTTTGCCACATTGGCTAGTCTAGGCGGACCGGATCGTGGGGGTAGGCGTTGAGGATCTCGACGCCGGATTCGGTAACCAGGGCAAGGTCTTCGATGCGGACGCCGGTGCGGCCGGGGAGGTAGATGCCCGGCTCGATAGAGAATGTCATGCCCGGCTCTACGACCTGCTCGTTGACAAGCGAGACGTCGCCCGGCTCGTGGTCCTGCAGGCCGATCGAGTGTCCCAGGCGATGCGTAAAGTACTGCCCATAGCCCGCTTGCTCAATTACGTCGCGCGCGGCGCGATCCAGGTCGCACATTCGCACGCCCGGTGCGATAAGCGATTCGGCTGCCTCGTTGGCGCGGCGCACGATGTTGTAGATGCGTGCCGTCTCCTCGTCCGGCTCGCCCCAAAAGAACGTGCGTGTCATGTCCGAGCAGTAGTTGCGGCGCGCCCGCCAACGTCGAACAGCACCACGTCGCCGCGCTTGAGTACGGTGTCGTCAGGCTCGTGGTGCGGGTCGCCGGCGTTGGCGCCAAAGCTTACGATGGGCGGAAAGCTAAAGCCTCGCAGCCGTGATTGCGGTACAGACCGAGCATCTGGTCGGCAATTTCGCGCTCCGTTACGCCCTCGTGGACGAACTTGATGGCGTCGGCCATCACGGCGTCGTTAGCGGCCGAGGACGCGCGCATCAGCTCCTGCTCGGCTTCGTCCTTGTGGGCGCGTGCGACGGTGACGGCAAAGTCACCCAGGAAGAACTCGCTTGCGGCGTGACGATTCATAAGGGGCATCAAAAAGCCGGAGCGCATAACGGTGTCGATGCCGAGCGGTTTGGTCGGATCGACCTCGCGAGCGATGGCATCGGTCACGATATCAGTATCGGTGTGGTAGGCCACGCGGGCATTGTCGTACTCGGGCAGCTGATGCAGGGCGTTGACCAAGATCACGGGCTCGTCATCGCGCGCGAGCAGCACGCCACAAAAACGCTCGAACATATCGGCATAAAAGCCGGTCAGGTAATAAATCGACCACGGGTCGTTTACGAGCAGCTGCGCGCCGGGGTGCTGAGCCTCGAGCGCATCGAGCACGCGCGCCACACGCTGGTCATCGACATGTGCCATGAAACATCCTTTCGCTAAGGTGCCACCATGGTATCCCCAATGCCAGGGTAGTCAATTTGGGACGGGGCTATTTTAGCTGCGTCAAACATGCGGAATGATTTCTGGGACGATTAAATAATCATTGGGTGTCGAATGATTATTTAATCCCCGTCCCAGAAAAATCATTTGAGCGAACGTTTGGGCAAAAGTAGCCATAAGGGGCCCGTCCCAAATGGTCTGCTTTCAAAAGTATGGCGGATTACGGGGCTGGACTTGTATTACTTGACCATAGGAATTAACGCGAAATTAAAACCGCAGGTAGAAGTCTTATCAAAAATCGAAAAGTGCCGGTATGGATGGGGGTCTCCGAATCGGCCCCGTAATCCGGCATAGTTTTGAAATGGCACTAAAGTAGGCACAAGCTAAATTCCAATCCCAAGGCAAGTTGCGGTGGAATAGTTCCTGGATGCCGGGGTTTGGCGGAAATCAGGAACTATTTCACCGCAATTGAGGAGGGGCGGGGTGGATGGCGGGGTAGTTAAAAGAGCTGAGTCCTAAATTAGTTGCTTAAGCTGGGTCGATGTCCATGCTGGCGATGAGGTCGATGCCCGTGTTGAGGAGGTCTTCTAACACGACGTCGCCCATGCGGATGGGGGCTTCGATGACCAGGCCGCGGATGAGGTCCATGGCCTGGGCGTGGAGCGCCAGCGGGATGGCTTCGGCCGTGCGCACGGGCAGCAGCGCCTCGTCGCTGCCGGATACGGCTACGGTAGTGGTGAGCACGCGCATGGGGCAGGTGAGCTCCTGATGCGCGAACGTATCGCCGCGCGGGCAGCTGTTGCCGGTCACGGAGCGCACCTCTACTACGGCGCCGTCTGCGCTGCGCTCTACCTCCACGGTCAGGAGGCACTCGGATGGCAGGTGGTGCAGTTGAACTGCAGCGTCTCGATCGTGTTTGTGCTCATGGCCTTACGCTCCTCAACGGGATCGACGGACAGGACAATCTCGCTAACACCCAGGTCGAGTGCGCGCTGAATCGCCTTTGCCGGCAGCGGGAAGCTCTCCATTACGCTCGGTTTAAACGGGCGGACCTTGCCTGCAAACAGTTCCTCGTCGCCTGCCAGAATGCGCACGCGGGCGGCATCGACCGGTCGGCGTACGCGGAAGTTGAGTTTGGTGAGTGTCACAGCCGTAATGCGTCCCGGCAGTGCGTAGCCTGCAATGCCGGCGGGGGAGACCGTGAGCTGGCAGCTCGCGCCCGTCTCGACATCCGCGCTGCCACCCAGCGCGTACGCCGCCGCAGCCGCACCGGCGCGCTCGGACTCGGTCGTCACGTTGTCGGCCAGATCGTGCACGTGCAGTACGTTGCCGCAGGCAAAGATGCCCGGCACGCCCGTTTGCAGGCTCTGATCAACCACGGCGCCGCGCGTGCGTGGATCAAGCTCACGCCCGCGCCCACTGAAAGCTCGTTCTCGGGAATCAGACCAACCGAAAGCAGCAGCGTGTCGCACGGAACAACGCGCTCGGTTCCCGGAATGGGCGCCAGGCTCTCGTCGACCTGACTCACCTCGACGGCCTCCACGCGATCGTGTCCGATCACGCGCGTGACGGTGGTGGACAGGTGCAGCGGAATGCCAAAGTCGTCCAGGCAGTTCTTGACGTTGCGGCGCAGACCGTTGGCGTACGGCATGAGCTCGTACACGCCCTCGACTGATATTCCCTCGAGCGTGCAGCGGCGCGCCATGATAAGTCCGATGTCGCCCGAGCCCAAAATGACGGCACGCGAGCCGGGCTTGAGATTTTCGATATTGATGTATCGCTGCGCCAGGCCCGCCGTAAACACGCCGGCGGGACGGCTGCCGGGGATCTTGATCTCGCTGCGTGTGCGCTCGCGGCATCCCATGGCAAGGACGACCGCACGCCCGGTGAGCTGAAGCATGCCGGTACGGCTCATGAGCGTGACGGTATGGACTGCGGTGGCTCCCGCGGTCTTGTCCGCATTCAGCGTGCCCACAGCCTCGCCCCCGTCCGAATCGATCTCAATCACCATACTGCCCAAGAACAGCGCAATGTCGGTCGCGCGCACCTGGTCGATAAAGCGCTGCGCGTACTCGGGACCGGTGAGCTCCTGCTTAAAGTGCGAAAGGCCAAAACCCGGGTGGATGCACTGGCGCAGGATGCCGCCCAGATGCTGCTCGCGCTCCACGATGGCCACGTGGGCGCCGGCCTTATGCGCGGCAAGCGCAGCCGCCATGCCGGCAGGTCCGCCGCCGATAACAACCACGTCGAAGGCCTGCGTCTGCACCGCCTCGGTAGCTCCGGCATCCGCGCGTCCGTCGCGCATATCAAGCGTCGCCATCCTAGCGCACTCCCTTAAGCGGTCCCTCTACCAGCCAAGAACCGGCATCCTCCAACAGCACCTCGCTGGGGTCGCAGCCCAGCTCGCGTGCCAGGATTGCCACCACGCGGCTCTGGCAAAAGCCGCTCTGGCACCGACCCATGCCGGCACGACAGCGGCGCTTGACGCCCTCGACCGAAACCGCACCCGGGCGGCGTCGGATCGTGGCCACGATCTCGGCCTCGGGCACCGTCTCGCAGCGGCAGACGATCTGCCCCCACGCGGGGTCGGACTCAATGAGCTCTTGCTTGCGTGCAAGCGGTGCGCGGTCAAAATCGTCCGGCGCATGGCGAATCGGGTCCCAATCGTCCCGTTCGCGCAGGGCTACGCCGGCATCGCGCAGCGCCTGCTCCATGCGATCGGCGATGGCTGGCGCGCTCGCCACGCCCGGCGACTGAATGCCCGCGGCCTGGAACAGCCCCGAAACCACGGCCGACTGCCCAATAAAGAAGTCGTTCGTTCCCTTAATGACCGGACGCCCGCCGGCAAACGCCCGCACCACGCGACGCGTGTCCAAATCGGGTACTAACTTGCGTGCGCCGTCCAGCAACGCGTTGACATCGTTCGCATAGGTCTGCGTGTCGCCTGGCTCGCGCACGGCGGCGGTCGCGGTAATCACGGTATTGCCATGTACGGTGCCCGTGACGATAACGCCCTTGGACACCGGCGTGGGAACAGGGTAGAGCGGCATGAGCGCACGCGACTCCTTGTCCAGCACTACGATGTTGCCCTGGCGCCAGACCATCTGGAACTCCTCGGCGCCCGCCATATGCGAGATGTCTGCGGCACCGTTGCCCGCGGCGTTGATCAGGTAACGGCAACGCACATCGCCGGCGGGCGTCACCAGCGTAAAGCGCGCGGCTCCGTCATCCGAGTCGGCGACTTCAATGGCTTCCACCGGCGCGGACCGCATAAACGTGACGCCGTTGGCGACCGCGTTCTCCAGCGCGGCGATGGCGACCTCAAACGGGTCGACGTAACCGGTCGAAGGGCACCACAGCGCGCATGCTGCGTCGGCGCTCGCGCGCGGTTCCAGCTCGTGGATGTGCTCGGGGCCGATAATCGACAGCGCGGGCACGCCGTTGGCCAGGCCATTCTGGCGCAGCTTCTCCAGGTGCGCGCGGTCTTCGTCGTTGAAACCCAGCACCATCGACCCGGTGCGACGGAACAAAAATCCCAGCTCCTGGGCCCACGTGCCATATAGCTCGCAGCCGCGGGCGTTGACCTGCGCCTTTACCGTGCCCGGAGCCGGATCGTAGCCGGCGTGCACCAGGCCGCCGTTGGCCTTCGATGCACCCCGCGCGATATCGTTGGCCGCCTCGACCACGCAAATGGACAAGTCGTAGCGCGCGAGCTGCCGCGCGATGGCGCACCCGGTGATGCCCGCGCCCACAATTGCGATATCAAACGTTTCTGCACGGTGCCTCCCAGACGAGTTGACAGGCCGTCAATAGGACTATCCTACGGTCTGCACACCCCCAGTGCAGCGGCAATGCGGCGAACAGCCCCGCTGCATCCGCCAACGGCAGGCGAGGGGAGACTCAGTAACGTCGACAATCTTGCCTGCCAGCTCTGGTCTCGGAGATTTGTCTCGATCTGTAACATCTGGGACTGTTTTTGCCGAGTTGTTGTTACAGAATGAGACATTCGGCCTGGACGTTTTCCTTTGTCTCAATCTGTAACAGTAAGAGGGGTTTTGGGGTCCAAGATGTTACAGATCGAGATTTAAAGTCAGGGAGAGATTCTTCTGTCTCGATCTGTAACATCTAGGGACCGTTTTGGGGTCTAGATGTTACAAATTTAGATGAACCTATCAGTCGGTTTCGAATGTCTAAATCTGTAACGGTTAGACCTGTTTTTGCCGAGTTCTTGTCACAGATTGAGATATTGAGATTGGACGTTTTCCTTTGTCTTGATCTGTAACAGTAAGAGGGGTTTTGGGGCCCAAGATGTTACAGATTGAGACGTTAGTCTGGCGGGTCCTCCGTTTGTCTCGATCTGTAACATCTAGACCCGGATTCCGCCTCCATCTGTTACAGATTGAGATGTTTGTGTCCGCGCCAGCCCCGCGCCTAGCCGTGGTCCCATATAAACAAACCCCGTGGTAAACTTGACCGAACTATAAATATTCCGAAAGGTACACCTCAATGTCCAAGTACATCTCCGAGCTCATGTCGCCGCAGCTTATGGGCGTCGTCTATGCCTTCGTTGGCTTTATCATCGCCCTGTATGTGCTGTCGGTCGTCTATGTGTTCATCGACGCTCGCCGCCGCGGCGCCAGCGCCTACGTGGCATGGGGCATCATCGCCTCATCCCGTTTGTGGGTCTCATCGCCTACCTGGTCCTGCGCCCGCACTCCTACGCGTCCGACCGCGAGGAGCAGGAGCTGGACATGGCCCTGCGCGAGCGCCAGCTTGCCCAGTACGGCACCTGCCCGCAGTGCGGCGCGCCCATCGAGAAGGATTTCGTCGTCTGCCCGGTGTGCGATACGCAGGTTCGCAACGTGTGCCCCAGCTGCCATCGCCCGCTCGATGCGCACTGGAAGGTCTGCCCCTACTGCCGAACTCGCATCCAGTAACGCATCCATCGCCGGGCCGGCCGCAAGCCACGCGCGCCCCGCAGCCCCGCCCCACACGATGAAGCATGCGTAGAAATCGCCCGCCGTGCCATTAAGGTGCGGCGGCGCTTGTATACCAAGGCAACCTGCCTATAATGATGCAAGTCAAAAACGCCGAGCGCATCGCACGCACTTGCAGCAGGCATCCGAGAGGAGAAAACATACCCATGAAGGCACTCTACAATGACGGTTCGGTGGCCGAGCTCCCGCAGGACGAGGTCACGCACGTCATCCGCCACTCCGCCGCGCACATCATGGCGCAGGCCATCAAGCGCCTGTACCCCCAGGCCGACTTTGCCTACGGCCCCGCGACCGACAACGGATTCTACTATGACGTCGACCTGCCCGAGGGCGTCAAGATCAGCGAGGACGACTTCCCCGCGATCGAGGCCGAGATGAAGAAGATCGTCAAGGAGAACCTCAAGTTTTCCGTGTACGAGAAACCCCGCGCCGAGGCCATCGCTCTTATGGAGGAGCGCGGCGAGAAGTACAAGGTCGAGCACATCGGCGACCTGGACGACGACGCCCGCATCACCTTCTACCAGCAGGGCGACTACATCGACATGTGCGTCGGCCCCCACATCTGCTACACCAAGGCCCTCAAGGCCTTTAAGCTCACCGGCGTCTCGGGCGCCTACTGGAAGGGCGACAAGGACAACAAGATGCTCACCCGCATCAACGGCGTTGCCTTTGCCACCAAGGAAGAGCTTGACGAGCACATGCACATGCTGGAGGAGGCCAAGAAGCGCGACCACCGCAAGATCGGCCGCGAGATGGACCTCTTTATGATGCGCGACGAGGCCCCCGGCTTCCCGTTCTTCCTGCCTAACGGCATGATCCTTAAGAATACGCTGCTGGACTACTGGCGCGAAATTCACCACAAGGCCGGCTACGTGGAGATCTCCACGCCGCTCATCATGAACAAGAAGCTGTGGAAGACCTCGGGTCACTGGGACCACTACAAGGACAACATGTACTCCACCGTCATCGACGACGAAGAGTACTGCATTAAGCCCATGAACTGCCCGGGCGGCGTGCTGGTGTACGCCTCCAAGCCGCACTCCTACCGCGAGCTGCCCATCCGCGCCGGCGAGATTGGCCTGGTGCACCGCCACGAGCTGCGCGGCGCCCTGCACGGCCTGTTCCGCGTGCGCTGCTTTAACCAGGACGATGCCCACCTGTTTGTGCGTCCCGACCAGCTGACCGACGAGATCGTGGGCGTGGTCAACCTCATCGACTCCGTGTACCAGAAGTTTGGCTTTAAGTACCATGTTGAGCTTTCCACCCGCCCCGAGGACTCCATGGGTTCGGACGAGGACTGGGCACGCGCCGAGGAGGGCCTGCGCACCGCTCTGGAGAAGCTGGGCATGGACTACGAGGTCAACGAGGGCGACGGCGCTTCTACGGCCCCAAGATCGACTTTCACCTGGAGGACTCGCTCGGCCGTACCTGGCAGTGCGGCACCGTCCAGCTCGACTTCCAGATGCCGCTCAACTTTGATCTGGAGTACGTGGACGCCGACGGCACCAAGAAGCGCCCCATCATGCTGCATCGCGTGTGCTTTGGCTCCATCGAGCGCTTCATCGGTATTTTGATTGAGCACTTTGCTGGCAAGTTCCCCACCTGGCTGGCCCCCGTGCAGGTTAAGGCACTTCCCGTCTCTGAGAAGAGCCGCGGCTACGCCCACGAGGTGTGCGCCAAGCTGGAGGAGGCCGGCATTCGCGTGGTCTGCGACGACCGCGACGAGAAGATCGGCTACAAGATCCGCGAGGCCCGCAGCATCGACCGCGTGCCTACATGCTCATCCTGGGCGAGAAGGAGGTCGAGGCCGGCAACATCTCCGTCCGCGACCGCTCCAACGAGACCGTTCAGATGAGCGTCGACGAGTTTGTTGCTAAGGTGACCGAGGAGATCAAGACCCGCGCCTAGCACAAACCATACAAGAATTAACAAAGGCGATCGTCCTCGCGGGCGGTCGCCTTTTTTGTTATCTATAGAAGAAAAGCCGCTGGTTAGGGCGGCTTTTTTTGTTGTGCAAAAAGGTACAGGTTTTTGTAGAGGCGTATGGAGATGTGTCCGTTCGCGCTGCAATTTGTGTAATCTGGGAAAACGTGAGCAGTTTGCTCGTATAATAAGCAACGTCGAAAGATACAAAAACCTGTACTTTTGCGACTGCGCCTAGCTGCGAGCGAGAAGCCTGTTCTTAACGCCCCTGCATCCGCGTGCGTCGCGGATGCAAGTTAAGGGGGCGAGAGATGGAACAGACGATGCGGCGCCAAGAGCAGCTGCCCGGTGCCTTTAACGGCGCCATCACCAACAGCCAGCAAGGCCGCGTCCGCTGGTATCTGGTCCATACCCCCAATGGTAAAGAGCGCGAGACCTGTGAAAAGGTCCGCCGCATTATCCCGCACGAGCTGATGCAGGACGCTTTTGTGATGCAAAAGGAGTTCTGGTTTAAGCGGGACGGCGCCTGGTCGCTCCAAACCAAACCCATGTACAAGGAATATTTCTTCGTCGCCACGCGCGATGCAGCCCTGCTCGACAAGGCCCTGGCCCAGTTGAGCTTTGGCTGCCGTATTGCCGGTAGCAGGGAGCGGGCCTATGCACCCATGCCGGACGATGCGCAGGACTGGTACCGCAGCGTGCTCGACGACAGCGGCGTGGTGCGCAACAGCGTCGCCCGTATAGAAGACGGCGTGCTGCACATAGAGCAGGGGCCCTTGGTGGGGCAAGAGGCCCGTGTAAAGAAGATCGACCGTCATAAACGCTGGTGCCTGGTGGACGTGGGCGAAGGTGGCTCCGCTTTTAGGGAGTTACTTCCGCTCGACGTACCCAGCAAAACGTAAGGGAGACGTTGCACCGGCAATTTATTTGGTTTTTGGATTCATAGATGGGGGGGGGTTCCTGGGGACAGGAACGTAGGTTTTATTGTGGCTGCTAAAGAAGTAACAGAGAAGTGTATGCCAACGAGAGATGCACTTGTTGTAAATCAAATAAAGCCTAGTGGAACATTGGGCTATCGCTTTGTTAAGAGGCTGTTTGACCTTGTTTTTAGTCTTATGGCTATCGCTATTTTATTTATTCCAGTGGGCCTTGTGTGCGTCCTGATTTGTCTAGAGTCTCCGGGTAATCCCTTGTACACCCAAGAGCGAATTGGCAAAAATGGCAAGGTCATTAAGATCTTTAAGCTGCGCAGCATGGTTGCCGATGCGGGCAATGTTCAGAAGTATTTAAATTTTGAGCAGCTGCATCAGTGGGAAATTGAGCGCAAGGTCGATAACGATCCGCGCATCACTAAGGTCGGTCAGTTTATTCGTAAGTGCTCTATCGATGAGATGCCGCAGTTTCTTAATGTTTTAAATGGTGATTTATCCGTTATAGGTCCTCGTCCCATTACGCGTGATGAACTCGAAATGCATTTTTCTGATGAGGATAAGATCGTATTTCTTTCGGTTCAACCTGGAATTACCGGGTTATGGCAGGCAACGGATCGCAACGATGCGTCATTTGAAAGCGGTCTGCGCCAAAAAATCGAATTGCATTACGTACGGAACCGTTGTTTCCGAATGGATTGGAAGTGTTTTGCTGGCACTTTCGGCGCCATGTTTGGCAAGGAGAGGACGGGCCGATAGATGGAAATCTCCGTCATCATTCCGACTCTTAATGCTGAGCATGAAATCGATGGGCTTTTAATTGCCCTCGAACACCAGTCTATTCAGCCGGTTGATATCCTGATTGTTGATTCCGCTTCGGAAGATAAAACTATAGAGCTGGTCCGGCAGCACAAAAGAGTCCGCCTGCTGAAGATTGATCGCCAGGATTTCAACCACGGCACCACAAGAGACATGGCACTAAGGGAGTCGAGGGGTGACTTTGTATGCTTCCTTACCCAAGATGCTGTGCCTGTTTCTGATGATTACCTGGAGCGGCTTGTTGCTCCCATGTTGATGATTCCGATATTGCTCTCGTAAGCGGCAGGCAGCTGCCTAAGGCGGATGCCCGACGTTTTGAACAGCTGGTGCGTGGTTTTAACTATCCCGACTGGCCATCCGTTCGTTCCAAATGTGATCTCGAGAAACTCGGTATTAAGACGTTCTTTGCATCTGATGCCTGTTCCGCCTATCGACGAACTGCATATCTCGAATGCGGCGGATTCGAGCACGTTAACACCAACGAGGACATGCTCATGGCGGCAAGGTTTATCGCCTCAGGGTTGAAGGTGGCTTACGAGCCGCGTGCGGAGGTCTATCACTCGCATAACTTGACGCCATTCCAACAGTTTGCCCGCAACCGCGCCGTCGGCTTCTTTCTCGAAACGCATGCGGACAATCTTATGCATGCAAGTGAGATCGGTGAAGGGGGCCGGCTCGTCAAAGCGGTCTCCTCCCAGCTCCTTCGGGAGGGCAATCTGGTCGAGTTCATCGCCTTCGGAGTCGACTGCTGCGCTCGCCTTCTCGGAAACCGCGCTGGTCGCAGGGCAGCAAGAAATGAAAGGTTATAGCCAATGAAAGGCATCATCCTCGCCGGCGGGTCCGGCACGCGCCTGTACCCGCTCACGCTCGTGACCTCCAAGCAGCTGCTGCCGGTCTACGACAAGCCCATGATCTACTACCCGCTGTCCACCCTCATGCTGGCGGGCATCCGGGACATCCTGGTCATCTCCACGCCGACCGACCTGCCCAACTTCGAGCGCCTGCTCGGGGACGGCTCGCGCTACGGCGTGAACCTCTCCTACGCCGAGCAGCCCTCGCCGGACGGCCTCGCACAGGCCTTCACCATCGGCGAGGGGTTCATCGCCGGCGAGCCGTGCGCGCTCGTTCTCGGCGACAACATCTTCTACGGAAACGGCCTGTCGCGCCACCTGACGCGCGCCGTCCAGAACGCCGAGTCGGGCCGCGCCACGGTCTTCGGCTACCACGTGGACGACCCCGAGCGCTTCGGCGTCGTGGAGTTCGACGGCGAGGGCAGGGCCGTCTCCATCGAGGAGAAGCCCGAGCGCCCCAAGAGCTCCTACGCCGTCACCGGCCTGTACTTCTACCCGGCGACGTCGCCGCCAAGGCCCATAGGGTGCAGCCCTCGGCCCGCGGCGAGCTCGAGATCACCACGCTCAACCAGATGTACCTGGAGGAGGGGACGCTGTCCGTCGTCACCCTGGGCCGCGGGTACGCGTGGCTCGACACCGGCACCATGGAGAGCCTGCACGAGGCCGCGGAGTTCGTCCGCGCCGTGGAGCACTCCCAGGACCTGCCCGTGTCCGTGCCCGAGGAGATCGCCTGGGAGAACGGCTGGATCACGACCGCCGAGCTTGAGGAGGCCGCGAAGGCCTACGGCAAGTCGGTCTACGGGCAGCACCTCAAGAAGGTCGCCGCCGGCGAGATCGTCAACAGCCCGCGCGAGTACTAAGTCATTTCTGTTTGGGGTAAACTGTAAGCGGTTTCGTTGGCTTAAGAAAGGAGTTGTCTATGGCCACTTCGAGCATAAAAGCACCAATTGTGATTTCTTCTCCTGCGGCCGCAGAGGCCCTTTGCAAGGCGTACGAAGAAGGGCAAAGGAGAGGGAGCCGGGATACCCTAAAGAAAAGCGAACGTTTTAAACGCGAGCATCCGTCACGTGCGGCTCAAATCGACCGCTTGTTTACAAAGATGGGCCTTTAGCTTATGGCGTTGTCAGTCTATCGGGTTTCCGAGTTGATTGATATAGTCGGCGAGGAGCGCGCATCTGCTCTCCTCGCCACTTTTTGCTGTAGCCGTAATTCAGATATTGAGCAGTTTGTCCGCAATAAAGCAATTGATTTTGAAAATCAAGGCATTGCAATCTCGTATATTGTTGTCGACGAACTTAAGGATTCGGCCGTAATTGCGGGTTTTTACTCCCTTGCACTTAAAGTTGCTAGGATTGAGATGACGTGTCTTAGTAATTCTGTAAAGAAGCGTCTTCTTAAGTTTGGGCAGAGCTTTTTTGAGACGGGGGATTGCTTTTTGCCTTCCGTGTTAATTGCCCAATTTGGCAAAAGCGATATTTATTCTGGTCTAATGCGAGGTTCCGATCTGATGGATCTTGCTGTTTCGAGTGTACGTGAAATACAAACTCTTGTTGGGGGTCGATTTTTGTTTTTAGAGTGTCAGGATTCCCCCAAGTTGCTTGCTTTTTATCAAAAGCAAGGATTTGCGACATTCGGTGTTCGTCGTTCTAATGCTGATCTGGAAGCATCGACTGACTCTACACTTGTTCAGCTTTATCGTTTTGTTAAGCCTATTTAATTTAAAGGATGATTGGATTTTCATGTCTGAGATTTTTGAACCTAAGAACATCATCGTCACGGGCGGCTGCGGCTTCATCGGCAGCAACTTCGTGCACTACGTGGTCAACAACCACCCCGGGGTGCACGTGACCGTCCTGGACAAGCTGACCTACGCCGGCAACCCCGAGAACATCGCGGGGCTGCCGACGGACCGCGTGGAGCTCGTCGTCGGCGACATCTGCGACGCTGGGCTGCTCGATGAATTGGTCCCCGGCCACGACGCGATCGTCCACTACGCCGCCGAGAGCCACAACGACAACTCCATCGCCGACCCTGAGCCGTTCCTGCGCACCAACGTGAGGGCACCTTCCGCCTGCTGGAGGCCGTCCGCAAGCACGGCGTCCGCTACCACCACGTCTCCACCGACGAGGTCTACGGCGACCTGGCGCTCGACGACCCGGCGAAGTTCACCGAGGAGACGCCGTATCACCCGTCCTCGCCGTACTCGAGCACCAAGGCCAGCTCCGACATGCTCGTGCGCGCGTGGACCCGCACCTACGGCCTCCGCACCACGATCTCCAACTGCTCCAACAACTACGGCCCCTACCAGCACGTGGAGAAGTTCATCCCCAGGCAGATCACGAACATCATCGACGGCGTCCGCCCCAAGCTCTACGGCCGCGGCGAGAACGTCCGCGACTGGATCCACACCGAGGACCACTCCTCGGCCGTCTGGGACATCCTCACCAAGGGCCGCACGGGGGAGACCTACCTCATCGGCGCGACGGCGAGAGGAGCAACATCACCGTCCTGCGCATGATCCTGGAGGCCATGGGGCGCGACCCCGAGGACTTCGACTGGGTCGCCGACCGCCCCGGCCACGACCGCCGCTACGCCATCGACAGCACGAAGCTCCAGCGCGAGCTGGGCTGGAGGCCGGCGCACACCGACTTCGCCGAGGGCCTGAAGCAGACTATCGGCTGGTACGTGGAGAACGAGTCCTGGTGGCGACCGGCCAAGGAGGCCACCGAGGCCCGTTACAGGGCGCAGGGGCAGTAGGCCCGGATTCTCTGACGTTTACCTTTTCGAGCGCCCTCGCGTGCCGCAGGGCATGGGGATGATCCTGCGGCACCGCGAGGGGCGCCCGCAACACGATTGGAATTAACCACATGGCTGACATCGAATTCGAGAAGGACCTGAAGGTCGCGGAGACCGGCATCGAGGGCCTCAAGGTCGTAGACCTGGCCGTCCACGGCGACGCGCGCGGCTGGTTCAAGGAGAACTGGCAGCGCGCCAAGATGACCGCCCTGGGCATCCCCGACCTCAGGGTCGTCCAGAACAACATCTCCTACAACGACAGCCGCGGCGTCACCCGCGGCATCCACGCCGAGCCCTGGGACAAGTTCATCTCCGTGGCCCGCGGCTCGGTCTTCGGCGCCTGGGTGGACCTGCGCGAGGGAAGCGAGACCTTCGGCAAGGTGTTCACGACCGTTCTGGACCCCTCCAGGGCCATCTACGTCCCGCGCGGCGTGGGCAACTCCTTCCAGGCCCTTGAGGACGGCACCGCCTACACCTACCTGGTGGACGCCCACTGGTCGCTCGAGCTGAAGAGGACCTACACCTTCGTGAACCTCGCCGACCCCGAGCTCGCCATCGAGTGGCCGATCCCGCTGGACCAGGCCACCGTCTCCGAGGCGGACCTGAACCACCCGATGCTCAAGGACGTCGTACCCATGGCGCCGAAGCGCACCCTCGTCACCGGCTGCAACGGCCAGCTGGGCCATGCGGTGCGAAAGCTCGCCGAGGAGCGCGGCGTCGCCAAGGACTTCGACTTCTGCGACATCGACACCTTCGACATGTCCGACCCGGAGGCCTATTCGCAGTACGACTGGTCGCTCTACGGCACTGTGATCAACTGCGGCGCATACACGGCTGTCGATAAGGCCGAGACCCCCGAGGGCCGCGCCATAGCCTGGAAGGCCAACGCGACGGGGCCGGCGCTGCTCGCCCGCACCTGCGCCGGGCACGGGATAACCCTGGTCCACGTGTCCTCCGACTACGTCTTCGACGGCGCCGCGGAGGTCCACACCGAGGACGAGCCGTTCTCCCCGCTGTCCGTCTACGGCCAGACCAAGGCCGCCGGCGACATCGCCGTGGCCGGGTGCCCGCGCCACTACATCATGCGCTCCAGCTGGGTCATCGGCGAGGGCCGCAACTTCGTCAAGACGATGAGGGCGCTGTCCGACCGCGTCGCCGACCCCGAGGACGGGCTCGAGCAGGTCACGGTCGTGGACGACCAGCTGGGACGCCTGACCTTCACGCGCGACATGGCCGAGGCCATCTTCCACGTGCTGGGGACGCACGCTCCCTACGGCACCTACGACTGCACCGGCTCCGGCGCCGTCAAGAGCTGGGCCGATATCGCCCGCGCCGTCTTCGAGGCCGCCAACGGCAACGGCGAGAAGGTCGTGCCGGTATCGACCGCCGACTACTACGCGAACGCCGAGGCCCCATCGCCCCGCGCCCGGTCCACTCCGCGCTCGACCTGTCCAGGCTCGAGTCGGTCGGGTTCCACATGCCCGACTGGGAGGAAGAGCTGGGGGAGTACATCAAGACGCTCTAGCCGCTATTAACTTTTCGAGAGTAAAAGCCGCCGCTTGTTAACGGCGGCTTTTCTTATGCCTGGTGAATAGCCCCGCTGCAACAAGGGCGGAGGTCGCCAGACTCACTGCAAGCCCCGCAAGGGCGCCCGGAGTCTTGTAGGTCATCACGATTCTATTCGCGCCTTTCTGCATGTTCAGGGATGACAAGCCTTATCGGCGGCGGGCGTTAGTTCTGCGGCGGTTCCGTTTACCGTTACGTTCCAGCCTCATCGTACGGAACGCTCAGCAGCAGGTTGCCGTCGTCCTTGGCGGTATACTCGCCTTCGATTCTTCCGTCCTCAAAAACCGTCGGAATAAACTCGCTCGTCTTAAGCTCGCTAATAATCTGCTCGAAAACGTCCAGATTGAGGGCGTAAAAGACCGGCTCATTGTCTTGGGGCATGTCTGTATAGCCTCTGCGACTCCGATTGACACCGTATGCTGGCTCGGGGCGTCCGATGCATCCGCAATCTGGCGGATATTATTGTCGAATCTCCAGGCTTCGTTATTGATTGATCGCTGATCGATGGTGAGGGCGACGGGCCAATAGCTTCCGGCGCTCGTATCTTTATTGATGTAGAGGTATCCGATGGAGCCTGCCGGCAGGGTAACGCTCCATTGCTTTAGACTCTCGCCATCCTCTGTCTTTGCGGCCTCGATTTTGGTATAGAGCTCGACCTTACGACCCAGTATTTTGCTGTACAGGTCGTTCTGCTTTTCGAAGGGGTTTTCGCCCTCTAATGTGCTGTTTTGGATATCGTTCGAAGCCGTGATGCCTACACTGAGCGCATAGGGATTCTCGTAGACCGCGGTTGCGGATTCGGCTGATTCGCCTTTGCCATTACATAACCCGCGGAGCTTGCTCGGCATGGCATACTTGACTCCTAGCAGGGCATCAACGGCAAGAATGGGCTCGGCATAACGGTCGAGAATTCGCCGACGCTGCTGTAACCAAGGGAGTTGAGCAATGCAATTGCCTGCGGGTTATTGGCGGACGAATAAGAAGATAGCTGGTTATACCCTAGTGCCAGGCCTTCGTTTAGAGCGGCACTATCGGCTCGTGTGGTTGTACGATCGATGCGGTAGAACGGAGCTGAATCCCGTTCTGTAGTGGTAGCGATCGTGTTGGTTGCGGTGGCTACATAGGCCCTGTTGGTATTTTCGGAATAGCCCGCGTAGAGCTGGTTCCATACTACATGAGCGTTGGCAAACAGTTCAATAGCGGTGAGCGCCAGGAGTGGCAAGATGACGGCGGGGCGATAGGCTTGGCGCAATTTAGGTTGATCCTTGAGGATCTGCAGGGTATAGCCCGCAGCCCACAGCGCAAAGAAGCTCAGCAAAAAAGCCGTGCGCGAGTAGAAGCCGTTGGGAACGCGCATGCCGCACCAGATGTACTCGAGCGGGCTCAAAACGGAGCTTGCGACCAGGATTATCGTGACGACGAGTGTCGCGATGCGCGTCTTGATTGAAACCGTGCGGTTAACCAGCAGACTCACCGCAAGCAGCATCATGATGATGCCGCAATAGAACTGCGGTGTGCTTTCGTTGCTTACCCACATGCAGGGAAGAAAGCCCCTGATGAGCGACTTGAGGCTGGTTTTAAGTAGGGGGCCGAGTGCCAGAACGGGTCCGCCCCTGGACATGGCAAGGATGGTCGGCAAAAAGGTCCAGGCGGACAGAAGCAGTCCAAGCGCGATAGCCCCGGCGAATCGCAGGGCGCGATCGAGCGTGAGCTTCCAGCTAAATCCTACTTCTGCAACATAATCGACAAATTCGACCAATACGAAGATGCAGAGAAACAGGATGCTGATGTAGGCCGTATACCAGCAGAACATGACATTGAGCGCCGTTGCGATGACGAGGCGGATCATGCGCCGCCTGCGGATGAGCTCGCGGCATCCGTAGGCGCAGATGGGCAGCAGGATCAGACAATCGATCCAGAGCGGGTTGCGAAGGTTGCTGATGGTCCAGCTGCAAAATGTGAACGAAAGGGAAAGCAGGAATGCTGCGGGCTTTGACAGGTCAAAGCGCTTTTGCACATACCAAGCGGTGCTGATGTGGATGCAGCCCAGTTTGAGCGCGGTTATGGCAAATATGAAGAGCGTCAGCTTGTCTGCGGGAAACAGCGCGCAGAGCAGGTTGAAGGGGCTCGCGAGGTAGTAGCTATAGAGCCCCCAGGTGTTCATGCCAAGTCCCTGGGAGAAGGAGTAGCGAAGATTCGCCTCGCCTAAAAGGACACGGTGGAACCACGAGAAGAAATCGATGTATTGGTATTTGAGATCGTCGGCCAGGAATGAATTGTCGCCAAAGGGGTAGATGTGCCCCGCTGCGGCGAGGGCAACAAACAGCGCGACGGAAAACACAAAACAGGCAGCGTAGAAGGCTGCATTCTTGAACGTGCAATTAGTAGACCGTGTCATCAGATTCCTCGTTGGACTCTCGAATGATATAGATGGGGCGTCGCTTGGTTTCCAAGTAGGCTTTTGCCAAGTATTCACCGATAATCCCCAGGCACAGAAGTTGCATGCCACCAAACAGCGTTATGAGGCAGGCGAGTGACGGCCATCCGCCGACGGGGTCACCCCAGACTAGCGTTTTTACCAGGATGACGACAAATCCAACAATAGCGATGAGACAGAAAACGATGCCCGTAAGAGCGGCAATGGAGAGCGGTGCGGTGGAAAACGCGACAATGCCATCGATGGAATAGAGAAGGAGCGTGAAGAAGCTCCATTTGGTCTCGCCCGCAACGCGATTAATGTTTACGTAGGGGAGCCATTTTGTTTTAAAACCGACCCATCCGTAAATGCCCTTGGAGAATCGGTTGTATTCGCCCATGGAAACGATGGCGTCGACCATGGGCCGTTTCATAAGTCGAAAGTCGCGTGCGCCATCGACGATGTCAGCATTGGAAATGCGGTTGATGATCTTGTAAAACATGCGGGCGAAGAATGATCTGATGGGAGGCTCGCCTTCGCGGGTGGTCCTGCGCGTAGCGACGTTGTCATAGTCTTCGGTTTGCAAGATTTCGTACATCTGCGGCAGGAGCGAGGGTGGATCCTGCATGTCGGCGTCCATGGTAGCGACATAGTCGCCCTTGGCGTGCTGGAGTCCAGCGTACAATCCCGCCTCCTTGCCAAAGTTTCTCGAGAAGGAGTACCACCTAATGGCGTACGGATGCATCGCGGCAGCTTCTTCTTTCATTACAGAAAGCGTTGCGTCCTTTGACCCATCATCGATAAGAATCGCTTCAAAGGATATGTTGGAATCGATTTTTGCCATGCTGCAGGCAACGCAATCGAGCTCCTTGAGAAAGATCGGAAGCGACTCCTGCTCGTTGTAGCACGGCACGACAATAGAAATGAGCGGCATGCGATTTACCTCGCGTTATTCTCGGCGCCGAAGCAGCTATTGCAGTCGTATGTGTTGTACACGTTGACCTCCCACTGCTTACGCTCAACCTTTGCAACGGAATCGAGGATAAGGCCCGTTGCGAGGCTCAGGCCACATAAGAACATAAATGATGCGGCGAGCATTGCGGTAGGGAAGCGGGGGACGAGCCCGGTCTGGAAATACTCGATAATGATGGGGATGCCCAGTGCGAGACCGATAATCGCAAACAGAAGCGCGACTAGACTGAAGAACTTGAGCGGTCGGTAGTCCTTGAACAACGTGCCGATCATAGCGACGACCTTGATGCCGTCGCTAACGGTATTGAGCTTAGACTCGGATCCTTCGGGGCGATCGCGGTACTCAATGGGTACGTCCTTGATGCGCCAACGGTGGTCGACGGCATGGATGGAGAGTTCGGTTTCGATTTGAAAGCCTCGGAAAGCACGGGGAACGTTTTGACAAAGGGGCGGCTCATGGCGCGATAGCCCGTCATAACGTCGTCGAAGCTATAGCCATAGATCCACTTAATCATGGCGCGAACTAGGTTGTTGCCAAAACCGTGGAAGGCGCGTTTGTTTTCCTCGGCGTAGGTTCCATTGGAAAGGCGGTCTCCGACCGTCATGTCGGCCGTGCCGTTAAGGATGGGTCCGCAGAGGGCTTTTGCCGCTTCGGCGGGGTAGGTGTCGTCTCCGTCAACCATCAGGTAACAATCGGCATCGATATCGCGGAACATCTGACGGCAGACATTGCCCTTTCCCTGACGCGGCTCAAAACGCACCGTTGCGCCATGTTCTGTTGCGATGCGGGAAGTATCGTCCGACGAGTTGTTGTCGTACACATAGATTGTCGCCTCCGGAAGTTCGCGGCGAAAGTCATCGATGACTTTTCCGATAGTGACTGCCTCGTTGTAGCAGGGGATAATAACGGCAATCGTTTGCTCGGCCATAAATGTTCCTTTGGTCGCGTACAATCGAATCGTTTGTTACGTGGTTAGGATGGACGCATTGATTCGACAGCTCAAGTTATTAGACGTGGCACGTGCTGTTCTGCTGGTTGCAGCAAGCATCGTTACGGTGACGTATTGTAGTGGTTCCTTCGACCTGTTTCCATCGGTCTTGGCATGCGTTGCGATAATCGCATCATTGGTCTACTTCAATAAGATGGGGTGCGGGGATTTTGCATTTCCGTCTCTCGTGGGCCGAGTTTGCTGCTTGGTACTTTCCCTTGTATTTTCGCTTGTTCTTGTGCTGGGCGCACATATTGTCGTGACTGAACCGGTGATTGCCGGTGGGATTTGCGAGAACTATATTGAGTCGTATTCCGCGCTTGATATTGTTGCCTTTTGTGTGATGTCGGCGTTGGTCTTTTGGGTCTAATCGGCCCTTGTTCAACTGTCTAGCCGTTTGTGCTGCTGTAGTTACAGCGAGGGCACGTTGCGGATGGATGGTGGCGGCTCGTCCATTCGAGTCCTGTCCGTTACGGTTCGTGCCCTAGTGATATTTCTTTTGTATCTTCCGTTCTTCCTGAGGTATTGTCCCGGCCTGTTTTTTGGCGATACCTTCTCGTCATTTGCGCAGATTATGGGGTGGAATCCTTTGAGCAACCATCATCCGGTTGCATTCACCATGATGATGGCTGCCTGTATCAAGATTGCCGGCCTAATGGGGATGGGCCCTTCGGCGGGCGTTGCCTTGCTAACGGTGTTTCAGATGGCATGTGTTGCCAGCATGTTTGGCTATCTATCTATTTGGGTGACTTCCCGTTTGGGGGTCTCCTCTCGCTGGTCCTGGCTGCTCGTAGCCTTTTTCGGCTTGTCTCGGTATTGCGCTCTTTACTCTGTGACGCTCTGGAAAGACCCGCTGTTTTCCTGTTGCCTTGTCTTGGTGGTGACCATGCTTGCCGATGCCTTTATGGGAAAGGGTTCCTGGTCGAGCGTGTTACGTTTGCTCGTCTTTGGCGCCCTGGCGTTGGGCGTTATGCTTCTGCGAAATAACGGTTTGTATATTTGCGCTGCGCTATTTGTGGCGCTTGCGATCGCCGCGGTATTGAACCGACTCGGCCGCATTGCCCCGATGGAGCCTGCCCCTCGTTTGGCCGTATCTCTCGGTTTGGCGTTTGTAACATGTTTGGTTATTACGGGGCCCGTGTACTCGGCAATGGGCGTTGTCCCATCGGAAGCTGTTGAGTCAGCGGGTATTCCGCTTGCCCAGATGGCTCGCGTTGCCGCGCTCGACGGCGATATGAGCGAGTCCGACCGTTCTTATATGAACGAGCTGCTTCCGCTCGATCGTTACAAAGAGGTGTACCGCCCCAGTTTAATCGATCCGCTTAAATGGAATGAAGACTTTAATGCGGAGCATCTTGTGGATGGGTTTTGGACTCATTGGGCCTCGATGCTCTCGCGTAACCCCTCGATATTCTTTGAGGCGTGGGAGCTGCAGACGTTTGGTTTTTGGGCCCCAAATGTAAAGGGTGCTGACGGTCTGCCCGAAAACTATCTCATGGGCGCTCCGTATAACCTTGTGGCCGACGCTGAGGCTTCTGCTGGAGTTGCATTTCGCAACCTGCTTGCACCCCTTGGCGATAGTGTCGATGTGGTGATTGGGCTGAGCGCTTGGTCTATTTCTGGGGCCGCTGTCTTTTGGCTGCTCATGTTTTCGGCAGTTCTGTTAGTGTCGCACGGTCGGGCAAGGTTCGCTTTGCCGCTTTTGCCATTTTTGTTGTTGTATGGAACGCTATTCATTGCTAGTCCTATTTGGTATTGGCCCCGTTATATCGTGGCCGCTCAATTTGGTCTTCCGGTTGTGCTTGTGGTGGTTGTTCGCGGTTTGCTGTCTAGCGAAAGCCGGCCCAAAACCGATGTTGTGGGATAGTTCTCCAGTTTCGTAACGCCGCTCTATGGCGTTGAGGGCGGGTCTATACTGTTCGTTTGTCAACGATTACGAGTAAAGGAGTTGCATCCGTGTCGGATCAGACAAAGCAACAAGAAACTCGCAGTCTGCCTGCGACGTTTGCTAAGAACGAATTTGAGAAGGACGCGTTTATCCTTCGTCAGCTGGTTACCAAGGATTTTAAGATCAAGTATCGCCGTAGCGTTCTGGGCGTCGCATGGTCGGTTCTCAACCCGCTGCTGATGATGATCGTCATGGCCATCGTGTTCTCGACGATTTTTGGCCAGGGCCGCAATGGATCAATGACGCCCGAGATGTACCCGCTGTACTTGATCGTGGGTAACGTTACCTTTGCCGTCATGTCCGAGTCCACGAACCAGGCCCTAACGTCGATCGTGGGTGCTGCCCCTCTGCTCAAGAAGGTTAAGGTGCACCGCTGGGTCTTCCCGGTGCAGAAGTGCTTTTCTCGCTGGTGAACTTTGCCTTCTCGCTGGTCGCCGTCGCCATCGTCATGCTGTGGTTCCGCGTTATGCCTTCTTGGCACCTGATTCTGCTGCCGGTTTGCCTGCTGCTGCTTATGTGCTTCTGCATGGGCCTGGGCATGATGCTCTCTGCCCTTACGGTCTTTTTCCGCGACGTTATGCATCTGTGGAGCGTAGTCATTACGGCGTGGACTTATATTACGCCCATCTTCTGGACGACTGACTATATTGCGCAAATGCCGCATCTCGTGCGTATCTTGATGTATGCGAACCCCATGTACAACTACCTGCAGTTTATGCGCGATATCTTTCTGTTCCAAACTACGCCCTCGCTTATGACGTTTGGTATGTGCGCTGCTTGGGCGGTTCTTGCGCTTGTTATTGGCTATACCGTGTTCCATAAGTCCGAGCGCAAGTTCATCCTCTACATCTAAGGAGTGCTGTGATGACTGAATCTGTTGTTGATTACAGCGAGCAGCCTCTGGCTGTCGAGGTCGACGACGTCACCATGATCTTTAACATGGCGTCCGAGTCGCTGACCAACCTTAAGGAGTACTTCATCAAGCTTGCCAAGCACGAGTTGTTCTTTGAGGAGTTTAGGGCGCTTAAGCATATTTCGTTTGATATTCATCGTGGCGAGGTCGTGGGTCTGGTTGGCACCAATGGCTCCGGCAAGTCTACGATGCTCAAGATTATCGCTGGCGTGCTTGAGCCAAGCGAGGGCAGCGTTAAGGTGCACGGTAACATCGCGCCGCTGATTGAGCTTGGTGCCGGCTTTGATCCCGAGCTGACCGCCCGCGAGAACATCTATCTGAACGGCGCCCTGCTCGGCTATACCAAGGAGTTCATCGACGTCAACTTTGACGGCATTATCGAGTTCGCTGAGCTTCAGAACTTTGTCGACATGCCGCTTAAGAACTTCTCCTCGGGCATGGTTGCGCGTATTGCCTTTGCAATCGCGACGATTACCGAGCCCGATATTCTGATCGTTGACGAGACGCTGTCCGTCGGTGATGTGTTCTTCCAGCAGAAGTGCGAGGCCCGCATCCAGCACTTTATCCAGAGCGGCGACGTGACGGTTCTGTTCGTTTCGCACTCCATGGAGCAGGTTGAGCGCATCTGCCAGCGTGCCGTTTGGATTGAGAAGGGTGACCTTCGCATGGACGGTCCGGTCGATGAGGTCTGCAAGGCGTACCGCGAGCAGTTCAACTAGGTTATAATTACTTGCGCCTGACAGGCTTGTGCTTGCTTGGGCGTGCGGTTATTTGCTCCATTAGCTCAGTTGGATAGAGCAGGGGACTTCTAATCCCAAGGTCGACGGTTCGAATCCGCCATGGAGCACCATCGTTTATTAAGCCCGGACCGCTTGTGAACTGCGTCCCAAATCTTGGACGCCCTAAATAGCGACTAGGCCGCGAGGGCCTGATTCCGGAACTCCTCCGGGGTCAGGCCCTTCAATCTTACCTGCCTCCGGCTCGTGTTCCAGTGGACTATGT
>ENA-OQEX01000348-OQEX01000348.1-human-gut-metagenome-genome-assembly--contig:-NODE-348-length-25414-cov-2.157947_pt1 | contig 25414 bp, 26 predicted proteins | sample MGYA00242802_ERZ504649 | MGnify/ENA primary metagenome ERZ504649 (study PRJEB26092, sample SAMD00036194) | human gut metagenome | host: Homo sapiens | study: EMG produced TPA metagenomics assembly of...
GGGAGTATTATGATCACAATTTGCTCCCACGTATATATCCTACAATGGAATGTCAGGACTGCTTTGAGCTAATGGAAAATGGTATCTTACATATTCTTCTTAGAAAAACAGTGGGAGACAAAATATAAAATTGCAGACTCCTTTCATGGTCCCTGGATAACGCCTATGTGGGATGACAAATTTGATGGAAGAGATTTTTACGCTGCAAAAACTGTATCGGATGGAAAAAGTCGTTATCTGGTAGGATGGCAGTCTATTAGAAAAGACTGCAAAAATGATGGTCAATATGTATGGGGCGGAAATGTAATTGTTCATGAACTGATCCAAAGAGAAAATGGAGAGCTTGGAGTAAAACTACCAGATACAATCCGTCAGGAATTTAAAATTCCGTTAACACATAATATAGTTCCTAAATGTGGAAAATGGGATATTGGAAGAGTAATAAATGGAAAGGCACAGGACGGATTGGCCATATTGAAATCTCACCAATGAAAAATGTTTGTATGATAAAAGCTGTGCTAAGATGGACAAAAGAAACTCAGGCAGTGGGAATTATGTTTCATATAGATGGAGCCAGGATGGAACAGTGGTGTCAGCTTCGGCTGGAAATCAGCCATAATAAAATTGTTTTTGAGAGGTCTGGAAAAACAGAAAAAGATCAGTTTTTTGATGAGGAAAGACCAATTCATTTCAGAATGGAACAGTATGCTGAAATTACGTTATTAACTTCAAATGACATTGTGGTTGTTTACGTGGATGATGTGGCTTGTGCGGTAGGTGCTATGCTTATATCAGCAGGACATACTGGTGTTTTGTGGAATATGGGGAAGTTCAGATTGATGAAATTTGAAGTCTTTGAGGGAAAAGAACAAAATAGGATAGTAAAAAATAGCGCAGAGTGAGAATGTTGCAGATAGGAGCAAATGATGAATATATTTCAAGATATTTTACCATATGGCGTATTTGGAAAATCGAGAGCAATTAATGCAGAAAATCCCACAGGCGAAAAGGGAAAAGGAGGAATGGCTTCCAGTAATCTTGGAAAGGGAAGAAAGGGAAGTCCATGTCTTAAAAACGTAGAACCTGGAAGTACTACTGTGCTTGCGGATATTTCAGGATGTGGAGTAATTAATCACATTTGGATTACTGTGGATAATAAAACAACTGATGGAGACTGTTTTGTACTGAGGGATCTTATTTTGCGCATGTTTTGGGACGATGCCAAAAATCCGGCAGTAGAAGTACCACTGGGTGATTTTTTTGCTGTGGATTCGGAAAAGAATGTTATATTAATTCCTACCCAATAGTAGTTGCACCATCAAGAGGATTAAATTCTTATTTTTCAATGCCATTTAGGAAAAAAGCCAGAATTGAGCTGGTTAGTCAACATAAAAATGTAATTCCTGCGTTTTTCTATCAGATTGATTACTGCCTTTATGATACATTGCCAGATACCATGTTATACTTTTTCGCAAAATGGAACAGAGAATCTGTAACTGTTAAAAAGAAAGATTATACGATTTTGGATAATGTATATGGAAAGGGAATTTATGTAGGAACCTATCTGGCACTACAGACCTTGGAAAGATATTGGTGGGGAGAAGGAGAAGTAAAATTTTATTTGGACGGAGATGAGGAATATCCTACCATCTGTGGAACTGGAATGGAAGATTACGTGGGAGGATCCTGGAGCTTTGCAAAAGAGAACCAGGAAAAAATGACAGAGCAGACGTATTCGACTCCATTTCTGGGATATCCTTATTATTCTAATCATGATGATTTAACAGTTCATCCGTATCATAATGATGATTGTCCACCAATGCGGGGAATGTATAGATTTCATATTCCGGATCCGATTTATTTCCAGCAGAATATTAAAGTGACGGTTCAGCAAATTGGAATGTCTCATAATGGGTTATTTGAACGTCAGGATGATGTTTCAAGTGTAGCTTACTGGTATCAGGAAGACAAGGAGATGTCAAAATATTGTCCATTGCCATCGAAGGAAGAAAGATGGCCGAGGTAAAATGTAATAAGATGTCTGTATAGCTGTAAAGGAACGAAAAATTGTATATTATTATTGGGGAAAAGGGGCTGGAGCATTCCAGTCCCTTTGAAGCTATGAGCTTATTTTTGGTATATTTTGCTCAAATTCGGTTGCCGTAGTCCACTACAACGCTCTCATCCGGGCAAATTTCTCACAAATTGTAACGCACATCTTGCAAAAGCTTTTTTCTATAGTCACAGCCTTAAAAACAGAATACATATCGCTTGGATTATATATCTTGTCTGCAAGCATTTTTTCCTGTTCTTTACAACATCAATCGTTTCTATTTGTCATCATTTTCCTTCATCTCTGTCATAGTCAGATACTCGTAGCCTGGTTGGAAGCTGTGGCTTTTGGAGTGTTTGTAGTATTGTATGAAAATACGATCCATGATGTTTGGAATCTGGGTTTCGATTGGCTCAAACAGAATGATCAGGTACTGCATGGCACTATAACGGGTGCAGACATCAACACGGCGGATAGTCTGGCGGATGGATTGTTCCATCTGGGAAAGTGCCTGCTCAATTTCCTCAATGTGAGGAAGAGTGTCAGCGGCAGTTTCCATGGTAACCATTACCAGGTAGCAGCGGCAGTTGCTTCGTATGATCAGCTGGTTCATGTATTCATACTGCCTGGAAAATCCCGGTAGTTAAGCTCCAGGGCACCTGCGTAGCTTCCGCTTTGGCGGAGGGAATCTGCAATCTGGCGAAGATCTCTTGCAATGCTTGCAGAGCCAGGAGCCTGGTAGTTAATCTGCTGATAGAAGGAAAACTGGTTTTCCCATTCTGCTTCACAAATACAGAGCCTTATCTGCCTTGGCGTAGCAGTCTGCGAAGGTGTCGCCGATGGTACACAGGCAAAGACCGGCAGAAAGGGAAGCATAGCGGATTTCTGTATCTGCCTGTGCAATGGCGTGGAACTGTTTAAACAGTTGCGTCATGGTGTCTGAAACAGATTCTGCAGTTACATCCGGAAGAAAAAGAAGAAATTCATCTCCACCCAGACGACAGGCGAGTCCGTCAATTGTATAACGGGAAAGCAGATTGCCGAGATTTTTCAGAGCCCGGTCGCCTGCCTTATCGCCCATGAATATCATTTGATTTTTCAGATTATCCATATCCAAGAAAACAAGGCAGCCGCTGTGCTCTTTCATAAATTCGGCGATCAGTTGTTCTCCAAGGGATCGCATAGGAAGCCCGGTGAGCAGATCATAATGCTTGGTTTCTTCCTGGTTCTTTATGGTGGTAACCACATCAGAAATAAATTTGCTGATGGTATTGTCAATTTCAGGCTGTGCTGCAGTCTCTGTTTCTGGTGAAAGCTGGTTATCCAGAATCAGGCGGTTTTCGTCTATCAATTTCAAAAATACATCTGTAATTTCCGGATCAAACTGTTTCCCGCGGTTCTTACTGATTTCCTCCCGGATCATTTCCGGAGGAAGTGCATTTCGGTAAATTCTGCGGGAATTCATGGCATCATAGCTGTCTGCCATTGCGGTGATGCGTGCATGAATGGGAATTTCGACACCGGAAAGTCCGTCTGGATATCCATTTCCATCATACCGTTCGTGATGATTTCTGGCCACTTCAACAATATGAGGGACAAAGGTAATATCCTTCAGTATTTCTGCACCGACGACAGTATGTTTTTTTATCAGATTATACTCGTCATCTGTAAGTTTGGAGGGCTTGTTTAAGATCAGGTCCGGAATACCAATTTTTCCAATATCATGAAGGTAAGCGGCATGCTTTAACTGCTGGATTTCCTCTGAAGACCATCCAAGCTCGGCTGCAATAAGTGCGGCATATTCTGCGACCCGGTGGGAATGTCCGCGGGTGTACTCGTCCTTAGCCTCGATGGTGGTGGACAAAGTCTGCATCATTTGCAGGGATAGGATCTCTGTCTGCTTCTGTTTGCGTTCCAGCTCCTGCTGCTGGCGCTCATTCTCTATATGCTGGATGCTTCGAAGAGTCCGGATAATGTTGACAAACAGCAGAATGAACATTCCAATGCCGATAAAAAGACCGGACAGGGATGTGACAAAATATACAGAGACACATTCAGCAATAACGCAAAGCAAAATGAGCAAATGAGCCAGGAGCAGAAGATGGTCTGAGGCTTTTTTCTGTTTCGGATGTAGAGGCAAAGATGGATAAACACCATCAGGAAAGTACCTATCAGTATGATCTGCCCCAGGGGGAGGGTTTCAATGTAGTCTGCAATATTTGCTATGGCTAGAATAGAGCAGACTATAAAATTCAGCAGGGAGATTCCGATTACAATATGATAAAGCCTGCGGTGAAGTCCGTGCTGTACATTGTCTGCATAAAGCAGAAGGGGAATCGGTCCAAGGAGGATCATAACGAAGCACAAGGAAGACAGGGCAGATGAGTTTGGAATCAGCAGCTGGCGGATTTTGGACTCGCCCAGCATCCAGGTTGCTCCCATTATCATGCACCAGCCAAGATATCCCATGTCAAAGCTTGTGTGGTACACAAAACCAAGGGTAAGGCTGAAAAGAATGGTGGTCAGTCCTGCAAACAGGGTGAAAAATGCGATGTAAGTGGCCAGTCCGTAATGGTTAAAGATCAGCTGCCAGATGTCCGCTTTATCTCCGCAGAAAATCTGGTTCACAACACCGGAATAGTTGGAGGTGTAGGTGGTCAGTTCAATGCGGAGCTCCTTTCCGGCATCTTCATGGGAGGTGGAGCAGAAAATGAAACGGCTGGCGGAATTTTTCCCAATCAGACGGGTTTTACTGGTGCTGTACTGCTCTCTTAAGGTGCCGTTTATGTATATGTTTACGTCCTGCAGGGAGGAACGAATCGCTATAGATGAGGCATCAAAATCTGCCGGAAGGGTAGATGTGATGACCATGGTTTCGCCTGCGGGAACATCATAGGAACCGGGAACTGTGATTTCTTCAGTGGTGCCGTCAGATTTTCCCAGGTAAAGGTTCCGGGATAGAGGAGTGACGGAGAGTTTCCGCTGACAGTTCTTTCATCCGCACCGAAAAACTGCATGAAAATGAACCATCCAAGAATGGCGAGCATCAGAAAATAGAAAATGTATCTTGGTCCTGGCGGGCAGGGGATTTCTCCTTGGTCATGGTAATTCTCCTTGTATGTGAGCGGTGTTAAATTTTTGTGGTTGTTAATTGTATTATACTATATGCGAAGAGATTCATCAAAACATTATTATCCGCAATGTTTGGAAAATTTTTAAAATCTTTCAGAAATCTTACCGTTTCGGTATACGAAATTCCAATAAAGTGGTATAGTTAATCTAAATAAGTTTTACAAAAACATGTGGCGTTTGGGATGAATTGAGAAAAATTCTGTTAAAAAACATGTGAAGTACGGGGGAAAATATGGATATTTTAGTTGTGATCGATATGCAGAATGATTTTATTGACGGAGCGCTTGGCACACCGGAGGCGGAAACGATTGTGCCTAATGTGGTGGACAGAGTGAAGAATTTCAATGGTCTTGTGCTGGCGACCAGGGATACTCACGGCGGGGATTATCTGCAGACCCAGGAGGGCAGAATGCTTCCTGTAGAGCACTGCATCCGCGGCACCTACGGCTGGGAGATCCGGGAGGAGATTGCAGAGCTTCTGGAGTCCGGACCATTGATAAGCCAACCTTTGGCAGCGAAACTCTTGGAAAAGTCCTGAAAGAATTTAATAAATCAGAGACCATTGACAGCATTACACTGGTAGGGCTTTGCACAGATATCTGTGTGATTTCCAATGCCATGCTGTTGAAAGCATTTTTGCCGGAGGTACCGATCATGGTAGATTCTCTTTGCTGCGCCGGAGTGACGCCGGAGAGCCATGAACGGGCGCTGGAAGCGATGAAAGCTTGCCAGATAGAGGTCCTTTAGGGAGTCATGAGAAAACAAAATTTGGAAGTGGTTGCTTAAAAAAATGCCGCAAAGTCACGGAAAGTGGTGATTTTGTGGCATTTTTATTTTTCTGTGTCAAAAGAAAACTTATTTTCTCATATTTCCATCAAAATCACATGATACTATATTAAAATAAATTGCGGCTTCTGTCTGATGGGAAACCGCAACGATTTACAGAGCATTGAAGCCTGTTTGAAATACAGAAAGCCTTTTTCAAACACGTTCTAGCGACAGGCTTTAAGAGAGAGGAAAGAGCCGTGAAAAAAATAGAGATTCTTGTTGTAGAGGATGAACCGAAATTAGCACAGACGATTTCTGACTTTCTGAGGATTCAGAACTATGAAGTAGAGACAGTACTGACCGGGAACAAAGCCCTGGAATATTTTTGCCAGAATAAGCAGAAGGTGGATCTGATTCTTCTGGATCTTATGCTGCCGGATATTTCCGGATATACCGTATTGAAAGAGATCAGGAAAATATCGGAGGTTCCGGTTATTATTTTGTCTGCAAGGTCGGCAGTGGCAGACAGATGAGCGGATTCGAGAAAGGTGCGGATGATTATATCACCAAGCCTTTACTCTTGCACTTGTGAAAATGCACATTGAGGCGGTGCTGAAGCGTGCGGGAAGCTGCGGACTATGGTGGAATACAATGATCTGCAGGCAGATGTAAATGCACAGCTTTTATTTTACAAAGAGCAGCATATCCCCACTACCAGGAAGGAATTTGAGCTGATGATTTACTTCATGGAGCATCCGGGAATTGTTCTGCCCAGAGATACCATATTGAATGCGGTGTGGGAATACGATTATACAGGTGATGTGCGGACCATTGATACTCTGGTGAAGCAGCTGCGGAAAAAAATGGGAGAAGGCTGCAATTATATCCGGACTGTTTACGGCGTGGGTTACATCTTCGGGGAGGACATCCATGAAAACTAAAAAAGATTTCTGGAGAAATGGGAAAGCGCTGTGGATTCAGATTATTGCTTTTGCGCTGGCAGTCATTTTGTATAGTGTGTGCTGTTATCCCATATATACTTCATCAAAGGCCAGAATCATGCGTCAGCTGTATGAAGATATTCATGACATGGATCTTGAGGAGCTTAGCGAGGACGACGAAGAAACACTTGGTGATTATCAGAAAGAAAAATTTGAGACTGTAATTGCGAATGAAAATTATGAGCAGATTTATACGTCCAGATCATCTCTGAAGACCACGCATGCCCGTAAGTACATAGAAAACAAAATTGCCCAGTACACAGAAGAAGGAACCCTGGAACAGCGTCGCATGGAATCCAGGCATATTCTGATGTTTCGTGGGAAGATTATACAGGATGGACATACATTCTATGTTTACCTGCGAAAAGATGTTCAGTCAGTTCTGGAAGTGATTGAGGGAACCAGATTATATCTGGCGGTTGTTTTGCTTCTGATGGTGGGATTAAGCTATTTCCTGGAAAAATGAGTAAAGCAAGTACCGAGAAAAAGCAAAGCAGTCTGACTATCAGCTTCTGGAAAGCCAGAGAGAATTTGTGGCGAATATTTCCCATGAATTAAAAACACCTCTTGCAGTAGTGTCCAGCCAGGTGGAAATGCTGGAAATCGCAGGAGATAAGATTGATCGTTCCTACTATTATTCTTCCATTCACGAGGAGCTGGACAAAATGTCCAGAATGGTAGGAGAACTCCTTGATTTTTCCATGTTGGACAATCAGATGAGTTCCATGGAAATGAGCCGTGTAAATGTATCAGAAATGATAGAATATCTGCTTCTTCGATATGATGCTATGTTCCGCAAAAACGAGATCAAAGTGGAACAGGAAATCGAAAAGAACTGTTTCGCATACGGAAACCGCATGTATCTGGAAAGAGCAGTAAACAATTATCTGATGAATGCGTTTCAGCATACAGAGCAGGGAAAGCGGATCCGGATTACTCTGAAGAAAGAGAAAAAGCAGATACGCATGGAAGTCTACAACGATGGAGCGCAGATTAAAGAAGAGCAGATGGAGCATATCTGGGACAGCTTTTACACAACTTCCCAGAAGAAGAAACCAGTCACATCTGAGAATGAAGTACGTAACATTGGTCTTGGACTTTTTGTGGTCCGAAAGATTGTGGATAAACATAAAGGAAGCTGCGGAGCTAAAAATATGGAGAACGGAGTGCTGTTCTGGCTTCAGCTTCCGGAAATCAGGGATTTGGGAAAATGAGAAAGTGGAATAAAAAAACAAAAATTGCAGTATTTATTATATTTTTAATTTTAGCTGTGCTGTTTGCCGCTTTATGCTGGAAAAAGCGCCGTGGAATCTATAATACATATATGAAGCTTACTGGTCAGGAGATTCCGTATTCTGTTCAGGAAAAAAGAAGGAAAAAATATGGATATTATGACCAGGAATTGAATGCTTCCATGAATCTGGAGAATCCGGTTTACATAACTGAGAATGACGGTTCTGCAAATGAGATCGAAACAGACATTCCAAAAGAAACCACACGTATAGCATCCTCTTATGAAATCGACCAGCAGCTGCAGGCTGAGCTGGAGAATGGATACAGCTGGGAGGAGCCTATGGTGATCCAGAATCCTTATCAGGTTTCTCCATTGACAGCGGTGATTATTTTCGACACAAAAGAAGAGTGTGCGGTGCGTTTTACGGTCAAGGGAAAAACGGAAGCCGCAGATATCAGCGGAGAAGTGGAATCTGCTGCTTCACACAGAATCCCGGTGATCGGTCTTTACCCGGCAATGGAAAATACAGTTGTTCTGGAGCTTCTGGATAAATCAGGCAAGGTTACAGATTCCCAGGAAATCACTATTACAACGGATGAACTTCCGGATAAACTGGATGATGCTGTGAAACCGGTGAAAACAAGCGGTGAATCTGCCTTTGAACTGACTATGGTATATGGACAGCGGACAACCTTCCCATTTGCTTATGACTGTATGGGAGATATCCGTTGGTACATGAGCGGAGAATTTACTTCTGGAATTTATATGCTGTCAAATAGCAGATGATAGTTGCCTCCAATGAAGCTTTTATGCCATCCCAGGCCAAACCGCAGACAACCAATCTCTATGAGATGGATTATCTGGGACGCGCCTACACCATGTACTATGTGGCGGGTGGAAATCACCATGAAGTAATCGAAAAAGAGCCGGATGGAAATCTTCTGGTCCTGACCAGTTCCCTGGAAGGACACATTGAGGACAAAATCCAGGAAATTGACAGACAGACCGGAGAAGTTGTAAATGAATTGATAATGGAAGACATTTTTAGCGGGAAATATGAGGACCGGGTTGACTGGACCCATTTAAACACAGTGTCTTATCAGTCGGAGACAGATACCATTGTGATCAGTCCGCGAAATCTGGAATCTGTGGTCAAATTGAACTGGACGACAAAGGAAATCCAGTGGATACTCTGCGATCCGAGATTCTGGGAAGGCACAGAATATGAGAAATATGTGCTTCAGCCGGAAGGAGATTTTGTTTATCAGTTCCAGCAGCATACTGCCTACCAGATGGAAACAGATCTGGATGGAGATGACCAGACAATAGAAGTCAGTATGTTTGATAATCATTATGTAAAAGTACGAAAGTCCGATGTATTGCAATACTTTGATGGTGAAAAAGAATCTTATCTGTTGGTTTATGCTGTAAATGAAGCAGAAAAGACAGTAAAGCAGATTAAAAAGATTCCTACTGTATGGTCTACCATTACTTCTTCTGCTATTTATGATGCTGACAGTAATCATATTTTCGGCATGTGCGGTCATGTGAAGGATTCTGAAGATAAACGAAGAGGAATGAACTATGAGTTTGACTATGATACAGAAGAGCTGATCAATCAGTTCAGCATCAAAAGCTATTATTACCGCGCATCAGAGATGAGAATTGACTGGAATGATCTGGCAGCAGTCATGGAAATAAAAGACAACTATATTATGGGAGAATTATATCAGCCTGTAGAAGCGACCTGGTTCTTCTGGCAGAAGAAGCCGGAACAGGTACTGGAAGACGGCGAGATTACATTACATCTTACCGGGCAGGTGCTTTATGCAGGAGCTTACGATCACCAGATTTCCCAGATCATTTTTCACGGAAAGAAAAATACTTATGTGTATGACACTACAGACATCCGTCTTCATACGAAATCTTACCTGCAGTTCTATGAGAACATTCCGGTACCGCTGCAGGGAATGGAAGCGGATGATTATGAGATTTATGTTGTATATCAGAACGAATTTTATGATTTGGAACAAAATATAAAAATTAAGTGATTTAATGCTGCTGTTCACTGGTAACATTCTGCGAAGCGTGTTGCTGTGAATGGTGGAAACAGTAAAACTTTAAATTTTTACAGGCAATATTAAGAAAGTGTTTCTGTTTTATTGCGGAACTATGCTATAATAGTTGATAACACGACCAGAGCGTGTTTGAAAAATGATTCCGGCACATTTGGCAGAATATTTATTTCAAACATGCTCCAGGTAAATGAAGTTATACCAGAAAAATAAAGGGAGTAAAAAAATGAAGAAAAAAGTTTTATTACAGGTAATGGGAGCCGTTCTGGTGGCTGGTTTAATGGCTGGTTGTGGTGGCACAAATGATACAAAGACGGAAGAGAATACCAAGACAGAAGCTGCCGCAGACAATGCTGATGCCAAGGAAGAGCCTGACAGCACGGAAGCAGAAGATACAAGTGAAGATTCTGCAAGTACTGATTCCGCTGAAGAAGACAGTGCAGAGGCAGATGACACAGCTGCAGAAGCAGAGAGTACAGGTGAGGATTCTGCAAGTAGTGATTCAACAGAAGCAGACAGTGCAGAGGTGGCCGACAGCAAGGAGACAGAAGCAGCAGGAAGTTCTGCTGGTACAGCAGCCCAGACTGCAAACAGTGATGCATACGGCGAGGTTGTTTCTGCAGCAGGATGGAATATTACAGTAGAAGATGTGGAGATCAATTCCTCTCTTGAGAATGTAAGCGTAGAACTTGGCTATACAGGTGTGGAGACAAGCGACTACAAGAAAGAAGCTGACGCAGGCAAGACTTTCTGTATGATTAAGCTGAAGATTGAGAAAGACGGCAGCAAGGAGACTTTGGACTGGGCGAATCTGAAGCTGACTGACAGTGAAGGAAATGAATACAGCAGAATGGATGATGAATTCATTTCAGAGCTTGGTATGACACGTATGGCAGGAACCACTTTGAATTTCGGTTCCAACGAGGGCTGGATCGCATTTGAGATTGACGAGAATGCAGAAGGTCTGGAGCTTAGCTATCCATTTGAGGCAGAGGAATATCACTGCGCATTATAAGGATGATAAAAAATGCAGACAATCCGTCAGCTGCCATGACGGTGGTATGAAAATGCGGATTTTGTATTAGATCGTGTTTGAGAAATCATAAAATTGCACAGGAGGCTGGCATGAAGAATAAAAGATATCGGGAACTGGCTGCAATACTTGTAATGATGACAATGACAGCGGGTTCTATTACTACAGTTGCAGCAGAAACAGAAACTACAGCAGAGGAAGAAACTACAGCAGAGACAGAAACAGATGAGCCGGAAACAGAAACTGCCGAGGATGCAGAGAATGCAGATTCCGAGGCAGCAGAAACAGCAGATACCCAGTCCCAGGCGACAGCTTGGAAGTAACTGACCGGTTTGCACAGCAGACTGCTGTTGATGAAGCACTTCTTCAGGAGGCATCAAACGGCTACAGTCTTGATGAGGCTCTGATTGTAGTCAATCCATATGGAATGTCCCCTTTAAGTGCAGTTGCCGTTTTTTCCACAGAGGAAGCCTGCGGCGGAACTGTTACTGTGAAAGGGAAATCAGCAGAGAACGATGTGACGGGAACTTTTGAGGAGGCAACGGAGCATATCGTCCCGATTTATGGTCTTTACAACAATGATACCACAGAGGTTGTAATCACTCTGGATGATGGGACTTCTGCTACCTTTGAAGTAACCACAGAAGATATAGGTGTTGATTACGGTACAATCCAGACAGAGATGAAAAGCGAGGCAAGTTACGATTATTCGAACCTGACTTTTGTCTGCTCCACTATGGGAACCCTGTATGGAGTAGATGCGGCCGGAGATATCAGATTCTTTACCAATATTGGCGGAACTCTCGGAGTTCACCAGCTGGAGAACGGGCATCTTCTCATGCCTGCATCCTATGTGCTGAAGAGCAGCTACTATAAAGAAGGAATGATCGAAGTCGACCTTCTGGGAAAAATTTACCGCGAATACATGATTCCTGGTGGCCAGCATCACGATTTCGTGGAGCTTCCGGATGGCAATCTCCTGGTGGCTTCTGACAGCCCGGACTTAAGCACAGTTGAGGACTACGTGGTAGAAATTGACCGCGAGACCGGTGATGTTGTATGGGAGCTTGACATGAAAGATCTCATCAGCCAGGAAGATGGACAGTCTGCTTCTATGGATTCAGACGGAAGTGAGGAAGCTGACTGGTTCCATAATAATGGTCTTGCCTATGATGCAGAGAATGATCTGGTTCTTCTTTCTGCAAGACACAAAGATGCCATTGTAGCAGTAAATAAAGAGGACAAATCCCTGGCATGGATCCTTGGAGATCCTACAGGCTGGGATGGTGTGGATCCGTCTTACTTCTTTACTCCGGAGGGAGAAGATTTCGAATGGTTCTATGCACAGCATAATGTTTCCATTCTGGATAATGGAGATATTGCTCTTTTTGACAATGGTACTGCCAAGGTAAAACGTGTGGATGGCGATAACCGTGTAAGTGGTGATAACGTATATTCCCGTGCGGTTGTTTATCAGATTGATACAGAGAACATGACCGTTTCCCAGGTAACTGAGTATGGTAAAGAGCGAGGCGCCGACTGGTATTCGGACTGGATTTCCGGTGTGGTTTCCTTGGATGGAACACAGGATCATCTGTGGATCACAGCTGGCTCCCACTTGCATAGCGATGAAGAAAACCGCAGTGATTATTACCCGAAAGATATGTTTGTACAGGGACTGACCAAGACCACACATATTGATCAGGTAGATAATGGAGAGCTGAGCTTTGAGCTGACGATCTCCGGTGACACTTATAATGCGCTGACCTATCGTTCTTTCCGCATGCCCCTTTATACAGAAGGAAATATGATCCATCCGCAGTTCCGGAGGTGCTTGGTTCTCTTGGAGAGACAAGTTATGAGGAAAGCAGCATTGATGTGAGCACCGCAGAGGCTTTGCCAGATGGCTGGAATTTCCTGCTGGATGGAAGCAAGATCAGTGTGAACGGAAGCTTCCAGACCCAGACCGCAGCAGCAGATCTGCAGGCTGGAAAGATGATCCTGATAAGCGGTGAGTCCCAGAGAGCTTATCAGCTGACACAGACTCCTTCTGAAGGAGATGACGGAACAAATGTTACAGTTAAGGGCTGGACGGCAGTTGACGGGCTGGAAGGTCAGAAATGGGATATTTACCTGGAACTGGACGGTGTTCTTTATAATACGGGATATATGTACAGTCAGGCATAAGTATATAATTTGTCAAAATGGTTCAAGAGCCTTGAACCATTTGACGTTACAGGCTTTGCAGCCTGTACGGACATAACGACAAAAATTTGAGGAGCTTACAGTATGAAAAAATGGAGCAAAAAGAAAAAAATCACCATTCTGCTTCTGTTTCTGGTGCTGCTTGCATTGTTTGCAGGCCTTTGCTGGAAAAAGCGGCGGGGAATTTATAATACTTACATGAAACTTACCAATCAGGAAATTCCTCATTCTGTAAAGAAAAACAGGAAGAAAAAATATGGCTATTACGGTCAAAAGCTGAATGTTACCATGGATGTGGATGACACGATTTCCATTCAGGAAAACGATGATTCCGCGAATGATATCCAGACTGAAATCCCTCAGGCGAAAACACTGGTGGCAACCTCCTATGAGATTGACCAGCAGCTGCAGACAGAGCAGGAAAATGGATATACATGGATGATCCCATGGTTATTCTCAACCCATATCAGATTTCCCCATTAACTGCAGTAGTACTTTTTGACACAGAAGAAGAGTACGGAGTGCGCTTTACTGTGAAAGGAAAAACTGTAGCAGCAGACATCAGCGGAGAGATAGATGCGGCCAGTTCACACAGAGTGCCCATTATCGGTCTTTATCCGGGAGAGGATAATACAGTAGTACTGGAACTTCTGGATGATTCCGGCAGAGTGAAGGATTCCCAGGAGATCACTATTACAACAGAAGCTTTGCCAGAGTCTCTTACGGATGTGATCGAACCTGTGGAGACCAGTGGAGAATCTGCATATGATCTGACCATGGTTTACGGACAGAGCACTCATCTTCCTTTTGCATATGACTGCATGGGAGATATTCGCTGGTATATGAACAAAGAGACTGGAAATTATGGCCTTTACATGCTTTCCAACTGCAGAATGATCTGGCAGGATACTGCCGGATATGTTCCGAACCTGGAGAAGCCTCAGTCTACCAATCTTTATGAGCTGGATTATCTGGGAAGAGCTTACAACATGTATTATCTTTCCGGGGGAAGTCATCATGAGGTAATTGAGAAGGAGCCAGGCGGAAATCTTCTGGTGCTTACAAGCTCCATGCAGAGCCATTGTGAAGATAAAGTTGAGGAAATCGACCGGCAGACAGGTGCGGTAGTAAATGAACTGAAACTTCAGGATATTATTAAATGCAAATACGAGAATCTGGTTGACTGGGCTCATATTAATACGGTTTCCTATCAGCCGGAGACAGATACTATTCTGCTCAGTGTCCGCAATCTGGAATCTGTGATCAAGGTAAACTGGACAACCAAGGAAATCCAGTGGATTCTTTGCGATCCAAGATTCTGGGAAGGCACAGACTATGAAAAATATGTGCTGAAAGCAGATGGTGATTTCATTTATCAGTTCCAGCAGCATACAGCATATCAGATCGATACAGATCTGGATGGCGATGACCAGACTATAGAAATCACCATGTTTGATAACCATTTCCTGTGGAGAAGGAAGAAAGATATCGACTATTATGACAAGACAGAGGAATCCTACCTGCTGGTATATTCTGTAAATGAAGCAGAAGGTACTGTGAAGCAGATTAAGAAGATTCCTACGGTATGGTCCAAGATCACATCCGCAGCGATTTATGAGGATGACAGCAATCATTCTTCGGAATGTGCGGTCATGTGGCAAATGCAGAAAATGGCTGGAAGGGAATGACCTACGAGTTGACTACGATACAGAGAAGGTCCTGAATCAGTACTGTCTTAAGAAAACCTTTTACCGTGCAGAGGAAATGCGGATTGATTACAACGATCTTGCAAGTCCTATGGAGCTGGATGAGAATTATATCAAAGGAGAATTGTGGCAGCCGGTGAAGACCTGGAAATGGCTGTGGAACAAGAAACCGGATCAGGTGCTTCCGGCAGATACCCTGACATATAACATCACTGGAAAAGTGCTCTATATAGGGACCTATGATCATCAGATTTCCCAGATCATTTTTAAAGGGGCGAAGAATACCTATGTTTATGATACAACAGAGGTTCGTCTGCATATGGAAACATTTCTGGATTTCTATGAAAATATCCCGGTGCCTCTTCAGGGAATGAATGCAGATAATTATGAAATCTACGTCATGTATCAGGACGGATTTTATGATACACAGCAGACCTTTGCAATCAATTAAACAGGTGATATTGCAAAGCCAGAATAGTAAGGGTATTGAGCCGGATTCAGCCTGCCGCAGCTGAATCCGGGAAAAATATACAGCAAAGCAGGGCGCGCAGATTGCGGGAATGATTTTCAAACACGCTCTGGACGCGGAATAAAAAAATGCTGCAAAATCATTTTTGCAATGATTTTGCAGCATTTTCTATGACTGGGAAAAACTTTTGCGGTATGCCGCCGGGCTGTAGCTCAGAGTCTTTTTGAAAACAGAGCAGAAGTAATTGCTGGAAGAAAAGCCCAGCTGGTAAGCAATATCTGTAATGGAATCATCTGTAGTCTTCAGAAGCATCTGTGCCCGATCCATTTTCTGGAGGGTAATGTATTCAGCAGGAGTAATTCCCAGTTCTTCTTTAAATTTGGCTTTAAAACGGGATAGAGAATAGTTGGATGCCTGGGCAAGCTCCTGAAGTGTAATAGGGTTTTCAATATTCTGTTCAATGTATTTCAGCGCATGTCCGATGTCACTGTTCAGCTGTTCATTGATCTCTTCCTGGGCTGGAACTGCAGTCAGGTAGTTCAGACTGGCAAGTACACAGGTCAGATACTGGACACCGGCAATGGAGTCGCCTTCTGTTCCGTAAGAAATCAGGTTAAAAGCAGTGCGCAGCATGGAAATCTGGGAACTGCCTACATGGTACAGGTGCTGATCCATATTCAGAAGCCGATGGCACAAAATATTGCTGTAATGCTGGTTCAGACCAAGGAAATTATCGTGCTCCTTCAGATCCAGCTGCATTGCAAAAAATTCGCAGCGGTTCTGGGCAATATGTCCTGTAGTATGAAGCTCATAAGGTCTGGTGATAAAAAGGTTATTTCCGGTAGCACAGTAGCTGGTGCGGACGCCGCCTTTCATAACGTAAGTCTTGCGCTGGCCTTTCACCATGAAATGAAGCTCAATGATATCAGAGTGATAATGCAGAGGAACCGGAACGCCAGGTGCCATAGGTGTAAAATGAGAAAGATTTCTAAGCCCCGGGATCTTATGTTTATCTGCTGTTAATATTTTTTATGTTCGTTCCATATGTAATCGTCAAATATTTCCTGTTCCATTCAAGTTGCCTCTTCTTATGTCCGTGAATTATTGTGTTGCAGTCTGTTTTACTACTGTTCACTGGTAACGTTCCGCGAAGTGTGTTACTGTGAACGAAGTGAACCGTAACTCTGTTTTGTTTACCGCACTATGTTTTGCTGGTTTGTATTCTTTTTTGTACAAAGTTATAAAATAGTACTAAATATTTTGCTGAAAGCAATTTTAAATTATTTATATTATACTATAGTCACAGTTGAAAAGCAATTGCGCGGTTGCAGTGGATAGTAAATGTTGTTGTTCATTCCGTTCATAAAAACACATCGCGGAACGTTACCGGTGAACAGCAACAAGTAAACATCAAGAGGGAGAAGAGCATGAAAAAAACAATTGCAGGCGGCGTATGGCCGGTTATGATCACACCTTTTACAGAGGACAACAGGATCGACTATGATGCAGTCCTTCGAATCATTGAGTGGTATGACAAGAACGGTGTTGACGGAATCTTCGCAGTATGTCAGTCCAGTGAAATGTTTGAGCTGAGCCCACAGGAGAGAGTGGAGCTTGCAAAATTTATTATCAATAATACACCAAAGCACATGGGAGTAATTGCTTCCGGACATTGCGCTGAGAAGGTAGAGGATCAGATCCGCGAAGCTCAGACTGTAATCGATGCTGGTGTAGATGCATATGTTTTCATTTCCAATCAGTTTGCAAAAGAGAACGAGAGCGAAGATGTAGCTAAGAAAAATATTGAATATCTTCTGGATCACATTGATGGAGATATGTTCGGTGTTTATGAGTGCCCGGCACCATACAAGAGACTTCTTTCACCAGAGCTTCTCAAATGGTGTGCAGAGACTGAGAAATTTGCATTCCTGAAAGACACCTGCTGTGATCTTGATCAGCTGGAAGCAAAATGCAAAGCAGTTGAGGCACCGGATTAAAGATCTTCAATGCAAATGCAGCAACACTTCTTCGCAGCATGGAAATGGGATGTGCAGGATACTCAGGAGTTATGGCAAACTTCCATCCGGATCTTTATGTATGGCTTTGCAAGAACTATAAAGAGCAGCCGGAGAAAGCACAGGAGCTTATGAACTTCCTTGGCGCTGCTTCCATGGTTGAGTGCCAGGTATATCCGGTAAACAGCAAATACCATATGAATCTGGTAGGTGTGCCGATGACACTTCAGTCAAGAAGACAGGATTATAAGCTTCTTACAGGAAGCAAGAAATTAGAGATCGAAGAGTTCTGTGCGATCACAGAGACCTTCCGCAAGAGCTTTTTTGGAAAGTAATCAGAGATAACTGCCGGAACGGTGGGGACCGTGAGGCCGGCTGAAAGGTATTTCTTAAGATTTGTAATTGGGGTTACAAATATACGTGAAAAAAGGGAAACAAAAACACATAGTGTGTAAAAATCAGGAGGATGAGAGAATGAAAAAAAGATTAATGGCAGCAGTATTATCAACAGCTATGGCAGCAACAATGCTGTTAACAGGAAGCATCAGTGTACAGGCAGCAGATGCTGCAGCAGCAAATGACCCGGCAGTAGAGCTGATCTTTACATCAGTATCTGTAAGCGGTGACTCCCATACAGAGGCTATGTATGAGTTTGCAGATAAAGTTGAGGAATTATCCGGTGGTTCCGTAACATGTAAATGCTACGACAACGGTTCTCTGTTCTCTTCCGAGAACGAGTTTGATGCTCTTCTTAACGGAGATGCAGATCTGGCATATATTTCCTTCCCGACAATTGCAACACAGATTCCGTCCTACAGCATGTTTGCTTCCGGATATCTGTTCAGCTCCTATGAGCATATGACAAGCGTTCTCAACGGTGACATCGGACTTAACAAGATCCGTCCACAGATTGAAGAGACACTGAACATCAAACCTCTTTCCAGCTTCTATCTTGGAAGCCGTGTAATCAACACAAGAGAGAAAGAAATCAACAGCTACGATGACATGAACGGATTACTTCTCCGTATGCCGAACTCCGAAGCATGGCTGTTCCTTGGTGAGGCACTTGGTGCAAACCCGACACCACTTTCCTTCAGTGAGCTGTATACTGCACTTCAGACTGGCGCTGTAGATGCACAGGATAACCCGCTTCCAAGTATCGAGAGTGCAAAATTCTATGAAGTAACAAAATACATCGCAATCACAAACCACGTTGTTGACTCCATCATGCCATGTATCAACGGTGACACATGGAACAGCATGACAGAGGCTCAGCAGGAAGCTGTTACTGAGGCTATGGAATATGCAAGAGACGTAAACGATACAGCAAGACTTGACAGAGAAGCTGAACTGATCAAATTCTTTGAGGAGAAGGGACTTACTGTTACATATCCTGACATCAACGAGTTTAAAGAAAAAGTTCAGGCTAAGTACATGGAAAACGAAGATATGATCAAAGACTGGGATATGGATCTTTACAACGAAATCCAGGCTATGGCTGATACAACAACCGCAGAAGAGTAAAACGAATTGTCGTGACAACAGGCAAGACATAGTGATCAGCTATGAATTGACAGCAAAACTTGAGACATCTGTCTGACTTATAACAAAGAAAAGTCCCAGGCTGTGTGTACGGCCTGGGCTTTTTAACAAAGAACAGATTTTTGCCTGTCTGCACAGGTGAAACCTTTTGCAGTAGTGTCTGCAAAAGGGAACAAACCGATGGCAGAAAAGTGAATCTGAGAGGAGAGGAAACTGTGGATAATTTCAAAAAGATCGGGAAAAAGATCGTCGATTTCCTTGGCGTTTTTATCCCAAACATTACGTTTTTGGTAATTTTCCTTACCTTTATGGTAACAATCGTATCCAGATATTTTTTCAAAACCCCTGTAACATGGAGTTATGAGGTATCTGTTCTGGGTTACATGTGACCATGTTCTTCGGCGTTGGTAAGGCAATGGAAGCTGATGAACACGTAGTATTTGGTCTGGTTTACGATGCTGTAAAACCTCGTACCCAGTTTATTTTTAAAGTAGTTTACAATACATTTCTTTTAATCCTGCTGGTAACCTGTTTTGTACCGTGTTTCCAGTCCATGGTTGGAAAGAAAATGGTAACAGGAGTTCTGAAGCTTCCATATACAGTTGTTTTTGCACCATTTATGTATATGCTGGCTGAGATCATCGTCAGAACCTGTATCAATATCAAAAATGCATTTAAAGAATACAAGGAAGGAGGAAAAGAATCATGAGTATGCCGATTATTATGCTGTTTGTGGTTATGGCGATCTGCTTCATAATCCGTATGCCTGTTTCTTTCTCCATGCTTGCAGCTTCTATTACATATTTTCTGCTTGCAGCTCCGGACAAACTGGGCCAGGTATTTACCGTTATCACTGGTAACATGTTTGCAAACTATACCATGCTTGCAGCGCCGCTGTTTATTTTCATGGCAAATGTGCTGAATGAAGGTGAGGTAACGGACAAGCTGTTCTCTTTCTGTAATGGTCTTCTTGGAAGATTAAAAGGTGGTACAGCACAGGTTAACGTATTTATTTCCCTTATTTTCTCAGGTATGACCGGTTCTGCTATCGCAGATGCTTCCGGTATTGGTCTGATGGAGATCGACCAGATGAAAAAAGAGGGATATGATGCAGAGTTCAGCTGTGCCATTACAGCCGCTTCTGCAACGGTAGGACCGATTTTCCCGCCAAGTATTCCAATGGTTATTTACGCTATGTTATCCGGTGCTTCCATTGGTAAGCTGTTTATGGGAGGTATGGTTCCTGGCGTTTTACTTGCCATTCTTCTTATGATCTATGTTGCGTTTATTTCTCATAAGAGAAATTATCCGGCTGGTGTGGTCATGAGCAAGAGAGAGTTTCTGAGAGCTACATTGCAGGCTCTTCCGGCACTGTTTACAGTTGTTATTCTTCTTGGTGGAATTTATTCCGGTATCTGTACTCCTACAGAGGCTGGTGCTGTTGCTTCTGCATACGCACTGATCATTTCTGCACTGATTTACAAAACACTGGGATGGAAAAAGCTTTGGGGTATCATAAAGAAATCCGCTGCCAACACAGCTACACTGGCTCTCCTTTGCGGAACTTCCATGCTGTTCTCTTATATTATCTCTCTGGAGCAGGTTCCGAGAGTTGTTGCAAGCCTGGTTATGGGAATCACAGATAACAAGTACATTTTCCTGTTTATCGTAAACATCGTATTCCTGCTTCTTGGCTGTGTACTTGATGTAAGTACGATCCAGCTGGTATTCGTACCAATGGTTCTTCCGCTGGTACAGGCTATGGGTATTGACCTTGTTCATTTCGGCGTTGTAATCTGCCTGAACATGATGATCGGTCTTTCCACACCGCCATTTGGTATGCTGTTGTTTATTGTTTCGGGACTTGGAAAAACGAAGATCAAGGGTGTTATACGTGAGATTTTGCCAATGGTACTTATTATGATCGGGTTGTTGTTCCTGGTTACTTATGTACCGGATATTATTATGTTTATACCTAACAACTTCATGTAAAATATGAACTTGGGTAGTATGAAAGGGACTGTTTTGCAGTCCCTTTTGTTGTATCGGGAGGCACGGTTACCCGGACGCACTTTCGCAGCTGATATTCCACGCGGGGCGGTGCAACACTGCGGCGAGCTAACTGCTAACTACGACTAAATCGTTCAGGAGAGCCTTCACGATTAAGTCTTCGTAAGCAGTGGATCTCGCCTCCGTTAAGGGCGCACCTGGAAATGCCCCGCTTAGGAATATCAGTTGCGAAAACGCTGTGTATTGGTAACGAATGGATACAATAAAAGCGACGGTGCTGGTGATGATGGAATAGGGAATTTAGAACAATAATGTAATGTGGGACTATAAGAGGAGGACATAAGGATGGGCACATTGGATAAGGTAAAGGGATTGGTTGAGAATCCGCCGAAGGAGTATCGGAGTGCTCCTTTCTGGGGATGGAATGACAGGCTTCAGAAGGAGAATCTGGGAGAGCAGATAGAGGGATTTAAGAAGGCGGGGATGGGGGGATTTTTTATTCATTCCCGTGAAGGGCTGGAGACGGAGTATCTTTCCACAGAGTGGATGGAGGATGTGAAGTTCTGTGTGGATAAAGCCCGGGAAAATGATCTGGAATTGTGGATATATGATGAGGATAAATGGCCGTCGGGGGCTGCAGGAGGTATGGTCAGCAGGGTGAATCCAGCGGAGTTTACAGCCAGGGCGCTGACGATGGAGTGCGGGAAAGCCGGGGAGCTGGCGGTACCGGCGAAGTTAAGTAACGAGGAAGAAAGGACAGTTACTGGGGACTCGGATTCGATAATGTGTGGCGAGAATCGAAGCACAGACGAAAATTTCATGTCTGGCAGGAACGGCAGTGAAGATTTAGCAGTGGAAGAAACTATGGAGACAGAGTTTCTTCAGGGTGTTTATGTGATTCAGACGGCGGCGGACGGCAGATTTATTAAGAGGATGAAAGAATATCTGACTTATGAGGAAGCTGCTGGAGCTTGCGGTGTTGATGAAGAGATTCTGCTTCTGCGCCAGGAGATTTCTGGTAAGAGTGAGTGGTACAACGGCTTGATGCCGCCGGATAATTTGAATCCGGAGAGCGTGAAGACATTTTTGAAGTTGACACATGAACATTATGAGGAAGTGTTTGGCGGAAGTTTTCCAAAAGAGGTGAAAGGATTTTTCACAGATGAACCAAACTGCTGTGATTTCTTCAGTGTGTTCCATGAAGGCAGACCGTGGATTCCGTGGAGTATTGGATTTACAGAGTATTTTATTGAAAAGAGAGGATATGATCCGCAGGAGAAGCTGCCTTACCTGTTTTTCGATGGGGAAGGGGCGGAGAAGATTCGTCATGATTATTGGAAGACAGTGGCGCAGCGTTTCGAAGAAAGTTATATGAAACAGGTTTATGAGTGGTGTGATAAACGGGGACTTCGTACTACGGGACATATTTTATATGAGAACGACCTGGGCTATCAGACTCGTGTGTGCGGTGCGGCGATGCCTCAGCTTCGTTATCTTCATAATCCTGGAATTGATCTTCTTGGCGCACAGACGGATGAGTATCTGACTGTGAAACAGTGTGCAAGCGTGGCACATCAGTATGAACGTTCCATGACCATCAGTGAGGCTTACGGCTGCACTGGCTGGGAGCTGGATTTTTCTACTCAGAAATGGCTGGGAGACTGGCAGTTCGCGCTTGGAATTACGAGACGTTGTCAGCATCTTGCCTGTATTCCATTACTGGCTGCAGGAAGAGGGACTATCCGCCGGTTTTCAACTATCAGAATACCTGGTGGGATGACAATGATAAGATGGAGAATTATTTTGGTCGTCTGGCGCTGTGTCTTTCTCAGGGTGAGCCGGTGCGGAAGGTGCTGATGATCCATCCGATTTCCAGCATCTGGACCGAGTGCCGCAGTGACCGGGCGGAGGATTTCAATCATCTGGAAATGAATATGGGATGGTTGGATGAGCATATTACTTCTTTAAATCGAAAAGGTGAGTATTATAACCGGATCGCAAAAGCGCTGACTGCAGGGCATGTGGATTTTGATTTTGGAGATGAGATCCTGTTGGAGCAGGACGGCAAGGTTGAGGATGGAATGTTTGTGGCAGGAAAGTGCAGCTATCAGGTGGTTGTGGTTCCGGGAGTGAGCAATCTGTTTGCAAACACGGTGAAGCTGTTGAAGGAATTTCTTGCAGCTGGTGGAATGGTGATCTGGCTGAAGCCGTATCCGGTGATGATTGAAGGAGAACGGATTGGTAGTAAGCAGATCTGCGTTGCTAAGAGATGGGATAAAAAAATAGATAGTGAAGATGTAAATGAAGAGAAATCTGACAGCAGGAAAGTGTGTGGAAAATATGGTGATATCCGGGATATTTTAGATGAGGAAGCATTTGTTCATACGGTTGAGCATGAATGGGAGCTGACGGAAGCTGTGGCGAAATGCACCGGAAAAGATTTTACTGTGCGAAATGCCAGCGGCGCAGAGATGGTGAGATTCTTTCCATGCTGAGAAAGACAGAAGATGGACATATTCTTTTCCTGACAAATCACGATCGGAACAATGCACATCAGGTTTACATAAAACTTGACTGCGGGAACGCTGTGGAAGAGCTTGACCCGCTGACCGGAGAAGTTTGTGAGGTGGAAACTGTTGCGGATGGAGAGGGCGTTTGCTTTACCAGGACATTCGAGACGGGGATGAGCCGAATTTATTTTGTGAAGAAAATAATAGGGGCTGGACAGATTATTAAAGAGATAAATAGTGTTGAAGACAAATGTGGAATTGAGGAAGATACTACCGTTGTGGACTTGGCGGCTGTTTCTGATGGCGTAAATGCGGTGCATGAAATGACAGTGAGCAAAGCTGCCACATTCCCATACAGACATCCGCATTACACAGATCCCGTATTAGCTACATTCGGTCCGGACGCGAAATTAAGAAGAACTATGGAGAATGTGCTGACGATAGATAAATGTACTTATGAGCTGGGGGTTGCTTCAGCAAATAAAATTTGTGACGGAAATGCTATGGTGGAAGATAAAGATCTTGACGCAATTGTAGAGCAGGTATCAGAATTCAGACATGGCAGCGAACTGTCAGAAGCAGGAAGCGTCTGTGAGTCCGCAGAGATGGAAATCTGGCAGGCGCAGAAGGAAATTCGTGAGAAATTGCGCATGCAGCAGGTTTACTATAACGGTGCACCTCAGCGATATACCTGGGTGGATCAGCCACATCCGGCAGATGGAACACCATTTACCATGCATTTCCGGTTTAATGTTGCAGAAGACATTTCCAGTGAATGCAGTTTTGTAATTGAGAAGCCTTATGGTCTGGAAGTTTACTTCGATGGCGTGAAATGTGCGCAGACCGGCAAATGGTTTATTGACAAAGACATGCGTTGCTTCGGACTTCCTGCTTTGAGTAAGGGGGTGCATCGGATTACCATAAAAGGCAGTTACGACCAAAAGCGGGAACTGGAAGATGTATTCGTAATTGGAAATTTCGCCGTAGATATGTCTGGCAATATTTCCAGGGAAAAAGAAATTCTGCATACTGGTGATTGGAGCATGCAAGGTTATGTAAACTATCCTGGCGGTATGATTTACCAGTACAAGGTGCCACAGTTGATTTCCGATAAGCAGGTTCTTCTTCATTTGGGTGAGTGGAGAGGTACCCTTCTGAAAGTCAGAGTAAATGGTAAGGAAGCTGGTTTTCATTTCGAAAAGAAGAACTGTGTCACAGATGTAACTGGTCTTTTCGAAAAAGAAGAGAATACTCTGGAAATTGAAGTTTCAGGAAGTCCAAGAAACATGTTCGGCCCATTCCACCAGTCCTACACCGGCTGCAGCCGAATCAGCTGGGCTGATTTCCGCACCGAGGGAATGTTCCATACGGATGGGAAGGTGCTGAAGCCTTATGGTATGATGGGGCAGAGTTATATTTGTGAGTATGAAGAGCAGTAAAAAATAACAGGAGGATTTATCATGATTGCAGATTACGCAGACAAACTGAATACATATGAGGAATTTAAAGATTACGCTGACATGGTTCAGCAGTTTATCAAAAACAGAAAGAGGAGAACCTTCCAAGAAGGCAGATACGACCTAAAAACGGCATTTTGCCTTGGTTCAAGAAATATACCACTAAGCCACTGGAAGGTGCACAGATGGAATCCATAAGAAATA
>ENA-OQEX01000349-OQEX01000349.1-human-gut-metagenome-genome-assembly--contig:-NODE-349-length-25379-cov-8.639355_pt1 | contig 25379 bp, 26 predicted proteins | sample MGYA00242802_ERZ504649 | MGnify/ENA primary metagenome ERZ504649 (study PRJEB26092, sample SAMD00036194) | human gut metagenome | host: Homo sapiens | study: EMG produced TPA metagenomics assembly of...
GCGCGGTTGTAATCCAGATATTGGACACTCCGTTGAAATCAATATGATGCCCACAACAACAGTGGCCTCTTCATTACATCAAATGCATTTGTCACGCAGATTATTCCAAAACAAGACTGATTATCGAAAAATCAGGCCGACACTCCAGCCACCATAACCATATTTTCTGGCATCAACAGCTCAATAATACTCCTGATGCTGTGAAAAATGAGCACTACACCGATGACTATAGGTATCAGGCTCACAACCACCTGAGGCTGCACCAGAAACCATATGCCCACCGCTAAAACCATAAGTCCAAGCAGTGCCGAAAGTCCGTTTGTGACTATGTTCAAAAAATAGCTGCACATATAGACCACTCCGATGATGATAAGCACTACCGCAAGCACATTGGCCACAATCGTGAGCACCGAAGCCCTCCATATGATAAACACCAGTCCCAGCGCTATGCAAAGCACTGATGACAGTAAAAAATCAGCCTTTATTCTGCCTAAAAACTCCTTCATACACGATCTCCTTTAATTTTCTAATTCAGTTCCTGCGCTCTTTTCTCCACCAGGTCAAGAATAGCCTGAAGCTCAGCACCCTCAACCGGTGCAGCTCCATATCCAAGACGCTTGTGATCCGCTGTAATCTCAACCAGCTCAGTGGTTTTATCATCTTTCGCATCAATTGCAAAGTATCTGCCCTGTGACGCAGCAGCATCCCACACGAGATAAGCGCGGATTGCGCAGTTTGGTGCCATATCTCTTGTCGGGAAATCAACTCTGGTGACATTGAGCGCATCTGAAATCTGCATGGACATAACAGAGAAATCCTCCTCCATATATGGATACATACGCTTCTGCTGATATGCCTCCTCGTACAGCTCATCTATTAGCTTTTCCTTCTCATCGGCGAGTCGGTCCATGAACTCTTTTCCGCCCTCAAACATCTGTGTCGGCAGGAAAATATGCTCATACTGTATACGCTCGAAGATGACATACTGCTCTGCTGTCATCTGTACAGTCTTTCCCTTTGTCGGTGATGTAGGATGTCCCTCTCTTCTGGCCTTTTCCACTGCCTCAATCTTTTCTACAAGAGGCTTTTTGAAAATCAGATTGTGAGTGAACGGGTTGAACGCGATACCATCAAGCTTTGACTCTTTATTTGCCACCATATTGTTGACTGCAAGAAACGGCATATTTACAATGCATGGTGACGGATGATCCTTAGAAAGCTGTGCCTTTGAGGTATAAATCGGCATGAAAGCCTCTCCCTCACCGTTTTTAATAAATAGCGGAATCGGCTTGTTGTTCTCTCCGACATTTGCAGGTACCAGGAATCTGCTCTTAGTGCATTTTTCAATGAGCTTATTGAGCGTCTCCGCCTTTTTGTCGCTTGAATACTGTGTCATCAGCGCCTCAACCTCCGGGTTTTGCACCTCAAGAGTGAAGGCCGGATCGTCCTTTAATTTATTTTTGATTTTATTTTTATCCATTTATACTGCTTCTCCTTATATTAAATGCCCGGATTTACATCCAGGCATTATTTTAACACATTTCTTTTATCAACTCAACAATCTTAGTGTCTCTTGCTATCCATTCTTTATCAAGAAAAGCGCTGTTGGCCTTTATTATCTCATCCGGCGTAGCCATGACAGATGATACTCAAGCCTTATCTCACTGTCTGTCATCTGTGCTGCCACATGCTCGTCCTTCACATCACAGAAATACACGTAGGTGTGACAGTAATATATCTTGTCAGCCTCAAATATATCGCGTCTCTTTTCTATGACCTTGCCACACTCCCTGATGCTTTCCGGCACGACAAGAAGTCCTGCCTCCTCGCGCACCTCACGTGCCAGCGCCACCTCGTTGGTCTCGCCTGCATCGATGCCGCCGCCCAGTATCTTGTAGTAGCCCTCACCGGCCTGCTGCATGGCAAGCTTGCCGTCTCTGATAATAACCGCGCGCACTGCGAAGCGCTCAAATACCTCCATATCATCGGAATAGTTGTGTTTGTCAAATGTATATAGCGTTCTCATGTTTATCCTCCGTATATGGGCTGTAATCATTCATTAGTATACATGGAAAGTAGTTTTTATTCTACACCATTTGATAGCGAATTGGAATACTATTATCGTCCATTTACCTGCAAAGTAGCACCACTGTCTCTATGTGCTCTGTATATGGAAAGCAGTCATATGGTGTTGCGCGTTTCACTGCATACCCATGCTTTGTGAGGTATTTTAAATCCCTCGCCAGTGTTTCCGGGCCACATGACACATACACCACCCTCTCCGGCGACAGCTTGACAACCGATGATAAAAACGCCTCGTCGCTGCCGGTTCTTGGAGGATCCATTATGACAACATCCGCTTTCTCACCCTTTTGTGCCATCTCGACCATGAATTTTCCGGCATCATCATTGTAGAAGTGGATATTTCTTATGTCGTTTCGCTTTGCATTGGTGACAGCATCGCGGATTGCATCACGGTTTAGCTCGACTCCGATGACTTCACCTGCATTTTTTGCTGCTATGATGCCTATGGTTCCGGTGCCGCAGTATGCATCAATTACGCGCTCCTTGCCGGTCAGGTGTGCCTCATGAATGGCTTTTTCGTATAAAAGCTCCGTCTGTACCGGGTTCACCTGATAAAACGAGTTTGGTGAGATGCGGAAGGTGCAGCCACACAGCTTATCCTCTATGAAGCCCTTACCATAAAGTGTGATGTTTCTGTCTCCAAGCACCATGCTTGTCTTTTTATCATTCACGTTGAGCACCACTGTCGTGATATTGGGATGCTTTTTCCTGAGTGCTTTTACAAAATTATTCTTCGATGGAAGTATCGGCGATGCCAAAACAAGCACTACCATTATCTGACCTGTTGCATAACCCTTTCTCACAAGCACATGTCTAAGAAGCCCATAGCCGGTATCCTCATCATAGGTCTTTATCCTGAATGAGCGGAGCATATCCTTTATGTCCCTGATTATCTCATCTGACTCCTGCTCCTCAATCATACAGCTTTCGATATCCACCACATCATGTGTGTTTTTCCTGTAGACTCCCGCCACAATCTGACCGCGCCTCGTACAGTCAAAGGCTGCATGAACCTTGTGACGATAATAGAGCGGATTTTTCATACCGACAATCGGCTCCACAAAGCCAAAAGGCTTTAGCAGCTTTTTCATGTATGCCTGCTTGGTTTTTAACTGTTCCTTATATTCTATGCCCTGATAGTCGCAGCCGCCACATTTCTTCGCATACGGACATACGTTACGCGTGGGTTTTTCCCTGTAATTGCCTTGATTTCCCGCCATATCTGTGCTCCTTAAAATCAGCTATGCTGACTACTTTGTGTATGTATTATATAGATACACATGATTATCTATACAGTGCCATCCGCTTGAAGCGCCTGCTGTCACACATATATATGTCTTTCCGCCGGCTGACTTCTCATAGCTGACCGCACAGTTGCCGGACTGATTTACAAAGCCCGTCTTTGCACCGATTACCTCGCCACTTGTCATCTTGTCCTCTATACGGCGCAGGAACAGATTCGATATGTTCAGATTCTCCGGATGCTGCGGTGTTGCAGCCGTGCTGTATGTATGATTTGAAAGTACGGTTTTACAAATATCGTCCTGCATCGCTGCCTGCATGATGACTGCCATGTCATAGGCTGTGCTGTAATTGTTCTCATCATATATGCCGACAGGGTTTGCAAAATGTGTGGTCTGGCCTATACCAAGCTCTGCTGCCTTCTGGTTCATCATATCGACAAATGCTTCCATGGAGCCTGCTGTATAAACCGCAAGCTGATATGCCGATTCTCCACCTGACGGCAGGATGGTTCCGTTAAACACATCGCGAAGAGGCACCTGCTCACCGTCCAAAAAGCCTGTTGTGCTGCAATCATGCACATATGAATAATCTGTGGCTTCTCTTGTAATTGTAACAACCTCGTTGAGCTTGTTTTCTATCACAGCCTGTCTGTCTATTTCAGTGTTTTCATTCTTTGCTGCTGCTATCGCATTTTTCTCAGCCTGCTCTGCTGCTACAAGCACTGTCATAACCTTTGTCATGGAAGCCGGGTACATTTTCTCATGTGCATTCTTTCCTGCAACAACTGTGCCGTCCTGCTCATCAATCACTACGGCATAGGAGCTCTCCAGCTCATCTCCGATTGTTGCTGTAGCGTCAGACTCCTTTGGTGCAAAGAGTTCCTTTGCTTCCTCCGTCTCACTCACCTGCTCTGTCACAGCGGTCACACTTTCTGTGACTGCCCCTGTGTCTTTTGCCTTATTACTATCTTTTTTTGCTTTATTAAAGCACGATATAATTATCACAATCGCTATAACGACTATCACAGCCACTATTCCTACAAGCTTAATCTGTGAAGTTTCTTTATTTCGTCTGCGGCATCTGTAATTTTTTCTGCTATTATTTCTCATATCCAATCCCTGTCTCGTTGTAACTATTCATCCCACGCACATTCGCAAAACCGCACTTGAATAATCACATTTCATTTTATACTGTAACCTATTTAGTATACTCCCTATCCGGAAGCTGTGCAATAATTATCGCAATAAACATGAGCACGCATCCAAAAATTTCTCTGCCACCCAGCATCTGGTCAAGCAGAATCCATCCCGCAATCACAGAAACCACCGATTCCAGGCTCATCGCCACCGATGCTACCGCCGGGTTTAAGCCCTTTTGTCCGACAATCTGCAGCGTATAGCCCACTCCACTTGAAAAAATACCCGCATAGAGAATCGGAATCCATGCATCCCACGTGCAAAGCGACTGCGCCCACTGCGCTATACCGCCGGCAGATGGTCCCATATCAGTAAAAATCATCACTATACATGTGCCAAGCCCGGTGACAAAAAACTCAATGCATGAGAGTCTGACCGCATCTACATGTGATACGAAATGGTCAATCACAAGTATCTGTATCGCAAAGCACAATGCCCCTGCCAGCAGGAGCAAATCCGAGCCACTAAGTGAAAATGTCCCATTCATGCACAGAAAGTACATGCCTATCAGTGCAATAAATACACCTATCCATATTTTGGCTGAGCATTTTCTTTTGAGGAAAATCCCAAGTATCGGCACCATAAGTATATATGTAGCTGTAAGAAACCCGGCCTTGCCGGATTCTGCTCCCATGCTGATTCCAAGCTGCTGCAGGTTGCTCGCAAAGAAAAGTGCTATTCCACAGCAGCTTCCGGCTATCCAAAGCTCTTTCTTTTGCTTTTTGCTTTCAGGTCTGTTTACCGTCAGCCCCTTCATATCCAGTATTTTTATGACCGGCAGAAGGCAGAGCGCACCAATAAGGAAGCGGATGCCGTTGAATGAAAATGCTCCAACTGCATCCCCTCCCTTTGACTGCGCTACAAAGGCTATTCCCCAGACTATATCTGCCAAAAACAAAATAAAGACATGTCTTGTCTTTGAGGCTGTATTCATTATAATAGTTCCTCCGTGTTATTAAATCTATTTAAGGTTACCGCTTGCCATTGTCTCCGGTAGCCTTAGTAATCCGTCTTATTTGACAAAATCAGAGATATTATATCACCGTCTACCTTAAATTGCATACTTAAATATGCTGTTACATTTCGTTTGTATATAAAATTATACAAAAAAGGCAGCAAACACCCTCTTTGGGTATTCGCCGCCTGTCTTTATATCTTATTGCGTAACACTATTATTTACGCTATTCTGCTAACTTGAAATACTTTATCTCTCCGTTTCCTGCCACATAGAAATCATTATCCTTGTAAATGCCTCTGTAGCCTTCTGTGTTTTTATAGGTCAGTGCCTGCTGCTCCAAAAGACTAAAGCCGTTTTCACTGTCATACGAAAACAGATAGTAGTCATTCGCAGTAAATCCTATCAGATTTTTCTCCGGGTCAGCAAGAATAGCCTTGTAGTTGTACACAAACTCATACTCCAGCTCTCAGAACTGTCGATAAGCTTCTGGTTCACCTCAACCGGCTTTGTCGGATCACTCACATCAAACATAGTAAGCTTTATCTTACTCTGCTGCGAATCACCATAGCCTATTCCAAGTACGTGCGTATCATCCCACATATGCAGATATTCAGAAAATCCACTCACCTCAAGCTCACCCAAAAGCTTTGGTGATGTCGGATTAGATATGTCTGCCACAAAAAGAGGATCCGTCTGCCTGTATGTGATGAAATATACGTATTTTCCAACAAAGCGGGCTGCGTAGATACTCTCCCCGCGCGCAATCTCATTTATCACACCGACCTCCTTCATATCCTTATCCAGCACATGAAGTGAATTGACAGGCTGGCTGCCGGTATCTGAGGTTGGAAGCACATACAGATACCCTCCCTGCTCATTTATCGCAAATTTATCGTTGAGATAACCATTCAATGAGGTTGTCTCCCCTGTCTCCATCACTCCGTCCTCAAACGAAATTTTGCTGATTTTGGTAAGCTCACGGCTTGCACTCCAATCGGAATGATACAGATACATGGCATTGCTTGAAACGTACACCTCACCGCTATTATTCATAATGCATTTGGCATCTATCGTTTTATCCGGTTTATCCACATCAAAGCTCGAAACAACTGTGCCTGAATATGTATCCTCTCCTATATAGAAGCAGTCATAGCTTATCACTTTGCCATTTACCTGAGGCACCCATTTCTCCAGATTATCCTCCTGCAGCGCCACATTTTTATTCATATCGGAAGTCTTTATATATGTGTCTGAAAAAACATATACCGTATTGCCGATTTTGCGCGATGTATTGTAAAATCCATCCTGACGCGCTTTACCTATAAGCACCGGTTTCGTCGGGTCAGCTATATCATAGCTATAGCATATAGTCTCATCCTTATCGCCTGCATGGTTTGATATAATAAGCATTTTTCCGTCACTGATATAAAGCTCCTCTACAGTATCTGACGGTACCTCAAAATCAGGACGAAACAGCGTCTCTTCCCCAGGCTTTCCATTTGAAATATCCGTAATGGATATCTGAACATCCTCGACCATGTAAATATATTTTCCGTCCGTCTTTACCACATCACTCTCATCAACGCCCTCTGTCATCACGTTGGTTGTTGAATACTCTGTACCGACTGCGACTCCTGCTTATTTGCAGACGATGCATCAGACGTAATTCCTGTTGCATCCGCACTCTCCAGCAAGTCTCCAGATGCAGTATTCCTTATGGAAGCCTCAGCTTTTTTTGCCACATCATACAATTTCCCGTAATCAGAGGCCGCTTCATAATCCCCAAGCTTTGCACCGCTCTTTATCCCTGCATAGACATTATTCTGCGCATTATTCTGTGAAATCACATTTGCAGTTTTGGTTTCCAGCTCATCTATACGGTTATTAAGCCGCACAACCTCCGTGCCTAAGACTGCAACAACAAGGACTGCCGCCACTGTGGCAAGCGCTTTTGCTGCCCGTGCAAATTTTTTGTGCTTTTTCCTGTTTTTGTCTTCTTTTCCGCCGTGATGGGTTTCATGATTTTTTACATAAATTTCATCACTGTACCCGGCCGATTCTCCGGTCGGCTGCGCTTCTTCAATTATTTGGTCATCGATGTAATTTAAACCATCAAATAAATCCTTTTTCGTCATAGATATACGCCCTCCTCATCCAGATATTTTTTAAGCTCTGCCCTTATCCTGAACAGTGTGGTCTTTACGCTGCTTTTGCTCCTGCCGCTCATATCTGCCAGCTCATCAATCGTCATGCCATACCAGTAGCGTCTCACGAAAAGCACTCTCTTTTCTGTCTCCAGTCCGTTCAGAAAATCCGATAAACACCTTCCAATGTCCGACAGCTCGCCCTCGTATTTTGCATTGCTGTCTGCAAGGCACTCCTCAAGCTCATCAAGCATACAGTTCATGTTGGAATTTCTCTTTGAAGCATTATTCCAGTCAATCCTGTCGCATACGATATTGCGGCATACCCTGTAAAGCCATGAAAGGAAACGCATAGGACGCTCCGGTGGTATCTTGTTCCATGCTGCTATGTATGTGTCATTTACGCATTCCAGCGCATCCTCATGTGCTATCATCGTGTCTGCAAACCGGGTAAGCTTCGCTCCGTACATCTGCGAGGTCGCACTGACAGCCTGCTGGTTGCGATCAAAATACATATCAAGTATCTGTTCCTGTGTGTACATTTTCCACAAACCTCCCTTCTATATATTATGTAGGATTTTGTTTGGTGGGGGTTACATTTCATCATTAATTCTTTAAAATTTCCCTTATGTAAACTTTAAGCCTAGCCTCTAGGAAATAAAGCTTATAGTGCTGAATAATTGAATTGTATCATATTTCGTCTTAGTTTAAATATCAAAAAAGGAAGATTCTACTTAGAATCTTCCTCATGTGAATTCAAATAGTAATATTTAATTGTTCTTCTTTGCCGTAACAAGCGCAACTACAGCAAGAACTGCATTTATCAGACACCAGCCTGCCCATATAGCCAGATCTGAAAAGCTTCCATAACCCGCAAATCCGATGATTGCCGCCAATCCAAAGAGTACTATGAGTGCTATGTTACCTCCCTTGCCTGACGATTTTCTCGTAGCGATTGAAACAATTCCACCTGCAAGCATAAGAATTGCCACAACTATTCCTGCACTTCCTGATGCCTCACCATTGGCCTCCAATGCATTAGATACTCCTGCAGCGCATGACTGAAATGATACAAAAACAAATAAAATTATTGATAAAATACCTGAAACTAATTTCCAAACCTTCATAATGAATTTCTCCTATCTATTTAAATATTGCGTAGCTCTACTGTTTAATAATCAAACTTTCATAAGATGTTTAAATTATTTACTGTGCCGTAAATGTTATCGCATCTGAATCCGCTATTGTATCGTAGCTCTCAGCATTGTATATATGGAATTTAAGCTCCACCTGATCGACCGACGTGATTCCGTTTGCCTCAAGGTCACTTGACATAATGGTTATATCATCTATAGACTTCTTTCCGTCATAGACTGTGGTTGAAAACAGCGGTGTCATCATATATCCATTGATAGACATATTGTCCACGTTTATTCCGACATTCTGACCTGAGGTGTTTTCGATGTAAAGTAAAATTGCTGTTCCCCAGAAGGAATTTTCATCAACTGTTTTTCCAACAATCCTTACACCATTTGCATTGTAAAGCTCCTGTCCCTCATCGTTTGGTGTCGTATCCATGTTTGCAAATTCGGAGGTCTCAAGCTTTGAATATACATTCTTGAAAAGATTATCCCAGTTTGAATCGTATGCGTGGAAATACATCTCAATTTGTCCTACTGTATCTATTCCGGCAGCTTTGAGCTCTGTTGACGATAAATACATAACCTCATTCGACTTCTTTCCTGCCGCAACGTCTGCACTGAACAGATCTGTTATCATATAATCGTTTACAATAAGTGCGTCACAGCCTATCGTATAGTCCTTGGCCGAATTATTTTCAACCAGAAGCTTAATTCCGTCTCCCCATATGCTGTCCGTCACATATTCAGTCGCAGTTATTTTGATGCCATCCTGATCTACAAGCACCTGCTCATTGATGCTTTCATCTGCCGATGCCTGATCTGCGCCGGCTCCATTAGTTCCGCTGCTCCCTGCGCCTCCACCGGTCTCTGTTGCGCTTCCCGGTACAGCTATGCTCTTTTTTTGCCCTGTGTCAGAGCTGCATCCCAATAATGTAAAAGTGATTGCTGTGATGCTCAGTACAAGAGCCAGTAAATTAGTTCTTTTTTTCATGGTTTAAGTCCTCCTCTGTAAATTGTAGGACTATTATACCATCACAGTATGAATACCGTTCTCCCCGCAGTGGTGGTAAAATTATATTCTAAACCTACTCCTGCACACCACTTGTCCTGAGCATTTCCATACCTTTTTTGCTGAGTAATTCGTTCACTTCTATGATTCCACCCGGACGGTCCTTAAAAATAAGCATAAGAAGAGCATCTCTCGGGATTTTTGCATAGAGCTGCGGCATCTCGTATTTTCTCAAGGCTCTCTGGGTCTGCTCTAATGTAAGCTCTGCAACATAACATATCCTCAGGATAATATCCCTCTGCCTGGTATGTTTTTCGCCTGACAGAAGCTTGTAGCCGTATTTTTCCGGAATATCAGCCTTCAAAAACACCATCTGCTGTGTTATTCTCTTTTCCTTAAGTAAATCCTTTATGTACTCTGAAAATGCATTTTGCTCCGGATCCATGCTACCTTTCTGCTCAACACAAAATTTATCAAAATCAGATATATGAGTTTTTCCAAGGATATCATCCAATTCTTTTGTATTTTTTTGCTTCATAAATTTCTCCTATCTGTTATACTTGTACTTGTAACTATTCCTACCTCATTAGCGATACCTGAAAGGATACATGCACCATGAGCGATTACAAAATAATCTCATCCTTAAATGAAGGGCACAAGGTTTATCTGGTTCAATCTGCGCTTTCCGGCAGGGTTTATGTCCAGAAAATCCTTGATGTATACAATATTCGCGTGTACGAATACCTTTATCGCAATCCTGTAGCCGGTATTCCGCGCCTTATCAATTACTATGAAGATGGCAATCAGCTTGTCGTAATTGAAGAATATATAAGCGGAACCTCCCTGCAGGAAAAAATAGACAACTCTGACCTTAGTGTTTCCGATATCAGAAGCTACATGATTATGCTCTGCAATATACTCGAAGCTCTGCACTCGATGACTCCGCCTATAATCCATCGCGATATAAAGCCGTCAAATATCATAATCACCAGTTATAACTATGCTATGCTTTTAGATTTCAATGCTGCAAAACAGTTTTCCGGACAACACGAGTCTGATACCGTGCTGATCGGCACTCCCGGATATGCAGCTCCCGAGCAGTATGGCTTTGGCTCTTCATCTCCAAAAACAGACATATATTCTCTCGGCATAGTACTGCGCGAAATGCTTGGCAGCATCACTCCCACTTCTGACATTGACCCAATTTTGCACCGGCTTAACCTGATTGCAGAAAGATGTACTCAGATGACACCAGCCGCAAGATACCAGTCTGTGGCAGAGTTAAAAAATGCCGTATCGCAGTCATATTATCCTGCGCAGCACAATACTTCTGCTGCCGGTAATTCAAGTCCATATGCACACCATAACCATGATAATGCAAACAATGCAGCCAATGCCGATACTGCTAAACGAGCTATCCACGACAGTGCTTCCCGTTTCCTCCCACCCGGATTTCGCACGAGAACTCCATGGAAAATGCTGCTATCCTCAGTCGCATATCTGTTCATAATATGGCTTTGCCTGTCATTGGAATTAGAAAATACTTACGGAACAAAGCTGTGGCTTGAAAGAATTTTCTGCCTTGGTATGTTCATATTTGCGATTTTCTGTGGCTTTAACTATCTCAATGTACAGAATATACTGCCACTTTGCAAGAGCCAAAACCGCTTCCTGCACTATGTCGGCATAATACTGCTTGATGTGGCAGTGATTTTTGCTCTATTTGTGATTATGTTCATTATAGAGTCTGTTGCATTTCCTATAAAATGATTTTGTATATCATAGCACATAAAAATAAGCCATGTTCTCACCGCTGTGGTGGTAACATGGCTTATATTATTTTTCAGTTGATTTTTTTAATATCTATTATCCCCTTAATAACCAATGCATACACTTTATTTACAATAATTTTGGTAAAAGGCTATATGATCATATACTGTCTGCCAGGCTTTCCCTGCCATTCCGGTAACACATATATATTTATTATTTGCCTCACTTTCATACATACTTACCGCACAATATCGTGACTGATTTACATATCCTGTTTTCGCTCCAACAACTTTTCCTTTTCCAAATTTTCGATCTATCCGGTTCAAAAACTTACTTGAAAATGTTATTCCCTGCGGATGCTGTTGTGTACATGAAGTTGTATAATTTCTTGCTGACAACACCTTTTTACATATTTCATTTTCCATCGCAGCATGTAAAATAACCGCCATATCACATGCTGTACTATAATTATTTTCATCAAATATCCCTACTGGATTTGAAAAATGTGTCGTCTGTGATATTCCCAGCTCCTGTACTTTTTTATTCATATCATCCACAAACTGCTCCAATGTTCCAGATGTCATAATTGCGGCCTGATACGCGGCCTCTGCACCTGAAGGCAATATAATGCCATTTAATAAATCCTCAACAGTAACCTGCTCTCCAACCAGAAACCCTGCTGCACTACAGTCGTTTTCAAAAGAATAATCAGTTGCTTCAATAGAAATTTCAATTTTCTGGCCAAGACTCTCATTATTTAATTTCTCCGCTGCAACCAAAAGTGTCATAACCTTTGTCATAGATGCCGGGTACATTTTTTCATTTGCATTCTTTGAAGCAATAATAGTTCCATCGTCCGCATTAACCAACACTGCATATTGGCTTACAATGTTGTTATCAGAAGATACATCTACCGTCTTATCATCTGTTGATGGTACAAATATATCTGATTTTTTTTCTTGTAATTCTGACGTCTCAGTTGTAGTCTTTTTCTGAATATTTATATCATCAGATACATTTTGACTCGAATCGTTCTTATGTTTACTGATTTCCTTATTACTTAAAACACTGCACACCACTATCAAAACTATCAGACAAATACACACTATTATTTTTGTTTTCTTCACTGGTATTTTACTCTGTAATTGCATTATAAACTATAGAAGATACACTATCTCCATCAAATATAAATGAAAGCTGGCTGTCTCCTTTTTTGTAAATATACGAGGTCTCAGTTGAGTCAGAAGCCTTTCCATATTTTTCCTCAACAGCCTTTTTATCAGAACCTATTGATATTCCTTCCGGTGTTGATACTGTATCATCAAGTAATTCTATTGTATAAACATAATCCTTGTTATCTTTAGGATATGTTGTTATCTTAACACTTCCATAAGTATATACCTTATCCTTTCCCTGAAAAGCACAGGAATCAGATTCAAAGTAATTATCTGCATCCCCAAGTTTTTTAACCAATGGCTCCATGTTTTCATTCATGGCTACTGTTACACCCTTTAAATCATATGTAAATGCATCCTGTTTTGTCTCAGAACCAACATCTTTTTTATCATTGTCGGACTCTTTACTTCCACATGCTGTCATCATAGATACTGAAAGCATAATACATAACATTATTGAAATAATTTTCTTCATCGTTCTTCCTCCTAATTTTGAATCGCATTTGCACCAAAGCTCTTCAATTCACCATATTTGTTCAATTCATCATATTGTTGTTGTTTCATAGAATCATATGCAGCTTCTTTTTCATCCCATATAGAAGCATACCTGCTATCATTCCTGTAATCAGTTAAATTATAATTTTCAACCAGATATTGTCCAAAGTAATCTGCCATTTTTTCAGCGCCTGTAGTATTCAGATGTAAACCTGCATCATAGGTATCCTGTGACATATCCAGACCTATATCATTTTGCAATGGAATAAAATTGATGTAGTCAACACCATTTTCATCAGCAAACTGTTGCACCTGTTCGTCCCATTGCTCATACCAATAAGGATATTCTGTAGGTGCCTTTATAAGTACAAGCTTAACCCCTTTTTCCTTACATAAATCAGTCATTTTCTGTAAATATCCCATTGCTTTATCGCCAAGCTTATAATCGGTAAGTGGTGTTGGATCCGGAAATTCCTGCTGTGGCTTTGTATCAACACGCATATAATATCCATTATGAGTCACTTTGTCTTTGGAAAAAATATGTTTCACATCATCTTTTGTAAGCTCAGACCATCTGGAATGATATCTCAACAGCGGAAAAATATAATCAACAAAATTTTCCTCATCTGTCATAGAAGCCTTAATATCATTTACCTTTGACATAGACCATTTCATCCCATCTATAGACATTCTGTTATAAGCTTCACTCTGAGGCTCATTATATTTTAATGCCAAAACGTTAAACACCACCACTTTAGGAGTCTCATGTTTCAAGGCCTCCTCTAATAAATAATATGACTGCCATGTTAATTGCTGTGCACTTCCTCTGATGTAACTTGTTATTCCATATTTTCTCCATAATTCTATGGTGGAGAAATTCTCATAAACCTCACAATCGCCCACAAATAAAACTTCGTGATCTGACCTATCCTTATAGTATTCTTCAACCATAGAGCCTTCAACTATTCCTGTCTGATATTTGGGAACCAGAAGCCTTTGAACAATATACAGAGCTCCAATAAGCAGGACAGCAACCAAAATACATGCTGTTATTTTTTTTCTTCTCATCGCACTCTCCTTAAAACTGATTGTAGATAAACTGAGACGAATCGTAGCCTATACCATATGCGCCAAACACCATAATAAGCATAATCATAACAGCCATAATTCCAAAATAAACAATTGGAGGTTTTTGTAATAAAACCATTCTCACATTTCCTACTCTTACCTTAAAAAGACTCACCGTAAAAACTACTATAAATCCCACTATAAGCACAACATAATCAGCCACACTAAGCCCTATAGAAAGCAGCGAACCATTAAATAATTCACCTATATTGAACTTTGTAAACATTGTTCCAACCATCTTAAAAGTCAAAGGAACATCTCTATAGCAATCAAACATTCTTATACAGCTCATCAATAAAAATGTTCTTAAAATCTGAAATGCTTCATATGGAACTTACCTTTTACACTAAATCTTTTATGAAACTTTTCATATAAAGGTTCCAGTTCCTGAGAGACCATAATAACAACAAAGTTCATTAATCCCCAGACGATGAAGTTCCATGCTGCACCATGCCATAATCCCGTTGTAAACCATACTACAAAGGCTGACAAATACACTGTCACTCGCTTACCAATTACCTCGCCAAAATGTTTTCTTGAAAATTTAGACAAATTAAGCATAGGTTTACATACTGAAATAGGATAAAAAATATAATCTGTAAACCATGTACCCATAGTTATATGCCATCTGTTCCAATATTCTTTGATATTTTTTGAGAAATATGGAAGATTAAAGTTTTCTGTCACACGAATACCCATAACCTCTGCTATACCAATCGTAATATCAATACCACCGGTAAAGTCACAATATAACTCGAATGCATAAAACAACATGGCAATAAACACATATGCTCCTTGATATTCAGAAGGACTGTGTATCAGGGTTGTTACTCCTGTAATAATTCTGTCTGCAATAACAACTTTCTTGAAATATCCCCACAAAATCCGCATCAAACCTGATACTACCACATTGCTTTCAAAATAATGCTTTGAAAATAATGTCTCCGATAAATCATGAAATCTGCTTATCGGTCCCTGAACCAATTGTGGAAAAAATGAAACAAACAATGCCAGCTTAAAGAAATTCTTTTCAACACTCTGTTTTCCTCTATACACATCAATTATATATCCCATAGTCTGAAATGTATAAAATGAAATTCCCATCGGTACAATCATATTGACAGTATGTAAACTGGAAACTCCATGCAGCATATCATTAATATTTTGAATCACAAAATTAGTATATTTCGTTACGCTTAATATACCAATATTTATGAAAAGACATATCAAAAGCCATATCCATTTTTTATGTTTCATATGGCTTTTATAATTCTTTTTTTGCTCTCTGCTTAAATTTCCCTTGAATTCTTTAATAAACTTATCCTGCGCCATATTAATCTGATTCATTTTAAGACTTATCAAATAAGTTGATATTGTCGTCACCAGTATGAATATCAGATATCTTGGATCGGCAATGAAATAAAAAATATAACTAAATACCAATAATAAAGGCCACTGACACGATTTTGGCACCAGATAATACAGGACAAAAACTATTGCCATAAATGCTATAAAGCTATAAGATGTAAACAGCATATCTTTTATTCATCCTCTAATCTTACTATTAAATCATACAAGGCTTTTGCAGAATTAAAATTCTCCGGAATAATCTCCTCTGCCGGAATTGCAACATCAAATGAATCACTTACCTCAGATATAATTGAAACTATGTCAAAGGAATCAAGTATCTTATCATCAATCAGTGTTGTACAATTTTCATAATCTACATCCGGGTGTAATTCCTTTAAAATTTCTAATAATTCGTTCATCTTTTTTCTCCTTTATCTTTCCTGTGCTTTTTTCATTAAAAATACTCTGTCTATTTTTCCATTTGCTGTTAATGGCATCTGCTCCAGCTTTTCTGTTTTATTTGGAATCATGTACCTTGGAAGCTTATCTTTAAGGAGCCTAACCAATTTATCAGGTTCAAGTTCTCCGATATAATATAAAACTATCTTTCCCTTTTCCTTATCGTAAACAGCACATGATGTGGATATTTCTTCAATCATATTGACATTTACCTCTATCTCACCAAGCTCGATTCGATGTCCCATGTGCTTAATCTGATAGTCCTTTCTTGATACAAATATCAGTTCACCTCTTTCATTCCTTTTTCCTAAATCTCCCGTCTTATATATCAATTCAGGATATCTCGAATTGAGAGGATTCTGCACAAATACCTCACTAGTCTTTTCAAAATTATTGTAATATCCCAATGTTAATGAAGTTCCTCTGACACAGATCTCACCAACATTTCCATCTTCTACCAGCTTATTATTCTCATCCAGCAATAATATTTCTGTATTATGGAATGGTCGTCCAATTGGCACCACCTCATCCAACTCAAACTCTCGGTCCACCTCAAAATAACAACACATTCCTGTTGCTTCTGTTGGCCCATACAAATTTACAAATCTGGCTTTTGGCAAAGTTTCTCTCCATATTTTCAACTGCTTAATAGGAAATACCTCACTACCAAACGCTATAGTATGCAAATATTCAGGTTTAATCTTGTTAAAGGTCTTAAATGCCGATATCATGGTCAATGCTGACACAACCCAGCAGACAGTATTTATCTTATACTCATTTAAAAATTCAACCAGTTTTATTGGAAACATAAACAAACTTTTTGGAACAATATATGTTGTAGCACCGAATTTCAATGTCGGATATAGTTCCTTAAGACACGCATCAAAATATAACGGTGTCTGATTTGCAAATCTTGTATTCTCATTAAAACATAACACCTCAGACAGATTTTCAATATAATCTATAACCGATCTGTGGCATGCTACAACACCCTTAGGAACTCCTGTTGAACCTGAAGTAAACACTATATAAATAGGATCCGTATCCAGCTGTCTATCCCTTATTCCAAATAACCGCTCATCTGAAATCTCATTTTTTCTTACATGATCATATAATAGAATTTCTCCATTATAATCAAATTTTTCAACGGCATTTATTGTTGTATCATCACATATCATTACTCTTGGATGTAGGTTTTCAAAAATAAGCCTAATCCTGAATTCCGGCATTTCATCATCTATAGGCACATAATAGCAGCCACCATAAACACATCCGTAAAATGCTGTAATCGCATGTGGATGCTTTTTCATAAAAACTACTACCGGTTCTTTATAATAATTATTTTTTGCCAAATAACTTCCGATAGCTCTGCTATATGGTATACCTCGCCAAATGTCATTTCCATATTTTCATTTGCATAGGCAGTCTTATCCGGAACTCGTTTTACTGTATTTTCCAAGTATTCCAAAACATTTGTAATTTGCATCTTTTTCTCCTATACTTCATATCAAAATACTTTAGTTGAATGGTACAAACAGCTTATTGTATTTCGGTTTAACTCTTTTGTTACACTGTATTAATGATGATTTTGCAAGAACCTCCATTGCATCTATGACTCCTGTTTTAATATCATATTGTTTTTTCAGCAACGAAAGCTCTGTACATCCCAGGATAATTACCTGAGCTCCCTTGTTTTTCAAATGCGTGGCTACAACATTATACTTTTCAATGTCAGGCATCTTTCCCGCCTTTATATCCTTATATATAATATCCATCACTATTCTCTGATATTTTTTATCCGGTACAAGTCCATGCATTCCATTCTTTTCTATTTCATTTTGAAAAATTCTGCTTTGAATTGTACCATCAGTAGCCATTATCCCTATTTTCGTTAATCCCGCTTCTTTTAACAGATATGAGGTGTCTCGAATAGCATGCATCACCTTACAGCCCGTTTTTTCTTCTATTTCATCATGAAAATAATGTGCTGTAATGCACGGAATAGATATACAATCCACATTCTGTTCCTTTAGTTTTTTCCCGATTTTTATAATCGGAACAACAGGATTTGCATTACTTTTTCCTAAGATATATGCAGTTCTATCCGGTATTGATGGGCAATTATAAATAATCATTTCCAGATGATCCTGATCACATTTTGCATCGGTCATATTAATCAGCAGTTCCATAAAATAGGCAGTAGCCATCGGTCCAAGGCCACCAATTATACCAAGACTCATTTATTCCACCTTATTTGTTTATCGTTCCCTTTGCATAATTTATTTTGTCCTGTACTGATACAGTCGCTCGTTCAGGATACAAAGAAGAATCAAAAATATGACTATTTTTATGCTTGGTAGAATACGCTGCCAGTTCTGCATCCGTCAGCATGAAAAAATTACCTCCACCTTTTCTTGGAGTTGCATCAAAATGATACCATCCATCTCCAAGATTTATCAGGCTCCAATAATGTGCCGAATGTGAAGTATCACTTTTCACTATATCAACATTTTGTATTCCACAAACATCAAGCATAGCTTTTGCTGCTGCATAATAATTGAAACAGTCCCCTGATTTTTTTGTAAATGCCTGATAAGCTCCGATTGTCCAGCTATCCTTGTTGGATGTTCCCGTATATCCTATGTTTGTTTTTGTCCATCTGTATATTGCAAACGCTTTTTCCATATCGGTCATTGAATCATTAGTAATCTTGTCAACAACCTTTTGCGCAAGCGCATATACGTCTTCTTTATCTACATATCCCTTAGGCTTCTCTTTTATTGTAATCTTCGATGTTGCAGACGATGTATTTCCTGCACTATCTGTAGCTGTATATACAACCTCATATGTTCCTGCTTTATTCAGATTCACTTTACTGTTATCAATATCAAGTGTTGGATTCTGGTCCATATTGTCAGTCACAGTCACATCTTTTTTGTATGAGACCGTTTCCCCTATATATGCGGTTATACCCTTAACTCCCTCAATCACAGGTGGCTGTGAATCGCTCACAACCGTCAGTTTAGCTTTAACCTCTTTCCGATTTTTTCCTTCATCAGTAAGCACGATTGTCACTTCTGACTCTCCATCTTTTGATACATCAGGCTTATTCTTAAAGCTCACATCAACCTTTGTCGCATCCTTTATATCCGTCACAAACTGGTTTGCCTCAATTTGTCCATCTTTATTTACCGTCACATCATTTGCCTTTGCAGTAGGTGCTTTTGTATCTTCGATTGTCAATTTTGATGTATATTCTTTTTTTCCAATCTTTACCACAATCTCATGGACACCTATGTTTCCTGTATTAATCTGTGAAACGTCAGTCACAAACTTAGCATCTGCATTTTCTTTTTTCAGGAAATCTTTAATGTTGATTTCACTACCTGCTTCTAAGGTTACATTCTTTTTTATCTTTGACAAATTGCTTATTGCAAGGAACACTATAAAAATAAACACAATTAGTGTAGCAATGCACATACCTGTCATTTTAATCCTCTGTGCACGCCTTCTCCTTGCCCTCATTTTTTGTCTTTTTTGGTATCTATAGTCGTCCATTCCAAACCTCTCATGTATAAAAACTAATTTTTCTTCTAGTGCATTGTATCTCTTAAAGTGTAGTATGTCAACACTTAAAGTGTAGTTTATATGTATAAAACAACCCCTATTGCGTAGAATTCAATATTAAAATATGTACACTAAAAGTGTGGAGGTTCGCTAAAAGAGTATGATAAAGAATTTAGCTGGTAGACTAAAAGAATTGCGTATTCAGAATAAATTAACACAAAAACAGGTTTCAGAGCTATTAGGCATATCCCCAAGCATCATTTCCGGTTATGAAACCGGAGAACGCACACCCAGTGTAGAAATTCTTCTTTCTCTATCGTATCTGTATAAATGCAGCACAGACTACTTACTTGGGAAAAGTAATGATATGCCCGCAATTTTACTAGACACGAATGGGCTGACTCCTAACCAAATCAAAGCCATTTCTGCACTGATCGAATCTATACGTCAATAGTTTTTAAACATAAAATAAGCGTAGAGCTCAGTATATTCAGGCTCCACGCTTATTAATTTATACTTAACACCATCCGGCTATTTGCAGGAACGATTTATTAGAATGCCGCTCTGTAAATCTCCACAATATCCTCTTTGCTAAGCGGTACAAACGATCCCTTTGAACCCTCACAGGCCTTCTTTGCCATCACCTCAAAATTCCTGTCGTCTGTGATTCCCACAGCTCTTAGATTTGCAGGAATGCCCATTGTCTCAAAGAAGAATTTCTTCAATGCATCAATACCTGCGTGTGCAAGTGCATAGTCATCATCCCCGGAAAGTCCCCAGACATTTTTTGCAAACTCCACAAACATCGGAAGTGTGTCATCATTTAGTATGTGCTCCATCCACGCCGGTGTGAGTATTGCAAGTCCCTCTCCGTGGGTAATATCATAGAAAGCGCTCAGCTCATGCTCCATAGGATGTACGCACCATGCCGGTGAACAGCCATCGCCCACAACACCGTTGATTGCATGTGTGCCGGCCCACATCAGGTTGGCTCTGGCATCATAGTTGTCAGGCTGTGCAAGGGCAACCGGTCCATTTTTAATCATTGTACGTAACAATCCCTCCGCCATAAATTTCTGGCAGTCAGCATTCTCCATAGAGAAATAGTTCTCCATTGTGTGGCTCATCATGTCTGCTGTTCCAGCTGCGGTCTGTTTTTTTGATACCGAAAAAGTATATTCAGGATTTAATATTGACATGGTTGGCACCATATACGGTGATCCTGTTCCCCACTTTTCATTTTTAGACATATCAGAGATAACAGCAAAAGGATCCATCTCTGTTCCGGTTGCAGAAAGAGTAAGCACATCAAATATCGGAAGTGCTGCCTTAACCTTTGAGCCGTCAAGCACCAGATCCCATGCATCACCGTCATACTTTGCACCTGCTGCAACAACCTTTGAGCAATCGATTGTACTGCCGCCTCCTATTGCAAGCACCATGTCGATACCCTCATTTTTACAGATTTCAACACCCTTTCTGACTGTCTCAATCTTTGGGTTTGGCTCCACTCCGCTAAGCTCAAACACGGTCAGCCCCGCATCCTTAAGGATCTTCATTGCGGTATCGTAGAGACCGTTTTTCTTTATAGAGCCGCCTCCGTACACTAAAAGCACCTTGCTGCCATATGCCTTGAGCTCTGATAAGCTCGAAATGGTATCCTTTCCGAAATGGATTTTTGTTGGAATGTTAAATGTGAAATTGTACATATATAATACCTCCTGCTAAATAATAATATTTTTTAATCTCTCCATATCATCTGCATCGGGATGCGACAAAGCCTTGTCAAAATTTTCAATCAGTGCATCAATATTATCCGGATGCTCTGGGTTTTCTTTCATTTTCACATAGCGTTCCCTCACAGACTGTGGCATTTTGCCTGGCACATATATTCTCCTACAATAGTATTACTTGAATCAATGGCGCTTTTAACATTGCAAGAATCCTTTGAAAATATGCATCACTTCCTCCAAAACCGGCTGTTCCGAACAGAAATATCTTTTTATTTTTCAATTTAGATAAGAAATCTAATGTATCGCTATCTGCGTTTCCCTTGTCCGTCCAAAATCCAATGTATAGCAATTCGGATTCTGTCCCCTGCGCATCAGCCGTGCCAAAATAATCACAGCTCTCCTTTGGCAGTATTTCATGAATTTTATCAGCCAGCTTACGTGTGTTGCCTGTCATACTGCTGAATATAATAGAATAATTTTCGTTGTGCATGCAATATCCTCCTTTAAATTGAACTAATTCTCGTATCATAATTTCTCTCAGCCTCCGATCAACACTTTTTTTCCGCAAAATGCAAATCCGTAATGCTTGATATTATTCTCAGATATTCCCCTGTCCAGCAATTGAGTATCATAGTTTTTCTCATCAATTTGTCTGAGCGCTGCCGCAACCGTATCTTCGAGTCCACTTTCTTCACTGTCATCAAACACCTTAAACTCCATAACAAATGCGTCACGTCCCTTCTCCCTCGGAACCAGAACTACATCATATCTTCCAAAGCCACTTTCACGATTTGAAAGGACTTCATAATTATCACGTATATCCACCAAAAGTCCAAGCACAAAGCCATGATAAAAACGCTCCGGCTGACTACGGTCTGATGGATGATTGCCTGTATCAAAACTACTAAAAGTAGACATCGCCACATCATTCATATACACGTTCATTGCTTTTACATCCCCACTAAATAAAGCCTTCACAAATTCATTATAGTTGGATGATACATCAGCAAACCATCCTTTGAACAGATTAGAAAACATACTTATAGTCTCAAGATTCGTTATACTAAGTCTGTACCAGGGCTCAAGAGTAATTCCCTTATGGACAATGCTATCAACCTTCAGATACCCACTCGCCAGAAGAAGGCTCCATATAGCGCTCTCATCTTTTTCGAGCCGGTTGAATACTATCTGTTCATCAAAATTCACCTCAATACTCTTTCCATTAACCAGACTTTCCATGAGGCTCTTTATCTCTGCAGATGATTCCTGTATAAGTCTGCTTATAAGAGCATTGGAGCTGGTAGCAGCCCAATAAGGCTTTAACTTTTTTTCTTTCAGGAAATTAGTAATAGACCATGGATTATATATATCTTTGAGCGAACCAAAGGTAAATCCATCATACCACTGCTTAACAACAGCTTTTTTATCACTCATGCCATACTTTTCAATAGACTCAAAAACCTCTTTCTCAGTAAAACCAAAGCAATCAGCATATTGCTCAGACGTAGTCGTAACAACTACCAGGTTATTCAAATCTGAAAAAACAGACTCTTTTGAGACTCTCGTAATTCCTGTCATTATTGCACGTTCCATATATGGATTGGTCTTAAAAGTAGAGTTCAGCAATCCTCTCATAAAATTCACGAATTCATCCCAATATCCATGAATGTAAGCTTCCTGCATAGGTGTATCATATTCATCAAGTAGAATAATAACCTTCTTTTTGTAGTACTCGCTTAAAAAATATGACAAATCTTTAAGGGAATCCTGAGCTGTTACATCATCAATCCTATCTGTCATGTCTGACAGCTTACGCCTGTCAGCTTCTGTGAAATCAGGATAATCCATCAGATAACGATACTGCCTGTATACATCCGCAATTATCTTCTTAACCTTCTGTACCGCATCCTTATAATTTCCCTGCTTTACATCAGCAAAGCTTATAAATATAACAGGATATGCTCCCTGAAGCTTGCGGTATTTTTCGCTGTTCCATATAGAAAGTTTCTCAAAAATCTCACTTTTTTCCGAATACTGATTTGAGAAAAAATAATTAAGCATACTCATATTCAGAGTTTTTCCAAAGCGGCGTGGTCTGGTAATAAGCGTGATATCATCCGCGCTCTCCCACCATTGCCTGATAAAATCAGTCTTATCTATATAAAATAATTATTTTCACGAAGGTATAGAAAATCCTGTTTTCCGATGCTTATAATCTGTGCCATACTTCTTCTCCTAAAATCATATATGCCTATTATATAATTCTTTTGAATCGATTACAAGCAAAGAAAGATACCGCTTACCCCCCCATAACAACAGCTTACGCGAGAAATAAAATACAAATGGTAATGGCAGCATAGAAATAAAAAATATTATAATATAGGTTAAATATACATTACATGTTCTTTATCACTTCAACTCTGGTTACCACGCCTTCGCGCATACTATCCACTCTAAGTGCACAATCCTTATAATACACGCAGGCACCTATTGCAACCGTCTTTCCCTCTTCACTCAGCTTGTCGCTTATGACATTGCGAAGAATTCTTGTCTTTTCCTCCGGAATTTTGGCTCCGGTTATGAGATTCGCGTGTGCTACTGTCTGACTGCCCCGGCATATCATGTGATCTGCCTCATCAAAACTGCAGAACAGGAATTTTCTGATTGCAAACAATGCTGCTATCGCGCCAATTCCAACAAGAGTCTCATATACATTGAGGTGCTCGACTATCATCTGTCTGGCTGTTGCAAAAAGCAGAACCTCTATTATCGTACCCGGCTGATGCGTACAGAGCATCTTTACAAACTCCACGCCTATAGCAAGCGACATGGCATATTCCATGTAATACTCCAACTCAAGCCTGTCATGCCATATATCAAAAAAACATTGACCTACAAGCTTTATAATAAGTATCGCTATCACAAATACGAGAAATGCAGACAATACCAGTTCCACGTAGGTCGCTATGTTTTTCATGGTTTTCCTTAAAAATTGTTTCATCATTCACTCTTCCTCTCAGTTATTGTATTATTGAATGAATTGCTCCCGGGATGCTCATATCCACAAACAGAGCTATCATAAATGATAGCTCTGTTTGTATTGTTAGTATCTGATTTATTATTCGGTGTACCGGCAAATATTTGCTGCTTCAGGACACTCAATTCTTAGAACAGGAATGCCACACTGCATATAGAAACAACTGCAATAAGTATAATAAGTAACGGTCCACCGATTTTTACGAAATCCGAAAACTTGTATCCTGCCGGAAGTATCTGCATATTTACGGCTGTTCCGAAAGATGTTGCTATTGCAAGGTTTGAGCAGGCACCAATTACGATTACCCATGGAATAGGACTGATTCCAAGCGATAATGCAATTGCTATACAGATTGGTGTAAGCATTGCTGCTGTTGCGTTGTTTGACATGATGTTTGTAAGCACACTTGTAAGCACTGCGATAACTACTGTAAGAAGCACAACCGATGCGTTCTTTCCTCCGAAGAGGTTGAGTACAGCGTTTGCGATTAATGCTCCGCCACCTGATACGTCAAGTCCTGTTCCGATTCCTGATATTGTTCCGATACATACGAAAACATCCCAAGGAAGATCCGAATATGCTTTTTTAATCGAGATACAGCCTGTTCCAAGTACCATTGCAGCACCTATAAGACCGATTGTACCAATGTTAAAATAGCTCTTGAATGGCTGGAAACCACTTAACACAAACAATACTATGCATAAAATCATGGTTCCGAGTGCCACATAGCCCTTCCATGCCGGAGCATCTGACTCCTGTTCCTTCTCGAGCTTATGTATCTCTGCAACTGAATACATATTTCCCTTGTCGAAGTCAGGACTATCCGGTTTTAATACCTTGTCGAGGAGCTTATAGCCGATTGTTCCCCAGAAAATAATCTGTACAA
>ENA-OQEX01000351-OQEX01000351.1-human-gut-metagenome-genome-assembly--contig:-NODE-351-length-25175-cov-12.565035_pt1 | contig 25175 bp, 19 predicted proteins | sample MGYA00242802_ERZ504649 | MGnify/ENA primary metagenome ERZ504649 (study PRJEB26092, sample SAMD00036194) | human gut metagenome | host: Homo sapiens | study: EMG produced TPA metagenomics assembly of...
GGCGCTGGCAGCGCCCTCCCCTGCAGCAGCCGCAGCAGCGGCGGCCTTCTCGGCCGCGGCCTTGCGCGCCTTGGCCTCGGCAGCGGCACGGACCTTCATGGCTTTCTCTCGCGCAGCCTTCACCTCGGGCGTGATAACGCTCATGGGCTCGGCAGTCGAGACCTGGTAGAAAAAGCCCTTAAAGTCGACCTGCATATCGGTGATGGCAAGACCGAATAGGTCGTGGACCTCATTTTCAAACGGGAATACCGCCGGATAATACGAGCTGATGGACGGAATCTCCTGGTACCGGTCGATTCCCTCGACTACCAGGTTCTCAATCGCATAGCTGCCGTCCTGCGCAATATGCTCCTGAGCAGCATGAACGTTGATAAACGTATAGACCAGACGATACGTGCCGTCGTCGACATTGCGCTCGGCGTGCATTTGCACAAAGCGCGCGCCGACGCCCTTGAGCGCCTGGACATGCGACAGGAGCTCGTCGATCCCGACGGTGGTATAGATAGCCTTTTGCATTACTCGGCCTCCTTTGCAGCGGCGGGTGCGGCGGGCGTCCCAGCAGGTGCGTCGCCAGCGGCAGGCGCGTCACCGGCACCGTCAGTCCCGGCCCCGCAGCCACAAACCCGTCCTCGCCCAGCTCAACGCCACCGTCCCAGGTGGCGGCGCCGCCCACGGTGAGCGGATCGCCGCCGGCGCGCATCACGGCCTCCTTCTGGTCCAGGATACCGCACGCCTCCACGATGGCATCGATCACCGTTTCGGGACGAATGGCGCACCCGGGCGCGTACACATCCACGGGAATCGCGCGGTCCACGCCGCCGATCACGTTGTAGGCATCGCGGAATACGCCGCCCGAGCACGCGCAAATGCCGCATGCCACCACGCACTTGGGCTCGAGCATCTGGTTGTAGATCTGGCGCACGACGGGCAGGTTCTGGGCATTGACCGACCCCGTCACCAAAAAGATATCCGCATGCTTTGGGTTGCCGGTGTTGACCACGCCAAAGCGCTCCGCATCGAACAGTGGCGTGAGCGAAGCAAGCACCTCGATATCGCATCCGTTGCAGCTCGAGCCGTCGTAATGAATAACCCACGGCGAGCGCGACATTTTATGATCCATGGATGCCGCCTCCTAAATAAACACGTCGACGAGGATGGGCATAAGGTTGAGCAGGCCAAACACCAGCGCCACGCCCCAGCCGAGCTTAAAGCAGCTGCGCCAGGTGCTGCGTGCGAAGGTGTTGTCGATCAGCACCTCGACAAAATACGTCGCGGCCATCACGACCAGGGCAACCAGCCAGCTCAAGGGGTTATCCCAAACAAAGAACATGCCGACCCACATCAAAAACAACACGGTCTCGCACCAGTGCATAAGGGTCATCTTGGCCAGCGTGCCGCCGCTCATCTCGGTGGCGACGCCCTGGACAATCTCCTGATGCGCGTGATGCGAGTACGAAAGGTCAAACGGCGACTTGCGCAGTTTGATGGTAAGCACCGCGAGCAGTGCGAGGAAAATGGGCGCGCTGTACACGATGATGGGCGCCGACTGTCCGGTCACGGCGATGGAATCAAAGCTATCGGTGGCAAGGTACAGGCCCACGCTCATCAGCAGAACGGCGGGCTCGTAGCTCATGACCTGCAGCAACTCGCGGTCGGCACCGACCTGGGCAAACGGGCTTTGCGTCGAGGCGGACGCCAGCACCACAAAGATCGCGGCGAGCGTAACCATAAAAGCGCACAGCAGCGTGTTGGAGCCCGACACAAAGATACCGCCGCCCACGACGGTAAAGATGAGCGCGCACGCCATATAGGTATCGTCCATGGTGTTTACGCTGGCAGGGGCCTTGCGCAGCAGCTTGGCAACGTCGTAGAAGGCTGCAGCAGGCGCGGACCCACGCGGCCCTGCATGCGAGCCGAAAGTTTGCGGTCAATGCCGTCGATCAAGCCGCCCGCAAGCGGCGCCAGCAAGGCAAACGCCACGGTGCCAATAAAGATGCCCACGACGCCCGAACCTTCGAAATACTTGCCGCGCAGCACCGAGGGCGCGCTCATGGCAAGCCGCTCGGGCCCAATCCATGCGCAACACAGCAGCGCAAACAAGATAATGCTGCAGCATACGACGCTACCCGCGGGGCCAATACGCTTCTCGCCAAGGGCGTCCTCCGAGTACCAATTGCGCTTTTCGGCCTTCACCTCGTGTCCCATCGAGCCGCGGAAATGGCGATATTTGTCGGTTCCCACGCCCGAAAGGTACACGTTGACGTGCGGTTTGTTGCTCACGCGGAATGACGTCAGCAGCACCACGCGATAAAAGCCACGATAACCACCATCAGATACATGGCGTCCTTGCCAATAACGTACGGCACGCGGCCAAACACCATGGCCAAGTAAGGCGACACCAGACCGCTCGAGATAACCGGAAACGCCACGCAGCACAGAATCAGCAGCGCGGCGATGGTGTTGAGGGCCATCCATTCGGTCTTATGGACATTGACCTCAACGTTTTGAGCCGTGGGGTCGACGCCCGAAAGCTTGGCAAGCCACTTGCCCCAGAAGTAAAACGTCGCGGCCGAGCCAAAGGCAAGCACCATGATCATGAGCACGTTGCCGGTCTGCGCAAACGCCACCAGGCGCCCCACTTGGACACGAGCATGCCAAACGGCGCCACAAACATGCCCATAATGCCCAGCATCATCAGACGCGTCAGGTGCGGCATGCGGCTGAACATGCCGTCCATGTCCTCGATATTGCGGCTGCCGATATGATGCTCGGCCGTGCCCACGCACAGGAACAGCAGCGACTTGGCCACCGTGTGGAACAAGATCAGGAAGATGGCCGCCCATACGGCCTCGGGCGCGCCGACACCCAAGCAGGCACTGATGAGGCCCAAGTTGGAAATGGTGGAGTACGCGAGCACGCGTTTGGCGTTGCTCTGCGAGATGGCCATGAGTGCAGCGAGCAAAAACGTGATGGCACCCACACTCGTGACCATAAAGCCGGTCACGGGGTAGATGGTATAGAGTGGGCTGAGCTTGACCATCAGGAACACGCCGGCTTTGACCATGGTGGACGAGTGCAGCAGGGCGCTCGTGGGCGTGGGGGCAACCATGGCACCCAACAGCCAAGTGTGGAACGGCATCTGTGCGGCCTTGGTGAGTGCGGCGAGCGACAGCAGAACGACCGGCATCACCAGCAGCGCGGATTGCGCGGTTCCGGCGCCGGAAAGCTCGATCATGCCCGAAATGGTCAGCGGCATGCCGTTAACGTGCAGGTACATAAGTCCGGCCAAAAACGCGATACCGCCCAACATGTTGAGGATGATCTGGGTGAAGGCGTTCTTGATGGCCTCGGGCGTGCGCGTGTAGCCAATCATGAGGAACGAGCACACGGTGGTGATTTCCCAGCCGCAGAACAGCCACTCAAGGTTGTCGCTCGTCACGATGACGAACATGGCCGAGAGGAACAGGAACATAAGCGCCAGGAACTGCGGGCGACGGTCGGGCGCGGTCTGCCCGCGCAGCGCAGCCTCGTGCTCGTCGTGGGCCTGAAAGTCCTTCATGTAGCCCAAGGCATACACGCAGATTAGGCTGCCGACGATGCCGACGGCGAGGACCATGATCACGCTCATGTAGTCAAGGTAGAGTGGCGTTGCCGTGACGGCTTCGGTCGCGGGCAGCGTCATGGCTGCAAAGGTGAGCGAGCCCACCAGCTGCACCACGCCGAGCACCGTGGTGAGCGTGCTCTTATATTTACGCGCGTTGTACAGGATGACGGCGCACAGGATCACGTCGATGACGGAGCTGATGATCGAGAGCACATGCGAGGTGCCCGGTGCCACCTCGAAGCTCTGCGGGCCCGTGCCAAAAACATGACGGCGACTACAACCGTCACCGCCATAATGATGCCAGAGCCTACAAGCCCTAGCGCATCGCGGGCGCGGTCACCGCGCGCGAGCAGCATGCCCAGCGCCGGTACCAGCGGAAACAGGGTAAGGAAATACAGTAGCGTCATACCATCACTCCCCCATGCTAAAACGCTGCAATTGTTTAACGTTATAGCTCAATTGAGGAGTAGCGGCGGCGGGTTTTCGGTCAACTGGGGAGTTTTAGGCGTACGGGGTAAGGGCACGCCCGCATTGGAGCAGAGGGGCGGCAAGAAAAATGCGCCCCTGTGGGTGCACCATCCCGTTTGCTATTCCGCCTTTTTAACGCGCGGCTTGCGACCGCGCGGCTTATCGACCAGTGCGGACTCACCGCTCTCGCGGTACTGACGGCACCAAGCCTTGACCGAAGACTCGCTAGGAATCTTGTGCTTGATCATGGCCTCGCGAACCGTTAAGCCGTTTTCCAAGCGGTCCTTGACCACGGCGAGCTTAACTTCGTACGAATAGGTGTGATGATGCGAACCGGCGTTGAGAACGGCGTCGGCACCGCCCACGGCATATGCGCGGGCCCACTGACGAGCCGTGGCCTGGGGAATGCCGAGCTCCGCGGCGAGGGCGCGATGACCGACCCCCTCTTGGAGGACCTCGACGGCGCGCTGCCTAACCTCGGGCGCATGCGTGCGAGTCCTTGTTGCTTCCGACATACCTGCCACTTCTTAGCCTTAACCGTTAATCTGCTTTCTTACGTGCATGTTAGATAGTAGCATTTTGCTGTTTGCGCGTAACAGTTAATTGAAAATCGCACGGCGGCATCTGGGCATTTGCCATTAATTTGCAACAGTTCTTTAGGTTTTATTTACGCAGCTAGTTAGCTCGCGGCTCATTGACGGTGTTTTACCAACCAGATTGGTATCTTTTTGTTTGGCTTGGTATGGTTTGTGCAATTATTAACCCCCCCAGCCTCCGAGCTAGCATGTCAGTCTTCCGTTTACTTTCCAGCTTTCCACCTAGCTTTCCAGCTTTCCACCCAGCTTTCCACCTTAGGTGTTAAGTTAAGTGGAAAGTTGGAAAGATGGTGGGAAGCCGGAAAGCCGAAGCAAGAACAACGAACAGCCCTACCGCGCGAGTCGATACCGTTGTCGCGGGCTGCGCGGTGGCTCCATGGGTTCAATCTTGCCCGCGCCAATTAAACCTTTTATGTGGTTGGAAACGGCGCTCCTGCTCAAACCCGAAGCCTCCGTGAGCTCCTTGGCCGAAGCCGAAGAATGCGTTGCCAGGTAACCCAAGATTGCCTCGTCCACATGCCCTACGGAGGTCGCCTGTTCCGCCTGCATTATCTTTCGCTTATCGAACGTCAGAGAAAAAGAAACCGTCGAGTTTTTTGGTTTGGGCGGCAACATGTTTGCACGCTCAAGCTGCTCGCCTATCTCCTGATAACCGGTGCCACGGTTTTCGACCACGTAGCCACCGCCTGGGTACGGCGTGGTCTCGAGGATATTTGAAAGAAACTGGTTTCTGGATGACGAAACTCCAGAAGTTCCCAGCGAATCGACTGTGACATCGCCGTACAGTCCTCCGGGATTGAGAATCTCGACACGGTCGATATACAGGTTGACCTGCACTTGTGAGCCGCGCGCGGCGGAAGAGTAGTCGCGATGCATGAGCGCATTCGCCACTGCCTCGCGCAGTGCCACGGCGGATAGTCGGGCACATCTTTCCGAAATGCCCCCTCAATCACCGCAGCGTTTCGGGTGTTTCTTGCAACGGCGGCAAGCGCGTCTTCAATCATGAAAGGGATCGGCCCCAAAATGGTCTGCGAATCCAGAAAACGCTTGTTGTCGCTTACTCGCTGCGTTTTTGTGGTCCCGGGATACGCCGTAAAGGTCACATTGAGACGTGGGAAGAACTTTTGCGGAAACCGTCCCATCGCAACAATAGCAGCAAGCGTCGGCACGATTGCGTCCTCCACCTTTTTGGTCACATGCAGGTCAAGGAGAATCTCCTCATCGCTTCTGGCGCCCAAAATCCTAGGATGCAGCTCGCGCTGGCGTTTTATAAACCCTTGCAGAAGATCGGCGTCAAGATCTTCGAGCGTGGCGCCTTCGACTGGCTCGTCATCGTATGTGGGCTGAACATGCTCCTCCATAAAGCGGTCGACCTCATAGGGAGTCATACGCCGGTCGCCGTCGCCCGTACGGAGGAAGGACGAATCGTACATTCCACGCGCCGTGATATAGCAGGGCTTATCGCGCGGATGCATCTCTTTGATGCGAGCACAAAGCACCAGTTTCCCTCAAAGGGAACCACTTGGATATCCGGCCTCACAACGGGCGTCAGCTTTTCGCACGCAGAAGAGAGAGCGTCTTGCATCTTGCGAGCATCGAAACCATCGACAGGCGTAAACCCGTTCTTTTCGGAAATGCCGAGGATGATAAAGCCGCCCTGCGCGTTGGAAAATGCCGAGAGCGTCTCGACGATGCTCTTTGGAAGCGCTCCCTTGGCTTCTTTTACCTCGTACTGCTGGGTGTCGTTTCCTATTGTTCGCAGGTGATGAATGACCTGCGCCAACCATTCCTCGTTCATGCCGAACCTCCCAACTTCCAGCTTTCCACTTAACTTACCAGCTTTCCACCTAACTTTCCAGCTTTCTACCCAGCTTTCCACCTTAAGTGTTAAGTTAAGTGGGAAGTTGGAAAGTTGGTGGAGGGGTCGGGAGAGCTAAAACACCTTTCTCCAACGGCGGCTGGACAGTTAGTTCAGATACGTATTTTTCTATGCTGATAAAGCTGCGCTATGGTCCCCGGAGAGGGTTCTTTGGCGACCCATTGCACGCAAATCGAGCCCAGATAGCTACCGAACCCTAGTTTTGAGCCCCTTTCTTCCCCAAAACGAGCGCCGGATGCGCCTGCTCCGGTCTGGAATTATACGTATCTGAACTAACTGTCCAGCGGAGTCCAAGACTGGGATCGCGCAGACTAGAAAGGGGGCGGCAACCGGGTGGTTGCCGCCCCCTTTGCGAAGCCAGTTGGCTTCGGAACTAGTGGTCGATGCCGTTGAGGTTCACCCTCGTGAGCGTATAGGTCACATAGTCGGGCGATTGAGGCTTTGCGCTCGCCACGTCACCCTTAACCAGGCTCGCTGTCATCACCAAGCGATAGTTCGCGTAGAACTGCTCACGCTGTTCAACCTGCGTGTTGACCTTAACGGTAAAGGGCAGGCTAAACGTCGTATTACCGTTCTTCGTTTTGAACTTGCCGTTCTCCTTCGAGTCAGTGAAGGTGATCGTGCTACCGGAGGGAGCGACCGCGGCAAGCTTACTCTCCGTCACTGTTACGTAGTTGGAGATATCATCCGTTACGCTCTCATACGTGCCGTCGGTTCCGCGGCGCTGAAGCGCGAGCGTAAACACAACAGAGCCTGCGTTCGCAATTGCCTCGGCGGCGTTGCTGAGTCCACCCAGTTCATACGTGGCACCCAGGCCTATCGTGCCATTCGCGATCGGACGTAGGTCGTCCACGTTAATACCAAGCTGCGACTTATCTGGCGCAGAAAGCGTAATGGTCGTATCACCCGTGTCCATGCGATAGTACCCGACGTTACCGCGCTTCGTCTGCGTCAGGCTCGAGGTATTAAGGCCTTCCTTACGCGTTGAAAGCTTGGCGGTATAGGACATCTTGGTACAGGCGTCCTCGCCAGACTGCTTGGACAGGGAGATAACCTTGTTGCAGCCGTCCGGCGTAAGGCGAATCTCTTCCACTACCGTACGCACGGTAAAGGATCCGCCCGTTGCACGCTTGCGGATTCCGGCGAGGTCACAATCGAGCTTGAGCTTCAGCGAGTCATCGCCCGTATCCGTCACGGTCTGCGTGAACGCAGACGTCGAAGAATCACACGTCGCCCAATCTTCGCCATCCCACTTATAGTTCTGATTGTCGATGGCAACATAGAATTTAGCAATCGCCGAGGTTCCGCTCGGGAAACTACTCACCCCCGTCAGGGTATTGTTGGCGCCATACTTGCACAGTGACGTATCGAGCTGATAGAACAACGAGTCCGAGTCAGCATAGTTCTGACTTGGGTTAAACGTAATTTTGTCGGTAACGTCAAGAGAAAGAACGTAGGCGGCGCCGTCCGTCGACTTCGAAACCGGAGTGCGCGCCTCCGACTCCCCGTCGTTAACTTCCTGCCCGTAATTGGACAAGATGCTGTATGTCGATGCCGTACCGTTTTGATTATCGTCGCCACCGGTGCGCAAGACGTGATGCAGATTCCAAGATATGCGGGCACCCGAAGAATTCGAGTCAATAGACGAAGCCGTAAAACCGTTGATACTAGCTTGCGTCACGCCGTCGCCCGACTTGGGCACGTTGACAACTAGGTAGACGCTCTCCGATGCACGCTTCTCTCTGCCGGCATCCTTCTCCTTAGGTACCTTTAGCGTATAGCGACTGTTGCTGGGAACGTCAGCACCCGCAACCTTAAACAGCGTCCACTTGCCATCGAGTTTCGCTTTAGCGGTCGCCTCTGCCACGTTATCACACACGGTCCATGTGCCGGCGCCATCCTGTGTGGCCGACACATCCAAAATCTCGCTCAGCCATCGCTCCTGATATGGATTGCCCGCAGAATCCTTAAAGCCGTCGTTCCCGCTCAGGGAAACGCTCGTTGCTCCGCCTTCGCCCACCGTATAGTGATACTCTCTGCCACCGGCCCGGCCGTCAACGTTCGCATCGATGAGCGTAAGCTGGGTGCCCTGGGGCAACCTTCCGTCGGCACCATTGAAGAGGATGCTCTTACCGAGCCCCTTCATCGAGCCGCCAGCAGCCATATAGCTGTCCCAGCCAAAGTCGACTTCCTTCCCATTGGCAGAATTGTATGTCCAGGTAAGCAGACCCGTCATCGGCTCGCCAAAGCTCGTAAGCACGTGTGCATCTTTTCCAAGGTTAGCGTAGTCGCTTTCTTTAAATATAGTGCCGTAATCATACGTTGCAGTGAAATCGATCTCGAGCTTGCGCTTAACGATGATCGGCACCTGAACGTTGTAGCTCTGACCCGCCTCGGTAAAGGTGACGGTCAGGAGCGTAAAGCGACCCTTGCCGTTATCCCAATCGGAGCTTGGGCTAAACGACATGTTGTTCTTGCCGTTGTTCACCACGCGAAGCGTGGGATTGTTCGACGCGCCATCGTCCTTAACGAACACACCATCCTTGAGTTGGAAAACCTCTGCTTTGGCCGTCACGTGCGGATTGGTGCCATTCTCGTTATTCAATCTGCAAGCGTCGGAGAAGCCGCCGTTCGTGACGATGTTTAGATAGCTCTTGACCGTCGTGTTGTCGTTGCCAGAGATCACCAAAACGGGGAAATCTGTTGTGGCCTGGTTGCTGCTTGTATCATTATTCGAATTGAACTTACTCGCCACGGATGAGGCATCGTAGCTCGAGGTATTTTGATAGGCGCCGTTGTCATTAATGCCGCCGATATTGGTGTAGGTGTAGCGGCCATCAACGCCAGCAGCCGCCTCGCTCTGGATGGTCGCCGCGGTGTCGATGGCGGCGCCGTCGCCAAACAGGTAGCGGTCGGTGGTGTCGTTGTCGGAGGCACGCACCGCCAGCGTGCTCACGGGGCTCGTGGTCACGTACGGGCTTGCCGCCGTGGTAGCGGTATCGTCCGCACCGTAGAGCGTGGTGCCCTCGTCGGGCGCGCGCAGCGTGTCCTTATAGTCGCCGAACGCGATGTAGGTCTTCCTGTTTACGGCGGCCGTATTGGTCGTGTAAACCATCGGCGGCAGATCACGCGTGGTCTTGCCGTTGCCGAGCTTTACGTTCACGCCCGCTGCGGAGAGGCTATAGCCGTTTGTGTCAACCTCGCCTAAGAGCACGCCCTGCTTAGAGCCCAATTTGTAGGTATTGCTGTCCATGAGCACGTTTACCAGATGGAACTGGCCGCGTCCGTCGCCCGCAATGCCGCCGTTGGAGGTTCCGCCAAACGTTGTGTTAGATACCTTTGTGTTGGTGACGTTGATGACGTCGGCACCGCTGTTAATCGCGCCAAGTAGACCGCCGCTCCACCTGCCCTTGATCGTGGCGCTCTCAATCGCGATATTGTTGCAGGCTATGTTCACATTGCTGAAGTAGTAGCCGATAAGTCCGCCCGAGCATTGGTCGGTGCCGGCAATGTTGATATTCTCGACGCTACAGCCCTCAAACCAGTACGTGTTGGGACTGCCACTGCTCGTGACCTCGCCAATCAAGCCGCCCGCATTACGGATGCTATTGTTCGTTCCGGTGGCATCGCCGATGATGGCGCTCTTGGCATCGCTCCGGCATCAATGCGCACGTTGCTTATAGAAATAACGCCTCTATAGGCGCTTCCGACCACACCGCCGGCGCCCATGTACTTATCGGTGTTCGACCCGGTGGCGAGTACATTTACCCCAGAGATGACTGCCGTGCTCGATGCGACGGCTTCCGTGATGCCAATTTTGGTGTTCACCGATACGTTACTGGAGGTATAACCGAACACGCCGCCCACGTAGGGTGTTGTTCCCGTGGCGGTTATAGTCGAGTTTTTGCCAATAGTCTTCTCGTATACCCCTGTGGACGCGGTTGTCCACACGCCGCACGGCGAGGCGATCGCACCCACATAGCCGCCAACGTACTTCTCGCCCGTGACGCTAAGGCCAGTGTATGAGCAGTCACAGAGATTCGCGGGCGCTGCGTGCCGGAGCCGAAATTGACCATATAGTCACGTCGTTATCCGTCCTTCGGCTGGTACGGCCCGAGCTGCCAAGAAGCCCTCCTACGCTCTTTGCGCCCAACACGGTGCAGTTCTTCATCTGTACGTTGCGGTAGACGCCACGCGTGTTGCCGTCGTAGTTGGCCGTTGCGCCCGCCAAAAGGCCGGTGCCGATGAGGTCGTTCGATGCCGGTCCCGAGGCAATGCTACCGTTGGCGTCTTTGTACGTGAGCGATACGTTGCAGTTACTAAAGGTGAGGTCTTTGACCTGAGCGCCGTCATTCGCGGTGACGCTCTGCCCCACATTGGTTGAGGTGAACATCACGGTGCTGAATAGGCCGCCCACGCCCGAGACCTTATAGTCGTCATCGGCATATTCGACGACGCCGTAAGTGGCATCTTTGGTGCCCACCGTGATGGTGGCCCCGTTGCCGTCGATCGTTGCCACGTGCGGCGTGATGCGGTCGCGATCGGTGGACGCCTCGTTCGAGCTGCAAGCATTGGAATAGTAACGGCCGCTGAGACCCACGTATCCCGTGCCGTAGCCAGTCATATCATAGGTGGCATTTTCCCTGAACTCCAGGCTCATGCCGATCGATTTCGACGCGCACACGTAGCCCGTTTGGTAGTCGGCAGCGTAGGACGCCACCAGGTAGGGCGAATTTACATCGTCATCATGGTTGAGCGGGCCGTGCCACCCCTGTTTGCCCGGGGCCTTCTGGTCATCGTTTTTGGCGGTTTCGAAATCGCCGGAAGCGCTCGCAGGCTTGCCCACGCAGTCGTAGCTGGCATTTCGCACCTTACCATATTCCTTGTTGCCAAACAGGTAGCCGTTTATCGCCGGGTCCTGCTTATCGCTGCCCCAGTACGCCTTGGAGCCGCGGAACACGCCATAATTAGCGTAGTCAGTATGTGCCGCTCCAGCACCCGCACCCGAGCTAATGATGGCCGAGAGCACCAAAAGGCCCTGGGCGTTTTCCACCGTGGTCACGGGTGCCTCGGCATCAGTGCCGATATACTTGTTGTCGGTGCCCGTGGTAGTGACGCAGGCAGCTCCCTTGTTTGTGAGCTCGTTGATCTTGTAGTTAGCGTTACCGTTTTCGACTTTGCAGCCCTCGCTAAAGGCATAGCCATCAATCACACGACCAACGTAGGGATTGTCGTACTGCCGGAAGTTGCCCGTTCCAAGACCCTGAGACTTGTCGCTGGTTCCAGCGCGCCAAGACGTCCCTGACATATTGCGGAAGATCACACCGCCGCCCGCAATGGCACCAACGTAACCGCCGATGGGAACAAGATGTGGCTTAGTTCCGCCACCAGCAACCGTAAAGCCGGTTGTGGAGTTATCGGGCGTTGTCCCATTCACGGCCACACCGTCGATAATGTTATCGCCGCCAAGGATGCAGCCGATAACGCCACCGAAGAACGACGTCGGAACACCGTCGGCATCCTTGGCAGAATAAGTAATAGTCGCCGACGCGTTCACATAGCGAATATTCAGATCGCGCACCACGCTGCCGTAACTATAGGGAATAAGGCCGCGAAGCAACCCTCGTTATTCTCTATCTTGATGGTTGCCTTTTTATCACCTTTAGGGTTGCCAACGATGACGCCACGGAACGGGTTGGCTTTGTTGCCAAAACCGCCAAACGATGCGCCGTCGAGGGTGATCGTATTACCCCCGGTAGGTTCAATACTGTAGTACGCGCTTTGGATATAGCGGTGCATCATCTCGTCGGAAAGTGTGGCCGAAGGATCAGTGGTGTCGCCGGTCTTCTTTTCCCACTTCTTCCCAGTGTCTTTCGCCTGCTTATAGACGTACGTAACCTCATTGTCGGTTTTATTGTCGCTGCGGCGAGTACAGAGCGTACTCTGGTTGACGGCAATGGTGACCTCCCAACCGTCGAGCGCAGTTTGGTTGTTGATGTAGTTGGCGATGGCGTTCATCTCAGTCGCGTCCTTAACGGCATACGGATCGCCATATGTGCCGCATCCCTCTACCAGCTTTGGAATGCGCTGGTTGACTTTAATTTCATGATATTGGACGCCGCTCTCGGTGGCCTTTCCCTTATAAACATAAGGAAGATAGCCACCAAACCAAGGCCTGACGTCACCGTCCTTCTTACCATCAACCGTCACATAGCCGCTCACGGCACCATACGTCGCTTCGTCGTAATACCAAAGCTGCTTGCCCGGGTACTCCGTACTCCCATCAATCTCAGATCCGTATGTCACCTTGCCTGCATCGGCATCGGCATCGGCCTTAGTAAAGGTGTAGTCCGCAGAGCCCGTGCTCGTGCTTCCGTAGCCAAAACTCTCCAGCAGGCTCGCATGGGTGAAGATCGTTTTGTTCTTTTGGCTGGGCAAGCTGATTTGCTCAAACTTTGCCGTCACCTGATCGGCCTCACTGCCTACACCAAGCTTTCCGAACAGCGACGTAGCCGCCTTGGTGTCACTCGTGTACCCAGTAGTCTTGATATTCTTCGCGTTCAGGCTCACGTACTTCTGCATCTCGTTGATGAGCAGAGGCATATAGGCGTTAGCATCCGTGGCGCTGTTGGCGCCGTCGACAATCAGATTGTTGAGCGTAAGACCATCAATTGAGATCTTTCTAATCTTGGTGCCATTGCCGTCGCTGGACCCATACACGTAGCGGCACACGAGCGCGCCCGAAGAGCTTCCGCTTGCTCCATCAGTGTCTTCAGAGCTCTTTCCGTCATTAATAACGGGCCCAACAGTACCACGCAAAGTGACGTTTTTTACTGTGAGATCGCCGTTTGCCACCGTTCGAAAAAGACCGCAGTGCATGTTCTCGTGCTGGGTAGCATCGGAATTTAGCTTGTTGCCATTCTGCTCGGCCTTGATCTTGGAGTAACAGAAGGTAATGGTCGCATTCTCAACCGTCACCTCTCCGCTCGGCTGAGTGGGATAATAGCTGTAGCCGGCCAAATCGATTGTACCCGTTATGGTTATGGAATCATCGAGCCCTGTCGTGCCATTGGGAACGATTGTCGAACGAATACCTTCGGGAGCATAACGGTAAGCAGACCATAAGAGCAGCTTTTCCGCTGTATCGATTTGACTGCCACTAAAGCCGCCTTCACAATTCTTAGAGGCTATGTCGAGGTTGTAGAAGTAGCGGGTATTGCCGTTCGTATTCTGGCTTCGACCGAAAGACGAGCGATTATGGTAGCTGTTGTCTTTTGTGGAATCGCCGTCCATGTCCAGCTTGTTTTTCTGTGTGTGTAGCGAAACGACCGTGTTCCAGTCGGCGTCCATGAGCTTGCTGCCGTTGTTTGGTTTTACACCGCTGCCAACCCATTCATCGAAGGACGTTACGCCCGGTGCAACGATGGCCCCCTCGCCGCTGGGCACCCTATAGGCGGTATCCCAATAAGCCCTGTCCTCCAAGTACAGGCCTAGGTAGCTCTCGACGCCATATGTCGTCTTATCATCCACCTTGCAGCCGCGGCAAACTAGAACGCCGAGCGTCTGAGCGGCGCCTGCATTAATCTTTGTGCCCGAGAGATCGATGGCGTAGTTGTTGATAATCCAGTGACCGCTGGCTGCGTATACGAGGCCGCCGACCTCGGTAGAGTCGCTTGCAGCCACAGTCGTGTTGTTGGTCGTTTTGAGGGCGTAGGTGCTGCCGCTGGTGTTTGCAGCAGCATCGCCAATGGTGACGATGGCGTTGCCCCAGCTGTAGCCAAAAGGCCACCGGCACCGTTGAGCGCATCACCGTTCCTACCGACGTTCATCTTGAATGAATTGAACGAAAGGCCCGAAATGTTCACGTACTTATCAGCTGAGTTGGCTATTGTCCCTGCATTGTAGGTACTCTGTGCGATGCAGCCGATAAGACCACCGACTTGGGCAATCTTGCCGCCGGCGCAATCGCCGGTTTTGATTTCGCCGCCGACTTCGAGGCCCGTAACATTGAATGTCGAAGCGCAATCGCTCACATAGCCGATGGCACCGCCAATACGGCTATTGCCGTTAAGCGATCCGGCTGCAGTGATAGTCGTTTGCGCCTTGCTGTTACCCTTAAACGTAACCGTGGCAGCCGCCGACACGCTGCCCGCAATACCACCAATGTTCACGTCATTGGCAAACGTATCATCGCACGCGTTATTCGTTTTGCACGTTACGCTAGACAATGACAGGTTGCCGACGATGGCACCCGCCAGCGACCCGGCATCGATAGCCGAACCGTTATCGAACTTCATGGAGCCAGCGATTGTGACGTTGGAGATGGTTGCGCCGTTGACGGCCGCGAACAAGCCTAAGCGGCCGTGGCGGTAGATTTTGCCGTTGCCGTTGCTCGTGTCATTGCCGTCAAGCACAGCTTCACCACGCTTGCCGTACGCCTCGCCGACGGCAAGATTGATTGTGCCGCCACCGTTCAACGTTCCCGAGAAAACTTGCGAGCCGTCTGCACGATCCTGCGTGAAACCCGTCAGGCCCGTGCCCTTGAGATCAATAGTGCCGTTCACCGTAATGGTCGAGGACTGCAAGCCGTTAAGGTTGTTTTCGGTAACGCCGTCAACCATCGAGTAGTAGCCGTTGGTTTGCCAGGTAATCGCAAGCTTGGCGAAATCCTCAGCTGTGGTTAGGGCGTAGGCACCGTTAGCTGCCGTCAGCGAATCCGGCAAGGTCAACTTATGAGTGTCCACATCAAGCTTAATGAAGTCGCCGCCCAGACGAACAACTTCACCGTAGGTCGCGATGTCGTCCGTCTTTGAGGCTGAGTTGCTACGCTTGAAGGTCCAGACCGCAGCGCCCTTGTCTCCCAGATCACCATTAGAGCCATTGCCGGCAGCGAAGATCAGCGCGTTGTGGTTCTCGTATACGAGCTGACCCGTCGTGGCGTTCTCGGCAAAACTTGCGCCCGACAGATCCGTGATGCCGCTGAATTTGATTACAGCATTCCACGCGGATCCCGCAATTCCCGCGGCACGGTTGCTTTGCGCCTTACCGATAGGATTGTCGCTTGTAAGTTTGAAATCTCGCACGTCAAGGACATTGCGCGTATCGACAACGCCCACGGCGCCACCGAACTTTCCGGTACCCGTTCGCGCCGAAGCATCTCCCTTGCACGCAACCGTCACGCCGTTGAAGACAACGGCAACGGGCTGCGAGTTAGGATTTGCGCTATCGCCAACATAGCCAACAACGCCGCCTGCGTCGGACAACTTGCTCGCAAGGTCAAACTCAATTGAGCACGTATTCTTATTATCTGCATCCTTTTCAACAACAAAGGCGCGCAAAGCGCCGTCGTCGTCCGTTTTCGTCGCGAACACCTTGCCGACAAGGCCGCCGTAGCTGCCGTTGACACTAACATCTTCTGGTAAGGCGAGTTTGCTCTTATACGTCCCGCCTTGAACCACGATGTCTCCATTAGAGATATCGGCCATGCCAAAAAGAGCGCCGGCGCGCTGCGACGCACCAAGAGTCACAAGGTCGCCCAGGTCGAACATATTGGACGTAACGGCAAATCCTTGCGCAAAGCTCACGTCGCCGATAACGCCACCAGAGCAAGCGCTGTTCTCGTCGCCAATATTTAGAGGACACCCAATCTGCTTATTATCCGCGCCCAGTGTGAGCACGGTCGCTTTACCAATAAAACCGCCGCTGGCAGTTGTGCCCTTGACGGTGAGCGCGTGTAGGTCGAGAGCTTTCGCGACGTTGACCATGGCACCCGTGCTCGAGCCAACGAGTCCTACAACGCCACCGGCGGAGCCGTTCGTAGACTGGACGGTGGCGGTGGGAACGTTTGCCAGAGTGCCAATGCTCAGGGTCGCACCGTCCTTGACTTCGCCTACGAGCAGGCCAGCGTTGCCAGAGCTCGTTTTGACGGCTCCGCCTGAGGTCAGATCGTTGGGGAACGTGACGGACTCAACCGTCAAGCTCCCGCTCTCGACCGTGTTGGCAATCAAGCCAATGTTGCCCGTCGCATTCGCGTTGAGATTCTTTCGAGAATCGGTGAGGCTATAGGTAACGTTCGCAGCAAGGTCGCCCGTCGTCGCACCCAGGAGGGGTGCCGTCAAGGCGGAAGTCGCATCCTTCACATCAACGTTCACGGGTTCCACGATGTCAACCGACGCGATGAGTGTCTTGCTCTCTTCGCCGTTTTCCGTACCGCTGACCTTCGAAGCGACCATCGGTGCGCTATAGCTAGTCGCGCCTACCCACTTTATCCTGACCGTTTTGTTTTGGTCAGACAGCTTGAGGTTATTAAAAACCGTCCGATCAGTCGTAAGCTCGACGGGACTATCAACGTCCCTATAGATCCTGCCTTCAAACGGACATTCATCACTGCCAAGACCCTGGAAAGACATGCCGTTATTAGCCGACTCGGTGAGCTTCGCATCGCCCGTGATGATAACCTTGATCTGCGCATCATAGTAAAGCGAAGCGTCGGCGTTAGACAGGACGGCGAACGCCTCCGACGACTTGACATCGAGGCTTCGGATTCCGCTCTCGTCGTCTTTGCGCACGATGCTTTCCGCGCCGTTCTTCTCGAGCAGCTCGACGAGCTTATTCAAATCCGTGATCGTCGCACCCGCCTGGGCATCAGCGTCCTCCGAAGCCGCATCATCGGCATCTTGCTCGGCGTCGTCAGCGGCGGCATCGTCAGCGGCATCGTCGCCTTCCGTCTGGTCGCCCGTGGAATCGGAACCAGTGGCGCTATCGGTGGTATCGCCTGCTGCAGCGTCATCCTTCACCGCGTCATCCCCAGCACTGTCGCTGTCGGCGCCGGCATCACTCGACCCAGACCCGATCGTGACATCGCCGTTGGTCTCGCCGCTCTCGGCAGTATCCAACGCCTTCGCAGATGCGGCAGCAATCTCGTTCGAGATGTTCTGCCAGCCTGCCGCCACAGCAGCCACCGTGGGCGAGCATGCTTGGAGCACCATGACCACCGTCATGAACTCTGCGAATATGCGCTTTGCCGTTCTCATCGATTCCGTACCTCTTATCCTAAAACTCCGCTTCCAGAGTTATCGAGTCTCCGTCGCGCCCGTCAGAGTAGTTCCGCTCACGCTAATGTCCAGGTCGCCCCAGCCACCGGGCGTTTTGCCGTCCGCTCGGTAAAAGTTGACGACCATCGAACCCGGCTCCATGGTGAACGTAGCCTTGCGAGCTGCAGCATCCACCGTCGCGCTATGGTTGGTCTCAAAGAACGGGTCGATCTCCACGTTCTCCCCCCACGCGAGCGTGACGTTTGCCAGTGCGCCCGTAACCGTCACGCGGTAGTTGTATGCAGCGTAATCAGCAAACTTGCCAGCCTCATCGACCAGCGCGCCCTCAACCGCAGCGGTCTTGACCTCGGCCCTCTTTGACGGCACGACTTTCGCCGCCAGACAGGCTAGCTCGGTGCCGGGGCTCTTCTCCGATACGACCGTGGCCTTAATCACAAAGTATGCTTGTCCCAACTTAGCCTCGGGGAAGGTCACGGTGTAGTCGTTCTTGGTAGGTTGATTCTCCGGAAGCGTGACGCTGCTACCGGGCTGGGGCGCATAGCTCCACGTGGCGCCATCGAGCCCGTGCCCCTCGACCGTCAAGGTGTATGTCACATTTTTGTCGTTGCAGAAGTTGCTGTTGCCCAGCAAGTAGTTGTAGATGCTAAAGGTAAAGTTGCACTGCCCGTTGTTGGGATACACCGTAACGGAGCGCTGGGCACGGGCGAGCTCGTCGGGGCTAGGCGCACTCATATAGCCCGTGAGCAAATCGCTTGCAAATAGGCTCTGCGCAGTGCCCGTTGCGGCGACGGACTTTAGAAATCCGTTGGCGGTGTAGGCGGAATAGGTAAAGTAGCCACCCGTCACGAGCGCCACGGCGCAAATAAGTGCGATTGCCGCCACAACCAGCTTGTTCTTGACTAGGCTCTTGCTTTTTGCCAGCTGCTCGCGCTCGGCATCCTGCTGTTTCTCTTGCTTCTCCATGTGCGCCCCCTCTCCTACTTGCCGCTCGTGTTGCGCGCGATCAGGTAAATCACGTCGGTCTCTTTGGCGCTCTCGTCCCACGAAAGCTTGATGATAAAGTTAAGCGTGTCATTGCCAGTCGAGTTGTCGAGTGTCTTAGCGTTGAGGTCGCCTTTGCCGAATTTCTTGTATCGGTAGAGCGGGCGCGCGTTACGCTGGACGTTTTGATAGTCCTTGAATGTAGGGTCGCTTGCGCCCTCGCCCGGCACGCTGCCAGACCGTCGTTCTCCCTGTTGATATATTCGAAGCTCGTCAGCAGGTTCTCTCCGGTTGCTTTCCAGCTATAAGATTTGCCGTCTGCGGTACCGCTCACGTCGGGCGTCTGGAGCGCAGACGTGTTCTCGGCTCTGTACAGCTCAATAGTGAGACCCGTAATGTTGGTCGTATTCGCGAGTTGCAGCTCAAAACCGTCACCGCCCGTCTGCACGCAAAACGGGCGCTTGAGCGTCACCGTGTTGCCGGTCTTGGTATCGCCGTATTCGGGGTTGTAGCTCAGGTCGACCTGCTCTGTTGCCGTAGCGTTGGGGCCCAGCACTTTGAGCTCCGCCGGCTCCTTGATCTTGCCAACGGTGGAGCCGCGATTGGCATCGACGAACCATCCGAGCGTCAATCCCAGCAACACGAGAAGCACGGCCACCAGACCCACGATGGCCAGGGATTCGCGACGGTGGTCGCTCACCCAAGCTTGATGCGCTCGATGCGGCCAGCCGGACGCGCTTCGCCGTGCGAGCCGAACCCGTTGCCGCCGGGGTTTGCCGCTCCTTCGTTGTGTTTGATATCGCCCTGCTCGCGGGCATTAAGCTGCTCGTCCATTTATTTATCCGCCTCCTTGGCGGTGAAGCGCACGCGAATGTACTTGACGTTCTTGCCGATAATCTCGTCGGCGTTGTTGTAGTAGCTGGCGCAGGTTTCCACATCCGCAGAGGACATGCCGGCTCCGACAGGCGGAACCGCGCTAGGCGCCTGACCTGGCACGCTCGTGCTATCGGCGCGGAAATAGCGCGCGTGGTTATTGTTGATGTCGCCGACGAGGGCAGTGTAACCGGCGTCCGTGCTTGCAAAAAGGCTGCCGCCGTAGCCGGCATTACCCGTGCGAACATAGCTCTTGAACTGCTCCGGCCAAATCCAGTAGAGGGTTTTGGGTACGGTTTTGGTCGTGCTATTTGAGTCCGCAGCGTAAAAGCTCGACTTTGGGATGGTAAAGCTCTGTGTAATGACGGTGACGCTAGCCCCGTCCTGGGTCACCGTGGTGGTCGTGGGGATCAGCGGTTTCGAGTAAAAGCCAGAGGGTTCTTTGCCCTGGAAAACCAGGATATGGCCGCGCACCAGATTTTTAAGCGAGTTGATGATCTCTTCGTTTTTCGATGCGTCCGTAGCGGTGCCGCCCGTGCCCGCAGCGCTCGTCTGGACAGAGATTTCCCAGGTCATTTCCACCGTGATATCACGCAGGTCATTACAGAGCGGCTTGACGTTGAGCTGAAGCTGACCGGCCGACCCCGGAGAAAGACTGCCATCGGCACTCATGTTATTGAGGTTGAAAAGATTGTTCACGCAAGGCTTGTACTGTCCGACGCGTAGTTGTCCTGGCGTCGTACTCGCCTGCCGTGCCGCCCTGCGTTCCCGAGAGCACAAACCGTGGGCCCTTCGCCCCGATCGTACTCCCCGTGGCACTCACTCGGTTATTCGCGGCAAACCAGGCCAGGCATGCAAAGATGGCAACGATGGCGGCCAGCACAAACAGACCGCTCACCAGGAAATCCTTCCAGAAATCCTTGAGGGTCCGCACGTGCTCGTCGGCAGCTTGGCGGTACTCGGCCGCCGTCTTGTGCTGCTGGAGCTCGCTATGTCGGTCCATGCCACTCATCGCTTACGTTTGCCCTGCTTGCGGGCTTGCCATCCTTTTCCGCTCGGTCGCGTTTATCCGTTGTTCGCAGGTAGAGAATTCAGGCAGAATACAACACCGTACGATAAGGTAAAAGAATAGCATTGACCTGCGGTTTGCTCCACAGCGCAAGCCTTAATGATGTCTTAAAGATTACGAATAGCAGCTTCTTCCATATGCCAAGGACATGGTGCAAACAAACCTGACCACTTGCACCAATCCGCAGCACCGGGCAGCGGGCACACGGCGTGCCGCCCCTTAACACCCCAACGCGCGCACGGGTATCACGTAGATACCGTCCTCGACCTCGCGGGCGTACTCACCCACCCCCACAATCACGGCCATAAACTCCGGTTCGCGTGTGCGTGAACGAGGATTTCCACAGACCTTCTTGCGAACGCGCTTGAGGCTCTCAACGCCGGCGCTCGCCTTATCTTCGCTCACCTTAATCTCAAAGGCGGCCCACCGTCCATCGGCTAGCTGCACGATGGCATCGCATTCAAGGCCCGAATCGTCGCGATAATAGCGCACGGGCGTGCTATCCAGCAGGTCGAGCGAACGTGCGTAGACCGAAAGATCGCGTATGACCAAATTCTCAAACACCAGACCAAATGTCTGCCAGTCGGCAAGCAGCGCCTGCAAGGACATACCTAGCAAGGCGCAAGCAAGGCTCGGATCTGCCAGATAGCGCTTGGGCTTGACGGTAAAGCGTCGTTTGTCGCGCGCGGCGGGAACCCAACCGGGGACCTCCTCGAGAATGAACATGCCTTTGAGGGCATCCAGGTACCTGCGCACCTTGGTCTCGTCGGCAAACGCTGCGGGTTCCCCCTCGGCACCGAACATATCCATAAGAATCGTTTTATACGTGGTCGCCTGTCCCAGATTGCGCGCGATCGATGCGGAGACTCGACGAGCAATATCGGGGTCGAGACCAACCGCCGGGAAGCTGCTCGAAAACGTAGTGTTGAGATATTCGCGAGCGATGAGCTGGGCGTCAGCCGAAACCATATCGATCGCCTCGGGCCAGCCGCCGCGGCAGGCGGCTTCGACAAGCCCCGGTGTATCGCCATTGCACCGACAGGGCTCAAAACGATGCTCAAACAAGCCCGCCAGGCTCACCTTGCCGCTGGACTCACCTGTCTCGGCAAGCGTCATGGGGTACATGCGGACGCGGCCGATGCGGCCGGCTCCACTATGCGCGGGTGCTTCCGTCTTTGAGCCAAACGCAGGCGTGGCGGAACCCGTGAGGATATAGGCGCCGCGCGTGCCCCGGGTGCGGTCAACCTCGTGTCTAACGTAGTCCCAAATCTGGGGAACTCGCTGCCACTCATCGATAATATGCGGACGGTCTCCCAGCAACATCATCGCCGGGTCGGCACGCGCGAGGTCGAGATTCTCGTCGACATACGAGGCGGACGCCCCGTGCTCAAGCGCGGCCCACGTCTTGCCGCACCACTTGGTGCCCGCAATCTCGACCGCGCCAAAGACGCGAAGGTAGCGTTCGATTTGCGCATCCACGATACGCGGGATGTATCCGTCCCGATGTAGCCTTTCGCCCGCCATGAGCCACCCCCGCAGATTTCCAGTTCCTGCTTTCTGATTCCTCTATTCCACTGTAGCAAATTCGGATTTTCGGGTGGTTGCGATTCGGATTTTCATGTTCTAAGGAGTCGGATTTTCTGGTGCATGAAATTCGGATTTTCTGAACCCGCTGGTCAGGGGCGCCCTCATTGGCAAAAAAGGCGGGGAGCGCCGATACGGCACTCCCCGCCCACTCAATACGCGATAGCTTTCTTACTTAGAGCTCGTTGGCCGCGTGATACGCCGTGCGAATGGCGCTCGCAATGTCGGCGGTGCGCTCGCCCGAGCAGTCGCCCACGCAGGTCACGGGCACCGTTACGCCGTCCAGGTCAAACCCGTTGGCCTTGGAGCCCACGGCCATCACCACGTAATCGCAGGCGATCTTCACCGGCTCCTCGGCGCCGTCCTCGGTGGTGCGAACGGCCTCCACGCCCTCGTCGGTAATGGCGGTCAGGCGGGTCTTAACATGCTGCTCAACGTTGTGGGCGGCAAAGTCGTTCATAATCAGCGGCAGAATGGTCTCGGACTCGCCTGCGGCAATCTTGTCGAGCATCTCGACAATCGCCACCTCGCAGCCGTTCTGCAGCAGGTACTCGGCAGTCTCGGTGCCCACCAGGCCGCCGCCGATAACGGCGACGCAGCCCGCGAGCTCCGCCTTGCCGGCCAGCACGTCCCAGCTCGAGACGACCTTGTCCGAATCGGCGCCGGAACGGGGATGACCACGTCGTGCGCGCCCACAGCCACAATCGCGGCGTCGGCGGCGTTGAGGTCCTCGGCCGTAGCGGCATGGTTGAGCTCAACCTTTACGCCCAGGCCGGGCAGAATCTTCTCGTAATACTCCACCGAGCGCATGATCTCGTCCTTGCGCGGAGGCGCGGCCGCCAGCACAATCTGGCCGCCCAGATGATCGCTCGCCTCATAGACGGTCACGTCGTAGCCGCGCTTGGCCGCCACGCGCGCGGCCTCCAGGCCGGCAATACCGCCGCCCACCACGGCGATCTTCTTGTCGCCCTCGCCCGGCTTAATGGCGATGGTCGCCTCGTCGCCGTTCTCGGCATTGAGCACGCACGAGATGTACTGGCGGTTTTGGATCGCATCGACGCAACCCTTGTTGCAGTTGAGGCACTCGCGGATGGGCTCACCCGTGGCGGCCTTGAGCGCAATGTCGGGGTCGCACATGAGCGAGCGGCCGTACGCGACGATGTCGGCCGAACCGTCTTCCAGGATCTTCTCGCCCGCCTCGACCGAGACAACGCGGCCGACGGTTGCCACCGGCACGGAGACCAGGGCCTTGACGCGCTCGGCCACGGGCAGCGTCCAGTTGTAGGGCATGGCGCCCATGGGCGGAATGGTGTCGCCCATGTTGCCGGTGTGGTTTGCCTGCGCCACCTGAATCATGTCGATGCCGGCGCCTCGAGCAGCTTGGCGAACTCGCAGGCCTCATCGGGCAGCAGACCGCCCTTGCCGCGCGGCGTGCCGTCGGGGTTCTCCATGATCACGGGGAGCTTGTACTCCACCATCAGCTGCGGCGCGGCTTCCTTAATGGCGGCGACGACCTCGAGCGCGTAGCGGACGCGGTTCTCGAACGAGCCACCGTACTCGTCCGTGCGCTGGTTGAGGATCGCGGAGCACAGCGAACCCACCAGACGGTCGCCGTGGACCTCGATGGCGTCGATGTCAGCCTGCTGCGCGCGGGCGGCCGAGGCAGCGATGGCCTCCTTGATCTGGGTGAGCTGCTCCACGCTCGCCTCGTTCACAAAGTGCTGCATGTCGTGGTGCAGCTTGGCGTAGGCCTGATTGCGAATCTCGTTGGACTCGGCCATCTTGGCGGCAAAGGTCTCCTCGTCGCCGGCGCTTGGCCTCCTGCGCAGCTTTCGCAGCGGCCATGGAACCCATGACCATGCGGCCGACGCCGGGGACGTCGTACTCGGGGTGGAACAGCTGCAGGGCGATCTTGGCGCCGTGCTTGTGGACGGCGTCGGCCAGCGCCTTAAACGTGGGGATCTGAGCGTCGGTCGCCAGCTTGGGCGTGGGGCTTGCGGTCATGACGGGAGCAACGTCGCCGATGACGATGTAGCTCACGCCGCCACGGGCCAGGCGCTCGTAAAAAGCCAGGCTGCGCTCACCGATGGAGCCGTCGCGCTCCTCGTAGCCGGTGGTAAGCGGCGGGAACATAATGCGGTTCTTGAGCTCAAGGGGGCCAACCGTAATGGGTTGAAGCAGCTTAGACGCAGGTGTGGTCATGGACATTCCTCTCTTGTAGGCGCGGCGGCGATGATGCCGCGTAGTTGTCTAGAGTATATGGCATGGAGCCACAGGGGCGCAACGGAAATCGGCGGATAGCAGGTGGCGGCAGGTGGATGGGGTGGGGCGGCCCGTCGGTTTGTCCCAATCTGTAACAATTACAGGCCAAAAACGACCCTAGAAGGTACAGATCGAGATCTTTGATTGAGAGGTTGGGAATTGGACCGAAAACACGGTCCCGGAATAACAAAAAAGCTCGCCGGCTAGGCCGACGAGCTGCAAGTTCTTGGTCGCGGGGGCAGGATTTGAACCTACGACCTCCGGGTTATGAGCCCGGCGAGCTACCAGACTGCTCCACCCCGCAATGTCTGGGCGCCTCATGTGCGCAAGAAAGAATATTACGCGGGAGTTCGGTAAACGGCAAGGAAAATCTCGTAGAGCATAATTCCTTCATATTTAAACCCCTCAGCCCCTATCACCGTAAACGAATCGCGGCCGAGCGCCGTCGACGGCGCGTATACAATGGTGCGCGTCCTTTTATGCCAACACTGGGAGTAGACATGCTGCTCGCTATCGATATGGGAAACACGCAGACGGCCATGGGCCTGTTCGACGGAGACGAGCTGGTGCAGTCGTGGCGTATGCCCACCGACCGCTCCTATACCGCCGACGAGATCCACGTGCGCCTGATGGGTTTCTTTAAGATGTACGGCCTCTCGCTCGATACGGTTGACGCGATCGCCTTTGCGGGCGTGGTGCCGCAACTCTCGCGCGAATGGCACGCCGTGGCCAACCGCATCGCGGCAGACGCCATCGTCATCGGGCCGCAGACGGCCGCCGTGACCAAGCTGCGCGCGGCGCGCCC
>ENA-OQEX01000352-OQEX01000352.1-human-gut-metagenome-genome-assembly--contig:-NODE-352-length-25156-cov-8.977866_pt1 | contig 25156 bp, 29 predicted proteins | sample MGYA00242802_ERZ504649 | MGnify/ENA primary metagenome ERZ504649 (study PRJEB26092, sample SAMD00036194) | human gut metagenome | host: Homo sapiens | study: EMG produced TPA metagenomics assembly of...
AAACAAAAACAAAATTTTTGCTGACCATTGGTCAAAGCACAGAAAAACGGCCGGAAGCTTTCTTTTTCAGGCGGAACAGCGTATAATGCGGATATCGCACAAAGGTGTGCAGCGCTCCGGAGGAGGAGCAAAAAAACCTTTTGTGTCATTTTTCACCATTCAATGCTTTACTTCAATAAAGCATTGAGGTAAGAGAGAGGGAAAAAATATGAAATTCGATCGTCGTATTTCTCGCCGCAGCTTCCTGGCTGCTGCAGGCGTATCGGCTGCTGCACTGGCTCTGACTGCCTGCGGCGGCTCTTCCAGCACCGTTGCTTCCGGCTCCACCGCTGCTTCTGGTGCAGCCGCCTCTGCTGAGGGCGGTGTGCTGAACGTCATGCTGGAGACCGAAGTCCAGTCTCTGGACCCCCAGCTGGCTACCGACGGCACCTCCTTTGAGGTCATCGCCAACTACACCGACGGCCTGATGCAGATGGATGCGAACGGTGCAGCCGTGGAGGCTCTGGCAGAGAGCTATGAGCTGAGCGAGGACGGCAAGACCTACACCTTCCACCTGAAGGATGCAAAGTGGTCTAATGGCGATGCCGTTACCGCAGCAGACTTCGTGTTTGGCTGGCAGCGTGCTGTTGACCCCGCAAACGCATCCGAGTATGCTACATGCTGAGCGATATCGGTCAGGTGGTCAACGCCGCCGACATCATTGCAGGCAACAAGCCCGTCACCGATCTGGGCATCACCGCAGTGGACGACAAGACCCTGAAGGTGGAGCTGAACGTTCCGGTCAGCTACTTCCTGAGCCTGATGTACTTCCCCACCTTCTACCCCATGAACCAGAAGTTCTTTGAGAGCTGCGGCGATACCTACGGCACCAGCGCAGACACCGTGCTGTCCAACGGTGCATTCGTGCTGACCAGCTATGAGCCGGCTGCTACCGCTTTTGAGCTGGTGAAGAACGCCGACTACTACGATGCTGACCGCATTGCGCTGGACGGTCTGAACTATCAGGTCATCAAGGACAGCCAGCAGGCTCTGATGAGCTATCAGAACGGCGATCTGGATATCACCCTGCTGAACGGCGAGCAGGTGGAGCAGGTCAAGGACGACCCCGAGTTCACCAGCGTGGGTGCCGGCTACCTGTGGTACATCAGCCCAACATGGACGCTGTGCCGGAGCTGGCAAACCTGAACCTGCGCCGTGCCATCACCTTTGCACTGGATCGTGATTCCATCACCAATGACGTGCTGAAGGACGGCTCTTCTCCCGCCTACACCGCAGTGCCCGCACAGTTCGCCACCGGCCCGGACGGCAGCGATTTCAGCGCCGACCAGACCAAGTTTGCAGAGTTCTGCGCATACGATCCCGACAAGGCTGCAGAGTATTACGAGCAGGCCAAGGCTGAGCTGGGCAAGGATTCCTTCTCCTTCACCATGGTCGTGGATGCCGACGATGCTCCCCAGAAGGTCGCTCAGGTCGTTCAGGAGCAGCTGCAGACCACTCTGCCCGGCTTTACTCTGGAGCTGAAGGTGGAGCCCAAGAAGCAGCGCGTGCAGGATATGCAGGACGGCAACTTTGAGATCGGCCTGACCCGCTGGGGCCGACTACGCCGATCCCATGACCTATCTGGCATGTGGGTCACCGGCAACTCCAACAACTACGGTCTGTGGAGCGATGCTGACTACGATGCCGTCATCGCAGAGTGCACCACCGGCGATCTGTGCACCGATCCCGAGGGCCGCTGGGAAGCCATGTATGACGCTGAGTCCATCGTGCTGGAGCAGGCCGCCATCTTCCCGCTGTATGGTCAGTGCAACGCCGAGATGATCTCTTCTGCCGTGACCGGCGTGGACTTCCACCCGGTTGCTCTGAACCGCGTCTTCAAGGACGCAAAGAAGAGCGTCTGATCCTGATCGAGAACTGAAATGCCGCACAGTGGCAGCGTGATTGCCGCTGTGCGACTTTTTGGCTTTTGCACTGTCCGCGTCCGGCGCACGGATGACCGCGGCAGAAAAAGCGCCCTGTCTTGAGCAGGGAGAAGAAGAAACTTTAAGGGGGTCTACCCAACGTGAAAAAATACACGCTCAAGCGTATCATCACTTCGTTGTTTACGCTGCTGGCCATCCTGCTGGTGTTGTTCATCCTCATGCAGCTGATGCCCGGTTCGCCCTTCAACGATGAAAAGCTGACGCCGGAAATGCGCGCATCCCTGTACGCAAAGTACGGTCTGGATCAGCCCATCTATGTGCAGTTCTTCCGCTATGTGACCAACATGCTGCGCGGTGACTTCGGCGTCAGCTACAATATCTCCAAGAACACGCCCATCTCCCAGCTGATCCAGTCCCGTCTGCCCATTTCCATCCGTGTGGGCGGCATGGCTGTTACACTGGGTGCCATCGTGGGCCTTGTGCTCGGCATCATTGCAGCCCTCAAGCGGGACACCATCTTCGACACTCTGGCCACCATCATCTCGGTCATCGGCGTGTCGGTGCCGTCTTACGTGATCGCACTGGCCCTGAGCTATACCTTTGGCTTCAAGCTCAAGTGGTTCCCCATGCTGTTCTCCGCAAAGGACGTGTTCGGCTCCAGTGTGCTGCCCAGCATCTCGCTGTCCATGTTCACCATGCTTCCATTGCCCGCTTTACCCGCAGTGAAATGATCGAAGTTCTGGACTCCGATTATATGCTGCTGGCCGAGAGCAAGGGCATTTCCGGCCCGGCGCTGATCTTCCGCCACGCGCTGCGCAACGCGCTGATCCCCATTATCACCGTGCTGGCCCCGCTGATCGTGGACCTGATGACCGGCTCGCTGGTGGTGGAGAAGATCTTCGCCATTCCCGGCGTGGGCAGCCTGCTGGTGACGGCCATCCAGTCCAACGACTACAATGTGGTCATCAGCCTGAGCTTCATCTACAGTGCCATGTACATTGGCATCATGCTGGTCGTTGACCTGCTGTACGGCATCATCGACCCGCGCATCCGCTTGGCAAAGGGGGACGACTGATATGGCAGAAAAAGCGATTCACCTGGGCGGCGAAGCACGGCTGATGCCATTGTCAGCGCTGTGGATACCATGTATTCCGAGCATACCTTCAACGAGAAGGACTTTGCGCTCAAGCATAACGACGCAGAGATCGCAATGGACTCGAACTTTGCCGCACAGAGCTTCTGGAAGGATGTGCGGGTGCGCTTCTTCCGCAAAAAGAGCGCGGTGCTCGGCCTGATCCTCGTTGTCTTTATCGTGCTGCTGGCGGCATTTGGCCCCGGCATGAACGAGTATACCTACTCCGGTCAGGAGCTGAGCCAGAAAAACTTTGCGCCCCGCGTGCAGGTGCTGGAGAACTTCGGCATCTTCAACGGTGACGAGAAAATGAGCACCACCACCGGTTCCAAGACAGTGAATGCCTATGTGGAAAAGGGCAAGGAGGATGTCTACTACTGGTTCGGCAGCGACACCTATGGCCGCGATATCTGGACCCGTACCTGGGAGGGTGCCCGCGTGTCCCTGATCATCGCGGTTGCCGCCGCCATCATCGATATGGTCATCGGCATGAGCTACGGCCTGATCTCCGGCTACTTTGGCGGCAAGGTGGATATGATGATGCAGCGTTTCCTGGAAGTTGCCAACGGCATCCCCCGTCTGGTGATCGTCACGCTGCTTCTGCTGGTGCTCAAGCCCGGCATGATCACCATTATCTTTGCTCTGATGCTCACCGAGTGGGTGGGCATGAGCCGCATTGCCCGCGCTGAGATGCTCAAGCTGAAGGATCAGGAGTTCGTGCTGGCTTCCCGCACGCTGGGCGCAGGCAGCTTCTTCATCATCTTCAAGGAAGTGCTGCCCAACATCATCGGACCCATCATCACGCAGGTCATGTTCAGCATCCCCACCGCCATCTTCACCGAGGCATTCCTGTCCTTTGTGGGTCTGGGCATCCCGGTGCCGCAGTGCTCGCTGGGTTCTCTGATCAGCGAGCTGTACAACAGCTTCACCACCCATCCTTATCAGATCATCCCGCCGATGGTGGTCATGAGCCTGCTGATGATGAGCTTCAACCTCGTGGCCGACGGCCTGCGCGAGGCGCTGGACCCCAAGATGAAGAGTATGTAAGGAGGAACACCCCATGCCTGAAAAGAAAAAAGAACAGGTCTTGTCGGTGCGAGACCTTGATATCACCTTTAAGACCACCGCAGGCCCGGTGCACGCCATCCGCGGCGTGAACATCGACCTGTACAAGGGCGAAACGGTGGCGCTGGTGGGCGAATCTGGCTCCGGCAAGTCCGTTACCATGAAGGCCGCCATGGGCATTCTGGCACAGAACGCCATTGTGAACAGCGGTTCCATCCAGTTCAGCTACCATCACGCCGACGGCAGCCCCGAGACGGTGGATCTGCTGCAGAAGGACAAAAAGTGGATCCGCCGCCACATCAACGGCAAGCGCATCGCCATGGTGTTCCAGGACCCCATGACAAGCCTTGACCCCACCATGCCCATCGGCAAGCAGATCATGGAGGGCATGCTGTGGCACTACAAGATGCCCAAGGATGCCGCCTACAAAAAGGCTGTGCAGCTGCTGGAAGAGGTGGGCATCACCGATGCCGAAAAGCGCATGAAGAGCTACCCGCACCAGCTGTCCGGCGGTATGCGCCAGCGCGTGGTCATTGCCATTGCACTGGCCTGCGACCCCGACCTGCTGATCTGTGACGAGCCCACCACGCACTGGATGTGACCATCCAGGCCAAGATCCTGGAGCTGATCCGCAGCATCCAGCGTGAGCGCGGCATCTCGGTCATTTACATCACCCATGATCTGGGCGTTGTGGCAAAGGTGGCCGATTATGTGGACGTGATGTACGCAGGCAAGATCGTAGAGACCGGCACCATCGACGAGATCTTCTACGAGCCGCGCCACCCCTACACATGGGGCCTGCTTTCCGCCATGCCCGATCTGGACACCGCAGACGACCGTCTGTACACCATTCCGGGTTCGCCGCCGAACCTGCTGCATGAAAAGCAGGGCGATGCCTTTGCGCCGCGCAACCATTTTGCCCTGAACATCGACGACGAAGTGGACCCGCCCATGTTCAAGATCAGCGACACCCACTATGCAGCTACATGGCTGCTGGACCCCCGCGCACCCAAGGTGGACATGCCGCCTGAGCTTGCTCAGCGCATTGCCCGCATGCGTGCCGAGGCAGAAAAGATCAAGGAGGCGGAATAAATGGCAGGACAGAATGCTGCTCCGCTGCTGAAGGTCGAGGGCCTGAAGCAGTATTTCCGCGTGAGCAAGAGCTATACCGTCAAGGCTGTGGACAATGTGAGCTTCGAGATCTATCCCGGCGAGACCTATGGTCTGGTGGGCGAGTCCGGTTCCGGCAAGTCCACCATCGGCCGCAGCGTCATCCGCCTGTATGACCCCACTGCCGGCAAGATCACCTTTGAGGGGCAGGATATCAGCGGCAGGCTGAACCACAGCCAGAACAACACCCTGCGCACCCAGATGCAGATGATCTTCAGGACCCCATGGCGTCCCTGAACCCCCGCAAAAAGGTGGAGGATATCATCGGCGAGGGTCTGGACATCCACCACATGTACAAGACCCGCGAAGAGCGCCGCGAAAAGGTGGAGAAAATTCTGGCCAAGGTGGGCCTTGCGCCCGAACATGCCGAGCGCTATCCTCACCAGTTCTCTGGCGGCCAGCGCCAGCGCGTGGGCATTGCCCGCGCCCTCATCATGAACCCCAAGCTCATCATCGCAGATGAGTGCATCTCGGCGCTGGACGTGTCCATTCAGGCGCAGGTGGTCAACCTGATGAAGGATATCCAGCAGGAGACCGGCACGGCCTACCTGTTCATTGCACATGACCTTTCCATGGTCAAGTACATCTCGGACCGCATCGGCGTGCTGCATCTGGGCCACCTGCTGGAGACGGGTACGACCGAAGAGATCTTCGAGAATCCCATCCACCCCTACACCCGCAGCCTGCTGTCGGCCATCCCGCTGCCGAACCCCGTTGTGGAGAAGCGCCGCGTGGCTGAGACCTACGACTACGCCACTTCCGGCATCGACTACAATAAGGGCACCGATCACCATGTGAGCGGCAGCCACTATGTCAAGTGCACCGACGAAGAGTTTGCAAAATGGTGTAAATGATAGTAAACAAAGAAGGAGCGTTCCCGCGTGGAAACGCTCCTTCTTTGTTTTATTATCATTACGCAGAAAAGGAATGGAATGCAGGAGGTTCAGCAGTTATCGTAGCGGGCAAGGTTGCAGTTGCGGCGTTCGATAAAGTAGTACAGGGCTTTGCTCCGGCTGAAAAAGGCAAAGCGCATTTTATTGTAGAAGGACAAAATAGAACGGCTCTTTTGGTATGCATGACGGATGAGCTGATCCGATTCAGGGTCTAAGGCAGAACGATAGAGGATCGGGTAATCATTCAGGGCCATATCCACAAAATAGGCATCGTTTTCCAGCATGTCAGGGTACAGCTTTTCAAGAAACAGATAACGCTCTGTGACCATCGCAAGCCTGTCCTGAAAGAACTTTATACAGTCTGTATGGAGAGTGCTGCCATCGCGCTGATAATAGTAATACAGGGGTTCGTCCGAGTACACGATCTGCCCTGCGTCGAACAGGATCTTGTGTGCAATGCCAAGATCTTCCATAACACGACCGACCGGAAACCGGATGGTGTCAAACAGTTCCCGTTTGCATAATTTATTCCATGCATAACATGCGTAGGTATCCTCCGTAAAAAGCTCCCGGATGGCATCAGCACCCTGAAAGAGCGTAACGTTTCGGGAAGAAAGCGGAGCAGGGACCTCCGGCGCGTCAGCATAGACGAGTTTCCAATGGACGGCAGAAATATCGGTGTGGTACTCATGGAGCAGATCATAAAGGGTCTCGATGAAATTTTCTGCAATGTAATCATCGCTGTCAACAAAGGAGATGTACGCACCGGATGCCGCATCCAGTCCCACATTCCGGGCATCGGATTGGCCGCCGTTTTTCTTATGGATGACCCTGATGCGTGCGTCCCGCTGTGCCCATGCATCACAGAGTGCAGGGCAGTTATCGGGAGAACCATCATCGACCAGGATCACCTCAAGGTTCGGATATGTCTGGGCCAGAATGCTGGCGACACACCGGTCCAAATAGGGCTCTACTTTATATACCGGAACAATGACGGACACGAGTTCGTTATTTGTATTCTGCATGATATCCTCCTCCAAGCTGGTTTAATCATATCATGGGAGCAGGGATTCCGCAATGAGAACTTTATAAGTTTTGAGTTCAAGTCCTGGCTGGCCCTCAGAACGGCATCCGACACCATTTGACATTCCTATGCGCTGGGACCCGCAGCTAAGTAAAGCCCCACCGGGGCTTTACTTGCGTCGCTTCGCGTCGCCGCCTTGTTCAAGTCCTGACTGGCAACAAAAAGAGCACCCCGATGGGTGCTCTTTTTTGTTATGGGCCAGCCAGGACTTGAACCCGGGACCAAGCGGTTATGAGAACGTCGCTAATTTTGAAATCCCGTTTTTCTTGTGAAATTTTATGGCTATTTGATAATTCCATAAAAGTGCCTTTGTGTACTTTGACGTAACTTTTGGTATCTTTTTGTCTCTAAAACGGCTCTTTGTAGGTGAAAATTTTCACCTACGAAACTCGACACTTACTGTTACCATTTTGGCTTTACATGGCTCACTTTCTAAAATTGAAGGTGAGCTTTTTCTTTTGCAGAAATCGGGAAGGAGGTTTTCTACTCCTCTGCTGCGGACCCCCTCTATCTGTCCGCAGCAGAACAACAAAATGCAAAAAGCCCAGAGCGATACCGCTCCAGGCTCCTTTGTCTGTATGTACATATCATATGTATAATGTCCGGGGCGGATATTGTCAAGGGAAGTGAACGGGTTTCATCTCTAGGTGCCCACCGATTCATCTTGTTTGGTGTTTTGCATCCACCGCACCAGCGCTTCGGCGTCCTGTTTGCCTTTGGCGTACATTTTTTCAAGGCAGGCGCGGTTCTTGGTCAGGGTGGACATTCCCTCGGTGCTGTCCGGGGCGATGATGCAGACAAGGCCCTGTCGCTCCAGCTCCCGCGCCCGCTGGACAGCCGTGTTGTACCGCCATGCCCGGCGGCGCAGCCCTCGGCTGCAGCGGGGTAATGCGACTGCAGCAGGTGTGCCAGATGCTTGTCCCGGGCATCACTACTCACCAGCCCGATGGGCTTGGTCAGGATGAGAGCCACCCGGTCGCAGCCGTGGGCAAAGGCCCATTCCAGCGGGACGGGGTCGGCCAGGCCGCCATCAAAATAAGGCACGCCGTCGATGACGCAGGCTGGTCGATGACCGGGATGCAGCAGGACGCCATGAGGACGCGGTAGTCGTCCGGGTGGAGGTCTGCCTTGGTGAAATACTGCGCCTCGCCGTTCTGTGCATTAGCGGCCACCACGCAGAGCTCTGCCGGGCTGCGGGCAAGCGCCGCGTAATCCAGCGGATTCTCGCCGCCTGCATTGCTGAGGGTGCCGTAGACATAGCCCAGATCGAGATAGGAGTGCTTGCGGATGAGGTTGTGCACGCTCATGTACTCCCTGCGGAAGGAGTATTCATCGTAAAAGGGCTTGTTCCGCCCATGCTGGCCTGCCAGATAGGACGTCATATTGGCGCTGCCCGCCGAAACGCCGATGCAGAGATCGAAGCGGAGGTCCTCCTCCAGGCAGCGGTCCAGCACGCCAGCGCCGTAAATGCCCCGCAGGCCGCCACCCACATCGATGACACCGTATTTCATGGTCTGTTCCTCCATCGTTTAATTCCATTTCCCTCCCAGTATAACGGGACGGCGGGAAATACTCATTGAGCAAACGGCGGGATCTGATGCAATTTGCGGCAGAAAGCAGGATCTGCCGCAATGGGGGCAAACAAAAACGGCCAGCGTATCATGTGCTCTGTGATATGTACCCCTAATCGAAAAAATCCATCCGCATATGTTCCGGCACGCCTTCGTCAGCATTCTGTTGTCTAATTCCAATATCGGTGTGGCAACGGTGGCCGCAGAAGCCGGACGCGCTCAGCCCAGCACGACCCTTGCAATCTACACGCAGGTCTACGACAGACGACGTGATGAGATTCGGAAACAGATGAGCAAAGAATTGTACAAGTAAAGCGCCTATTCATGCAAAAAGAAAAGCACGAGAGCAAAATCTCGTGCTTTTTTGGTGGGCCAGCCAGGACTTGAACCCGGGACCAAGCGGTTATGAGCCGCCAGCTCTGACCAACTGAGCTACTAGCCCGCATATTCTGCGCTGCGGCACTTACAAGTATACCAAAAACAGCGCAAAATGAAAAGCATTTACACAAAACTTTATTTGGTGCGGTGGGCATCCAGCTTCTGCTGCATAAAGCGATCAAGCATTTCCTGCGGGAACAGCGGCTCCTTGTAGCCAAAGGCTTCGCGGATGAAGATCAGGGTCACTACGGTCTGACGACCGGGGTCCAGCCGGAGGGTATACAGGGTGTCCAGCGGCTGCTGGGTGGGCTGGTGCAGGGTGAGATGCAGCAGAAAGCCACCGTCCTTTTCCCGGCGGCACTCGTACACGAACTCGTCGGCGTCCCTGTGCTCGTCCAGCCGGTCGAAGCACTCGTCCAGCGGCAGGTCGGTGCGGAACTCCGAAAGGCCGGCGGGGCCGTACTGGCTGCGGCGGGTATTCTCGCGCCGGGACAAAAGAAAAACGATCACGCCAAGTACGGCGGCAAGCAGGACAATGGAAACTGCGGCGTTCATGAAGATCCTCCTGAAGAGTTTTTCTTATTGTAACACAACCCGCATACTTTTGTGCTATAATATTTTTAATTCTTTGAAAATTTTGTCAGGAGCCTGCGCACTGCTGCAGGCGGGAGGAACACAATGAAGCTCAAATTTACACGCAAGACCTGGTATTTTTTCCTGCTGGCGGCAGCGGCAATGTCCATGCTGGGCGGCTTTGCCGTGCTGGGCGGCATGGATTTTTCGGGGCTGGAACTGATCGTGTTCTGCATCACCGGCATTGCAGTGCTGTTTTTGGCCGCACAGAAGGGTGCTCCCGCCAAGGATAAGCGCAGCTACACGCTGGTGTTCGTGCTGCTGATGCTCAGCAAGCTGGCTGCAGGCGGCTGGGCGGGCGACCTGTGCTCGGCACTGGTGTGGCCGGGCCTGCTTGCCATCGAGTACGGCCACGGCAGGCCCATCCAGCGCCCGCTGCAGCTGGTGTGCATCTCGGAAGCGCTGCGCCTTTTGTTCTGGCTGCTGACCCGCTATGCGGGCATGAGCGCCCTTGCCTTCTGGACGAACATCATGTTCGTGCTGCTGGCCTGCGCCCGGGGCTGGGCAGCGCTTGTGCTGTATAAGACCCAGGAGGAGACCCTGTGACTCAGCGGCGCAAGTCCAAAAAAACGGAAGCGGAACCGCGCCGTGTGAACCGGCGCACCTTTCTGGCGGGGGCCGGTGCTGCTGCCTGTGTGGGTGCGGGGCTGTGGCTGCGCAGAAAAAAGTTTTCCAAACGGGACAAAACGAAAGCAGAAAAACATCCTGTTGAGAACCCTGCCCTGCCTGCAGGCGAGTGGCGGGCCGTATGGGTGAGCTATCTAGAATGGGCAGCAATGGATTTTTCCTCGGCGGATAGCTTCCGCGCCGGGTGCGTGCAAATGCTGGAAAACTGCACGGGCCTTGCTGAACACGGTGCTTGCGCAGGTGCGGCCCTTCGGGGATGCACTTTACAAAAGCCAGCTGTTCCCGTGGAGCCACCTGTGCACCGGCGTGCAGGGGCAGGACCCCGGTTTTGACCCGCTGGACATCCTTTTGCAGGAGGCCCACGGGCGAGGCCTTTCGGTGGAGGCGTGGCTGAATCCATACCGGCTGCGGTCCTCTGCAGCCATGCCGCCGAATCTGGCAGAGAACAACCTTGCCAACACCCACCCGGAATGGGTGTGTGCAGTGGGCGACGGGCTGTATCTGAACCCGGCCGAGCCTGCAGCGGCGGACTATGTGGTGCAGGGTGTGGCCGAGCTTTTGCAGAACTACGCGGTGGACGGCATCCACTTTGACGATTATTTTTACCCTGCGACCGAAGAAAGCATCGATGCGGCGCAGTTTGCGGCCAGCGGTGCGGCAGACCTTGCAGCATGGCGGCGGCAGAACGTGACTGCTCTGGTCAAGAAGGTGCACGACACGGTGAAGACTGCAGACCCGACGCTGCGCTTTGGCATCAGTCCGCAGGGGAATCCCGACAACGACCTCAACAGCCAGTACAGCGATGTGACGGCGTGGCTGGCCGCAGGCGGGGAAGAACAGGTGGTGGATTATCTCTGCCCGCAGATCTACTGGGGCTATGGCTACACGCTGCAGAGCGGCAGCACCCGATTTGCCTTTGAGAACATCGTGCCCGCGTGGCTGGCGTACCCGCGCGCAGAGGGCGTGGCGCTCTATTTTGGCTTGGGCGCGTACCGCGTGGGCGCAGGTGACGGCGGTGCGAACCCGGACAGCGTGAGCGGCTGGAGCACCGGCGATGTGCTGGCCCGGCAGGTGCAGGACCTGCGCAGCCAGAACGCGGGCGGCTGGGCGCTGTACCGGTACGGCAGTCTGTTTGGTGCAGGTGCGCCGGAGCAGGCCGCTGCCGAGTGTGCTGCCTGCGGGCGGTCACTGGCAAAGAAACGTAAAATCAGGCGGCAAACCGCACAAAAAGAAAAGCCCCGCCGGGGCTTTTCTTGCAGTACGGCACAGGACAAATGTCTTGTACAGCGCCGGAAAATGCGGTATACTATATCTGTATCTGCTCTGTACAAGAACAGGGCGGAGGGATGAAAAACAAAGAGAAGCGCATTGCTTCGTGAGGAAACGTATGAAGATGAAAAAAAGGATCGTTGTGCTGCTGATGGCGCTGGTGCTTGCAGTGGGCCTGATCGGCTGCAAGGACACCCTGCAGAGCATCGTGCACAAGGCATCGGGCACTTCGGACGAAGTGCAGGAAGAGGACACTACCCGCTGGGCCGACCAGACCAGTGATCCGCTGATCATTCAGGGCATTGCAGACTCCTCGGCCAAGTTTGCCACGGCCACGGCGGATGGCTGCCTGTATGCAGTGTTCAACGGCATCTGGAGCCGCCAGACCAGCTACTTTACCGTGCCCTCCGGCACGCTGAGCATTATGGGCTGCGGTACGGCTGAGGGCACCCAGCGGTTCAAGGTGGCCGTGTGGAAAAAGGTGGACGGCGGCGCAGAGTATGTGACCGACAGCACCTATTATATCCATACCGACGGCACCGACTACCGCTGCACCATCTCCGGGCTGGACCCGGCGGCGCAGTACCGTGTGACCATCTCCTATGACTCCAGCAAGTACTACCTGTACGGCCTGCTGAAGGTGGAGGGCATTGGCTGATGAACACACAAACCAAGAACTCTCTGCTTTTGCTGCTGTGCTCCCTTATTTGGGGCACAGCCTTTGTGGCCCAGAGCGCCGGTTCCGGCATGGGAGCCTACAGCTTTCTGGCCGGGCGCAGCTGGCTGGCTGTACTGGTGCTGATCCCCACGGTGATGGTGTTTGATGCCATCCGCCGCAAAAGCGGCACCGATGCAAAGCCCAAAACTGCTGCCGAGAAGAAAAAGCTGCTGGCGGCAGGCTTTGTGTGCGGCACCCTTCTGTTTGCTGCTTCCGCTGCACAGCAGATCGGCATTACCATCAATCCGTCCACGGCAAAGGCCGGCTTCCTGACCGCCATGTATGTGGTGCTGGTGCCGGTGTTCGGCCTGTTTCTGGGCCGTAAGGGCAGTGCGCAGCTGTGGGTGAGCATGGTGGTGGCCGTGCTGGGCCTGTATCTGCTGTGCATGAAAAACGGCTTTGGCAGCATTGAGTCCAGCGACTGGCTCCTGCTGAGCTGTGCGGTGCTGTTCAGCTTCCAGATCATTGCGGTGGACCACTTTTCCCCGCAGGTGGACGGCGTGCGGCTGAGCCTTGCCGAGTTTCTGGTGGTGTCGGTGGAAAGCACCGCTGCGGCTCTGCTGTTCGAGACACCTTCCGCAGCGCAGTTCGCGGAGAATGCGCTGCCGATCCTCTACTGCGGCATCATGTCCAGCGGCGTGGCCTACACCCTGCAGATCCTGGGCCAGCGAGATCTGAACCCTGCCATTGCCAGCCTGATCATGTGTCTGGAAAGCGTGTTCAGTGCGCTGGGCGGCTGGATGTTGCTGCACCAGAACCTTTCTGCCCGGGAAGTCTTTGGTTGCGTGCTGATCTTTGCTGCTGTGGTGCTGGCCCAGCTGCCGCTGGAAATGCTGCACCGGGCAAAAAAGACTACCTGACCTTATGGCGGGCAGAAAGCAGGAGACACAGCTGCGCACGGCAGGCGGCATCCAATACGAGCTGACCCGCAAACGGGTCAAGAACCTGAACATCCGTGTGCGGGAGGATGGCACCGTGGCGGTGAGCATCCCCTTGCGGACAAGTGCAGAAGCGGCAGACCGCTTTGTGGCCGCACGCGCCGACTGGGTGCAGCAGGCCCGGGAACGTGCTGTGCGGCGCGCAGCGAAGGAAGCGCGGCCTCTGCCGGATAAGGAAACAGCGCTGGCCTATTTTACGGCCATGAGCGATAAGGTCTACCCGGCCTTTGCCGGAGTGCTGGGCGGGCACAAGCCTGTTATCAAAGTGCGCAGCATGACCAGCCGGTGGGGCGTGTGCTTTATGGCAAAACGGCAGATCACCTTTGCGCTGCAGCTGTATCATATGCCCCCGGCGGCGCAGATTTATGTGGTAGTGCATGAGTACTGCCACTTTTTGCAGCCCAACCACAGCCCGGCGTTCTGGGCCGAGGTGGCAAAGCTGCTGCCGGACTGGAAAGCCCGGCGGGCGCTTTTAAAGTGACTAAATAGTGGGAAAGCGGATGCGGGCGGTCACAGACCGGCCCGCATCCGAATTGTAAAACAGGAGGGAAGTTCCCTTGGAAAACGAAAAAAAGTCCGGCGATAAATATTCAAAGCTTGCCGGCAACACATTGATCTTTGCAATTTCCAGCTTTTCGTCAAAGCTGCTCACCCTGATCGTCCAGCCGTTCCTGACCTATGCAATGGCGGAGATCTCCGATCTGGGCCTTTCCAAGATCCTGAGCCAGTACGCGAACCTGCTCATCCGTTCGTGTCCATGGGCATGTCCAACGCCATCATCCGCTTTGGTCTGGACAAGGGCAACAGCGAAAAACAGGTGTTCACCAACGGCCTGCTGACCATTCTGGGCGGCTTTGGCATTCTGGTGCTGTGCTGGCCCATTGCGCAGTTCCTGCCCGATATGGCACAGTACGGCCTGCTCATTTACATCTATGTGCTCATGAGCTGCCTGCGCACCCTGTGCACCCAGTTCGTGCGCAGCCGCCAGTGGAACAAGCTGGTGGCCGTGGACGGCGTGCTGTGCACCGTGGCCACCATGGCTTTCTACGTGCTGTATCTGGTGGGCTTCAAGTGGGGTGCCAACGGCTACCTGCTGGCCATCATCAGCGGCGACCTTTCCAGTGTGCTGTTCCTGATGTTCACCGGCAAGCTGTGGAACTATGTGGAGCTGAAGGGCATCAACAAGGATCTGTGGAAGCAGATGCTGCGCTTTTCGCTGCCCATGATCCCGGCACAGATCAGCTTCTGGATCATCAACGCATCCGACCTGTTCTTTGTGCGTGAGATGTGCAACGGTCTGGACGGCCGCGACGGCAATGCATGGAGCGGCCTGCTTTCCACCGGCTATTTCCTGCCCACCATCCTTACTACGCTGGGCCTGATCTTCTACGATGCATGGCAGCTTTCCGCTGTGACCGAGGAAGAGGGCCGCGCAAAGTTCTTTACCAAAATTTTCCGCACCTATTCCAGTGTGCTGTTCTGCTGCGCAGCCGGTATCATCTGGCTGTGCCGCCCGGTGATGCACGTGATGAAGTCCAACTACTACTATGCATGGCACTTTGTGCCCTTCCTTGTGCTGGCTTCCACCTGCAGCTGCTTCAACCAGTTCATGAACAGCGTGTATGTGGTGAATAAAAAGTCCGCCCGCAGCATGATCACCATGATGGCGGGTGCTGTGAGCAACTGCATCATGAACTACTTCTTCATCAAGTGGTGGGGGCCTGTGGGCGCTACCTATGCGTCCTTCCTTGGCCTTGCGCTGGTGTTCACCCTGCGCGCCATCGATGCCCACCGCATGATCGGGATGCAGGTACATCCGGGCCGCGTGCTGGCGAACGCCGCCGCGCTGGTGATCGAAGCCTTTGTGCTGCTGGCCGAAACGCCGCTCTACGGCCTGTGGACCGGCATCATCACGGCGCTGATCATCCTGTACAACTTTGCCGGTGTGTGGGCCATGGCCCGTGTCCTGCTGCCCAAACTTCTGGGCCGCCGCGGCAAGGCACTGGTAAATGTGATCGACGGCTGGATCGCACCCAAGAAAGCATAACAGCATAACTGAAAATAAACGCAGAAAGTCCCCGGAACGCTGGTTCCGGGGACTTTTTCAGCAATCGGGAAAACTTTCAGTGCCGGGCATTTTTGCCGGTCAGGCTGGCAAAGCGCCGCCAGCCATTAGGGCAAAAGTACTGCCATTCCTCAGAATGACGGTAAAACGGATGCGGCAGATCAGGCAAGATGCTTTTCCAGCCAGCTGCCGATATCTTCAAACACTTCCTGATGGTTCGTTTCCACCAGCAGTTCATGCCGGGCACCGGGGTACAGCTTGCACTCAATGTTCTGCACACCGGCATCTTTCAGGCTCTGGATGGCACGCTGCACGCCCTTGCCCTGTTCGCCCACCGGGTCGGCATCGCCAGCCAAGAACAGCAGCGGCAGGTCTTTGGGCATTTTTGCAAGGAACGCCGGGTCGTGCAGGCGCAGGATGCCGCTGAACATGCTGTAGTAGCGTTCAGCGTAAAGGTAAAGGTGCAGCGTTCGTCGGCCAGATATTTGTCCACCTCGGCCTGATCGCGGTTGAGCCAGTCGTGGGTGGTGCGGCCCTCCAGTCCTTTATTGTAGCCCATAAAGGACATGTTGGCCACGAACTTGCTGCGGTACTGCCAGCCGTGGAAAGCGGCCAGCACCCGGCAGAGGGTCTTGGCAAACTGCACCAGTGCCTTGGGCTGGAAGCCGGTGCCCATGATGATGGCTCCGTCCAGCTCATGGCCGTATTCGCATAAATACTGCCGGGCATAGAACGAACCCATGCTGTGCCCCAGCAGAAAATAAGGCACGCCCGGTACAGCTCTTTGGTGCGCACGGTCATGGCGTGCAGGTCGGCCAGAACGGCGCGGTTGCCGTCCGGCTCGGCAAAGTAGCCGTAGTCCGCTTTGGTACGGATGGAGCCGCCGTGGCCCAAATGGTCGTGGCCGGTAACAAGGATGCCCCGCCCGGCCAGATATTCCGCCAGCGGCTTGTAGCGGTCAATAAATTCCACCATGCCGTGGGACAGCTGCAGAACCGCCTTTACTTCACCCTCCGGCACACAGCGGAAGGCATGCAAAGTCCGCCCCGGCACAGTGGACGGGACGGTGAAATCGATCATCTGGCTCATAGCAGAGCCTCCTTTTTGTGTGTTTTACAGTGCACCGATCTTGCGGCGGCAGGCCGGGCAGATGCAGTAGCCCGCAAACTGCACCGAAGACTCATCCACCTCGCCACAGAAATCGCAGCTGCCGGCGGGCCGATGCTTTTTGAGCACGATGGAGTCGCCATCCACAAAGATCTCCAGCTTGGTGTCAGTGTCCAGATGCATACTGGTGCGCAGCTCCTTGGGCAGAACGATGCGGCCCAGCGCATCGATGCCGCGGACGATTCCGGTACTTTTCATAGTATTCCATTCTCCTTTATCCTTTTCCTGTGATAGCCAGTCTGTGACACAATAGGAAAATTGTTCCAGTGGCGCTATGCTCAGTATACAAAAAATAACAGGGTTCGTCAATGATTGCGTGACATTTCGACAAAAAACAACCTTTTGTGCAACTTCTTCCGGCTTGTTCTCCACACGGGCGCTGGTGCGTCCCTCGGGACGGATCTCTCCAGCGGCAGTCAGTGCGATCTTGGTCAGCGTGGGGCCTGCCAGCTCATACACCAGCACCGAGAACAGCACCACGTTGCGTACCATGTGGCCGTCCGAGAGCTGGGCGGCTGTGGCAGCCATGCCCAGTGCCACACCGGCCTGCGGCAGCAGGGTGATGCCGAGGTACTTCTGGATATCATCACTGCAGCGGGCCCGCGATCAGCGAAAGGAAAGAACGAAAAGGGAAAACGCAGCACAGCCAGAAAAAACGTATATACGTCCAGTATACTATCCGCCCAGACAAAAAGCAACCGGAATATGGAGCCCCGGCAAAGAGCTCCGGTCGGGCAAATAAAAGAAACTCCTTCCGTCATCGCTGCGCGATGCCACCCATTCCCCTTCTGGCACTTTCGTGCCACCTCCCCCGGCCGGGGAGTCTTTCTCACGGAGGGAGGCTCTGGTGAGAAGGAGAGGTGTTCCATTCTGCCAAAGGCTCCCTCTTTGAGGGAGCTGGCACGGCGTAAGACGTGACGGAAGGAGTAAATTCCAAACAATCAGTTGAACTTGAAGATCTTGCGCAGCTGGCGGTACACGCCCAGAGTGAGCTTGTCGCCGCCGGGGAACTTCAAGTCGGTCAGACCGCCCAGATTGTAGCGCACGGCGCGGTAAACGCCGGTGCTTACGTGATCCTTGAGGTACTGCCACAGCCCGGTGCGCTTGGCCTTTGCCTCGTCGCTGCCGTCCAGCAGCAGGAAGATGTCGCTCACGGCCATCATCACGGACAGATAGTGCACCATGTAAGCGTGCAGACGTTTCTGATCCTTCAGCTCATCCAGATCCTGACAGTCGATCATGTGCCGGGTGACCCGCAGCTGCTGATCCACCCGCTTGACCATGATGCTCTCGTTCACGCTTTGGTCGGCACGGCCAATGAAGTAGCGGTACAGATCCAGATCCATGTAGTACATGCTCTTGACATAGGGCAGGGGCTGGTAGACAAAAATGTTGTCCACATAGAAGGTGTGCTTGGGCAGCACCATGCCGCACTTGCGCAGCACCTCGGTGCGGTACATCACCGAGTGCATCAGGATGTTCTGATCCGGGCGGAAGTGGCCCACATGGGTCCAGTTGAACAGGCGGTTCTGGGGGAACACATTGGTGTAGCGCACGGTCAGGGTGGTGTTGTCCTCCACATGCTCGTACACATAGTTGCAGATCATCATGTCAGGCGCGGTGCCGCGGGCCACCAGAGTGGTCAGGCGGGCCAGAACCTTTTTCAGGGCGTCGGTGTCCAGCCAGTCGTCGCTGTCCACTACCTTATAGTACAGGCCGGTGGCGTTGCGGATGCCTGATTCACACCCTCGCCGTGGCCGCCGTTCTCCTGATGGATGGCCTTGACGATGGTGGGATATTTGGCGGCGTACTCGTCGCAGATGGCGGGGGTATCGTCCTTCACGGAACCGTCGTCCACAAGGATGATCTCGGCCTGCTCTCCGGCAGAAAGCAGGGTCTCGATGCAATGGCGCATATATGCCGCCGAGTTGTAGCACGGAACGGCAAAGGTGATGAGTTTCTGCTGCATAAGATGATTGCTCCTTTTTCTATCAACAGTCGGCGCACAAAAAAACGCCGGACATGGAGTTATGTGCTCCTATTATATCATTTTCGCGCCTGAAAAGCTATCATTTGCAAAAAAATTACCTTTGACATTTCGTGCTTTTTGCCGAAAAAACGGCTCTGCACCTGCGCAAAAGCCCGGCTTTTGTGGTATACTGATATGGTTTTGAAGACATTACGCAGAAAAAACCTATTCTATGATACGGAGGGACCCATGGAAAACCCGCACTCGATCTTAAAAAAGGTATTCGGCTACGACAGCTTCCGCCCCGGGCAGGAGGACATCGTCCGGCGGCTGCTTGCCGGGCAGGATGTACTGGCGGTGATGCCCACCGGTGCGGGCAAATCCATCTGCTATCAGGTGCCGGCGCTGCTGCTGCCGGGCATCACCATCGTGGTGTCGCCGCTGGTCAGCCTGATGAAGGATCAGGTGGGGGCACTGGTGCAGGCCGGTGTGGCGGCGGCCTTTTTGAACAACAGCCTGAACGATAACCAGAAGGCCCTGATGCTGCGCCGCGCCCGGGAAGGCTGGTACAAGATCATCTATGTGGCACCGGAACGGCTGGAAATGCCCGGCTTCCAGCGGTTTGCACAGGAGCGGACCATCAGCATGGTGACGGTGGACGAGGCCCACTGCATCAGCCAGTGGGGACAGGACTTCCGACCCAGCTACCTGCGCATCAAAGCCTTTGTGGACAGCCTGCCCAGCCGTCCGGTGGTGGGCGCATTCACGGCCACGGCCACCGCCCATGTGCGGGATGACATCCGGGAACAGCTGGCCTTGCACAAGCCCTACGAGGTGACCACCAGCTTTGACCGGCCCAACCTCTATTTTGAGACCCGGCGCGCCCTGCCCAGCCAGAAGCCGAAGGAGCTGCTGGATCTTGTGCTGAAAGAGGGTGACAACGCGGGCATCGTCTACTGCAGCACCACAAAGCAGGTGGATGAGACTGCCCGCCTGCTGCAGAGCCGCGGTATCCGGGCTGCGGCCTACCATGCCAAGCTGGACGCGGATACCCGGCGGAAGAATCAGGACGATTTCCTCTATGACCGGGTGCAGATCATGGTAGCCACCAATGCCTTCGGCATGGGCATCGACAAGCCCAACGTGCGGTTCGTGATCCACTACAATATGCCCAAGGATCTGGAAAGTTATTATCAGGAAGCAGGCCGTGCAGGCCGCGATGGACAGCCCGCCCGGTGCACGCTGCTCTATTCCGGCACCGATGTGCGCACCATCCGGTTCTTCATCGAGAAGGAGATGGAGGCAGACAACGGCCTGCCCGCCGATGTGAAAGCCGAAGCTGCCCGCAAGGCCGAGGAGCGGCTCAAGTACATGACATTTTATTCCACCACGCAGGACTGTCTGCGGGGATTTCTGCTGCATTACTTCGGCGAAGCTGCACCAAAGAAATGCGGCAACTGCTCCTGCTGTCTGGCCGCAGAGCAGGAAGCGCAGCTACAGGTGGAGTATTCCCGGCGGCGCGCGGCGGATAATGCCCGCCGCCTGACCGAGAAGCCGCGCCGCACAAAGGCGGTGGCAGGCGAGCTGAGCGAGTTTGACGAAAAGCTGCTGAATGCCCTCTATGCTCAGCGCAAGCGGCTGGCCGGAAAGCAGAATATCCCGGCCTTTATGGTGTTCAGTGATGCCACCTGCGGGAGATGGTGGAGAAAAAGCCGCTGAGCACCGACGAACTGCTGAATATCAGCGGTGTGGGCGAGAAGAAAGCCGCCCGCTACGGCAATGCATTCCTGCGCATCATCGAGGATGCGGTGGGTAGCCGGGAGTGAGAAAAAACGCCCCATTTTCCACATCAGAGCAAAACTCTGTGGAAAATGGGGCGTTGATGTTTTATGGGATAAAATAAAAAGAGAGTTGAATCACTCCAACTCTCTCAAGCATACATCCGTAAGAACGTATACCCCAATTAGTAAATATACTATACCACAGGCGTTGCAAAAATGCAACGGTCAAATAAAATTTTTTAGAATGTTCATTCGGGAAGCAAGGTCTGGATGAATAACGATCGAAGATACAGCTGGATCAACAGAAGAACGATAGACCTCAGTGATGCGCTCAAATTCACGAATAAATGCCTTGATCTCAGTCTTTGGCATATGCAGAATTTTTAGGTAATAGCACATAAGGATCACATAATCCCCAATGGTTTTAAAATTTACATATGGAAGATGGACTTCAGAGACAAGGCAAGCTTTCATCGCTCGTGTAGGTCGATGTTGCGGAATCTTGTATCGAAGACAACGGCATTGTGCGCAATGGCGTTGCGGAGATCTTTTAACGCATAGATATATTTATAAAGGAGCTGCCGGGAGGTGTCATTTGAAAGGTCAAGGCCGATGCGCTTTGAGATGTCCTCGCGCACATCAAAAGTAAGACAGGACAGCAGATAACCGAGATCGCCCATTGTCATGATCTCAAAAAGAGCCCAAATGGGGACACCGGAATAATTTGGGTTATTATAGAAGTGCGTGATTTTGGGGTTGCCTTTTGAGTAGGCAGAAGCAAGGCTAGCTTGAATAGAACGCTGGAGGTTCAGCTTGCATTGCTGGGCGTATTTCTTTTGGTCGGCAGAAAACGACGAAGGCGTGTTGTTGTAGTTGCTGACAACATGATCTAACATGCCTTGAATGCTTTCTGAGTTTGCATTTTCGAGGATGCCTTGCAGCGCAATGTTTTTGACGGCTGTCTCAATAAACATCATCTTTCCGTAAAAAAGAGATTTTAATGCGGAGTCGTATTCAATGGTAGCATAAAGCTCCTGATAAGATGTAAAGGGAAGACGATTTCCAGCGGATTTAAAGAAGCGGTAACCTTTATAGCCATGATAGTAACCGGTGTTGATCAATTGCCGCTTTTGCGCACTACCAGATATAGCAATGCCGTTATCACGGAGGTGTCGCATCAGACCATCTGTTGTCTTATAGCTCATGCAGGCCTCCTGTTTCCATAGTATGGGTGGCGAACACCTTTTCGTCCTCCCACCACACGGGCTGACCGGCGGCAAGGGTCTTTTTCACATCCAGCAGACGCTGGTTGCTGCTGCCGCGGAACCGCAGGGAGATATCGTGCTTTGCCTGCACGAACTCGCCGTCCACCAGCACATCCAGCAGGCTCAGCAGCTCGTCGGTGGCTTCACACCGGGCAAGGCTTGGCTCTTTGCCGGTCAGCTGTTCCCAGGTGTAGCCGGAATAGCACCATACCGTTTTGTTCGGGTACAAGGCCTTGAAGTTGCGCACGAAGGGCAGCAGCTCCCGCTGATTTTCCGGCTCCATGGGTTCGCCGCCCAGCAGCGATAGGCCCGCGATATAGTCCGGCTGGCAGGATGCAAACACCTCGTTGCGGGTGGGTTTGTCGAAGGGCTGGCCATAGTCAAAGTCCCACGCCACGGCGTTGAAGCACCCCGGGCAGTGGTGGCGGCAGCCGGACACGAACACGCTGGTGCGCACCCCCGGGCCGTTGGCAATGTCATAGTATTTGATGGTTGCGTAGTTCATAGATAAAACTCCATATAAAAAGCTCCCCCTCTCGGGGGAGCTGTCAATGCGAAGCGTTGACTGAGAGGGTTACAGATGCAGCACGCGGTCCTTGATCTCCTGCGTGCGGCCCTGATTCCAGAACTGGGTGCCGATATAGCCACAGGTGCGGCGGGCAACGTTCAGCTTGTTCTGGTCGCGGTTGCCGCACTTGGGGCACTCCCACACCAGCTTGCCGTCATCCTCCACGATCTTGATCTCGCCGTCATAGCCGCACACCTGACAGTAATCCGACTTGGTGTTCAGCTCCGCATACATGATGTTGTCATAGATGAACTGCAGCACACTTATGACGGCTTCCAGATTGTCCTGCATGTTGGGCACTTCCACATAGCTGATGGCACCGCCCGGGGACAGGCGCTGGAAGTCGGATTCAAACTTCAGCTTGGTGAAAGCATCAATCTGCTCCGACACATGCACATGGTAGCTGTTGGTGATATAGTTCTTGTCGGTAATACCGGGCACGATGCCAAACCGCTTCTGCAGGCACTTGGCGAACTTGTAGGTGGTGGATTCCAGCGGGGTGCCGTAGAGGGAGTAGTCGATGTTCTCGGCCTTTTTCCAGGCGTTGCACTTGTCGTTCATGTGCTGCATCACGCTCAGAGCAAAGGGCTTTGCACCGGCATCGGTGTGGCTCTTGCCAGTCATATACTTCACGCACTCATACAGACCGGCATAGCCCAGACTGATGGTGGAGTAGCCGCCGAACAGCAGCTTGTCGATCTTTTCGCCCTTCTTCAGGCGGGCCAGCGCACCATACTGCCACAGGATGGGTGCGGCATCACTGGGAGTGCCCAGCAGCCGCTTGTGCCGTGCCTGCAGTGCGCGGTGGCACAGGGCCAGACGCTCGTCGAAGATCTTCCAGAACTTCTCAAAGTTGCCCTTGGAGGAGAGTGCCACATCCACCAGATTGATGGTGACAACGCCCTGATTGAATCGGCCGTAGTACTTGGGCTTGCCGGTCTCGGGGTCCACATAGGGGGTCAGGAAGCTGCGGCAGCCCATGCAGGTGTAGCAGTGGCCTTCGCCGTTTTTGTCCACCTTGAGCTCCAGCATCTTCTTTTCGGAGATATAGTCGGGCACCATGCGCTTTGCGGTACACTTTGCGGCCAGCTCGGTCAGATAATAGTAGGGAGTGCCGGGGCGGATGTTGTCCTCTTCCAGCACATAGATCAGCTTGGGGAAGGCGGGGGTGATCCACACACCGGCCTCGTTCTTCACGCCCTGATAGCGCTGGCGGATGGTCTCCTCAATGATGATGCAAGGTCTGCTTTCTCCTGCGGATTGCGCGCCTCACCCAGATACATGAACACGGTGATAAAGGGGGCCTGACCATTGGTGGTCATCAGCGTGACCACCTGATACTGGATGGTCTGCACACCGCGGTTGATCTCGCTGCGCAGGCGGCGCTCTACGATTTCCTTCTTGCGCTCGGCAGAAACGTCCAGACCGGCCATTTCCACTTCTACCTCAGCGGCGATCTTCTTGCGGGAGACATCCACAAAGGGGGCGAGGTGGGTCAGGCTGATGCTCTGGCCGCCGTACTGGTTGGATGCCACCTGTGCAATGATCTGGGTGGCGATGTTGCAGGCAGTGGAGAAGCTGTGAGGCTTTTCAATATAGGTGCCGGAAATGACGGTGCCGTTCTGCAGCATGTCCTCCAGATTCACCAGATCGCAGTTGTGCATGTGCTGGGCAAAGTAGTCGGAATCGTGGAAGTGGATCAGGCCCTCCTGATGGGCCTTGACGATCTCCGGGTCCAGCAGCAGACGGGCGGTCAGATCTTTGGAGATCTCACCGGCCATATAGTCGCGCTGTACGCTGTTCACGGTGGGGTTCTTATTGGCGTTCTCCTGCTTGACCTCTTCGTTCTGGCACTCGATCAGGCTCAGGATGCGCTCATCGGTGGTGTTGGTCTGGCGCTTCAGGCTCTGCACATAGCGGTAGGTGATGTAGTGCCGGGCCACATCATGTGCCTTGATGTCCATGAGCTGGTTCTCCACCATATCCTGCACTTCTTCCACGCTGACGGCGCGGTTCAGCGCCTGACACTGGTCGGTAACAGCAGCGGCGATCTGGGTGATCTGGTCCTTTGTCAGACGGCTCTGACCGCTCACAGAATCGCTGGCCTTAGTAACAGCGGTGATGATCTTGGTGATATCAAAGGGGACCTCTGCACCGTTGCGTTTGATGATCTTCATCGGCTCTCCTCCTTAACAAATAAAGCACAGTGTGAACGGTACCTCTTACAATAAGAGATACCCGTTTTGCGCACACGATATCCAACAAACTGAATGTAGCTCTATTCTATCACTATCTAGTGGCAAGTCAAGGAAAATACCACTACATTTTGCGTTTTGGAGTTTTAGCCAAAATTCATGGATAATTTTCAGGATAAAATCTGAGCCAAGACCTCTTGACAACGCACACCTGTTTCCGAGGTGTAATATCGCAAAATATTATACGGCGAAAGCTTTATAATACATTATATAAGCAAAGAGAAAGGGCATTTGTGCCAAGCTGCACCAAAGCAGCTGCGGCGCATATACCTCACGGTCAGATGCCGTTTCCGGTCGTGTGCAAAAAAGAATGGAAAAAATCTGTCAAAAAGTGTTGACAAGGAGGCGGGGGTGTGGTATTATACTTGAGCGCCAAGCGCTGAGGCAAAAGAATGACTTCCGAAGCCTCAGCAGGAAGCCCTTGAAAAGAACCAATAGACGTCAAGAAAGACCGGTTTGCTCCGAGAAACTTCTTGGATGTCCAAGTTCAGAAAGTTCAAAAGCTTCTAAAAAATAAGGCTTGACAAAAAACCACTTCGGTGGTACAATAAGCAGGTCGTCAGCCGCAAGGCTGAGGCGCTACAGGACCTTGAAAATTGAACAATATCGAAAAACTTGTAAGGAACCTTTTAAGTGTTTGGAAAAACACTAAAAACAATTCCAAAAGTAATTCACACAGGACGCAA
>ENA-OQEX01000354-OQEX01000354.1-human-gut-metagenome-genome-assembly--contig:-NODE-354-length-25130-cov-2.386474_pt1 | contig 25130 bp, 32 predicted proteins | sample MGYA00242802_ERZ504649 | MGnify/ENA primary metagenome ERZ504649 (study PRJEB26092, sample SAMD00036194) | human gut metagenome | host: Homo sapiens | study: EMG produced TPA metagenomics assembly of...
AGAAGACTCCGTCGGCCAAGCCGCGCGCTGCCGCCCGGCCGCCGCCACCGCCACCTATTCCGAGGCTGATGTCAAGGCCGCCGAGCCTTCGGCCGCGTGGATGACAACGGCACCGTCTTCGTCAAGGATGGCGACGCCGAGCGCGAGGTAGGCCAGTTCCCGGATGTCTCCAAGGAAGAGGCGTTGGCACTGTACGCCCGTCGTTTCCTGGATCTCAAGGCCAAGCTCGATCTGCTGGCCGCGCGCCTGACCTCCCCCAACATCAAGACCCGTGAAATCGACGAGTCCGTGAAGCTGCTGGGCGAAGAAACCGCCGAACCGGCGGTGGTGGGCGACCTCGCGGCCCTCAAGGCCCGTTACGCGGAACTGAAGGCCGCCGGCGAGGCCAAGAAGGCCGAGATCGCCGAAGCGCGCAAGGCCGCTCAGGCCAAGGCCGTCGCCGAGCGCACCACCATCGTCGAGAAGGCCGAAGCTCTGGCGGCCTCCCTGGGCGACAACACCAACTGGCGCTCCACCGCCGACAAGTTCCGTAACCTGTTCGACGAGTGGCAGAACCACCAGCGCACCACCGTGCGCATCGACAAGCCGGAGGCCGAGGCGCTGTGGAAGCGCTTCTCCGCCGCCCGCACCACCTTCAACCAGGCTCGCCGCAAGTGGCTCAGGCTCGCGACAACGAGCGTACAGCCGCCAAGGAAGCCAAGGAAGCGATTATCGCCGAGGCCAATGAGCTCAAGGATTCCACCGCTTGGGGTGAGACTTCCCGCAAGTTCAACGATTTGATGGACCGTTGGAAGAAGGCCGGCCGCGCTGGCCGTAACGAGGACGACGAGCTGTGGGCCAAGTTCCGCGAAGCCGCCGACACCTTCTTCAACGCTCGTCAGGCTGATCGCGATCAGATCAACTCCTCCGAGAAGGAGAATCTGGCTGCCAAGGAGGCTCTGCTGGTCAAGGCCGAGGCTCTGGTGCCGGTGAAGACCGACGCCGAGGCCAAGAAGGCCCGCCAGGAGCTGGCCAAGATTCAGGAAGAGTGGGATCAGATCGGTTACGTGCCGCGTGACGATATGCGCCGCATCGAGAACCGTCTCGACGCCGTTGACAAGCAGATCAAGCCATCGAGGATGCCGCTTGGAAGCAGACCGACCCGGAGGCCGACGCCCGCAAGTCCAGCTTCGAGGAGCAGCTCAACGCCCAGCTCGCCGAGCTCGACGCCAAGATCGCGGCCGAGTCCGACCCGAAGAAGAAGCCAAGCTCGAAGCCGAGAAGGCCACCAAGGAGCAGTGGCTGAACGCCATCAAGTAAGGATCTCGTGCCAGATTCCCCTCTGAGGGAAGCCGGCAGCAAGGCTGACTGAGGGGAGTTTACGGTATAACCGTAAACTCCCCTCAGTCGCCTACGGCGACAGCTCCCCTCAGCGAGGGGAGCTTCGTCATATTTATGCCGTTTTCTCCTGCCCTATACTCATAACTTCACCCCATAGTTCCTCAGTCACCCAGCAATTGGTGTCTTACGCCTGAGTCCCTACCGGTACTGCAACAACTGCCGTGAGCCCTTGATGTGCGGCCAGATATTCATGCAACGGCTGGCTGTATGGCATATCCAGCTCGCCGTAATTGGTTCCGGCACGGAAGGCGGGGTAACTGTCGCCGCCCTGAAGCAGATATGAATTGGACGCGATAATCACCAGGTCATCGTCCGCAATCGGTCGGCCGTCAACGGCGAGGTTCGCGATACGAACCGCCGCATGTTCGTCGGCAGCACACTCGTCAGCGTCAGCGTTGGTATCAGCGCCGGAATCAGTATCAGCGCCGGAATCAGTATCAACGCCGGCATCGGCATTGCCGCTCTCACCAGCCGTACCGCATTCGGCATACCGATACGTCACGTTCGAGGAGATGCCGAGCCAGCGCCGCTCCAGTCGCCCATCGTCACGGCGAAATTGCTCGGCGAGCACTCTCTTCACATCGCGCCCGGTGAGCGTCTCATGCGCGGCCTTGAACTGCAAGGCCATGAGACTATCCACCTCGCGCACGGTGACTTTGCCATCGCCATTCATATCAAGCCGTGGAGTCCGCAGACTGCATTATTCGAAAATCCGATTACCGGCAAGCGATTCCCGGCATACACATGCTTCATGATTGACTCTCGGTTCGCGTCCGCCACCAGCACACCGACCGTATTCCCGTGCTTGTCCGAACCTTGTTTGTCGAAATTCACGCCGGAGGCAAGGTGCCAATCACCGCGCTGCCGGTATGGTTCGCATATGTTGCCGACGCCTGGTAAATATGCTGCGCGCGCGATACCTCATCGTTCTCCTCAGCACCGGCAGACATCCAAGCGGCTTGCGCCGGATGCGCATTAAGCCCATCCACGCCCAGCACGCCGTCAACCGCCGTATGGCTGGTGCCATTGCCGAGGTCAACGTCGGCCACTCGCACCGTGGCGCGACGCCCGGCACCGGTGATGATCAATCCTGCACGGCCATGTTCCGCCCGAAGCTGCCCGCCTCGTAAATAGGCGCGCCACCTGCGGTTGTACCGTGCTTGATCGCGTGACTGTGACCGGTGTATACCATATCAACATCTCGCCCAATATCGGCGGCGGCTGAAGCATCGGCATGCAGCAAGGCCACCACCGCATCCACCTTTCCGGAGCGCTTGAGTTCACGGGCCACACGATTGATCGCGTCCACCGCCCGTTCGTCAAGGTCGGCATCACGAGTGATCTGCGGAGTGGCCACCGAGCCGAGCGCATCAGTAAGGGCGCCCACGAAACCGATCCGCTTGCCGTTCACCGTTCGAATCGTAGAGTCACGTACGTGGCTCAGCAGTCCGTCAGGCGACTTATTGGCGGCAGACGCGTTGGCGCACAGCCAGTCGATGCCGTTGCTGGGATCAGCGATACGATTGTTGAAATCGGCGACACCGCGGTCGAACTCATGGTTGCCTATCGCCGAAATCGTCAATCCCCACGCTTTGGCCATATCCAGCGTGGGTTGGTCCTTCTCCACCGCCGACTCATACGGGGACCTCCCACCAAATCGCCGGTCGATACCGGAATCATATTGCCGGGATTATGGCTGTCGGCCACGGTGAAGGCGGTGGCGTTGTCTGCACCACGTTCGATATGCCCGTGAAATCAGTGATGTCGGCGATGTCACCGTACGGGTGCCGGAAGATGGATTATCGCCGGAAAAAGGAACGGCTCCCGTGGTTCCCGCACAAGCATAAGGAACCACCAGAGCCGTAAGGATAAGCGCTACTGCACCAAAAGCGATCCCCGATCGCTTGCCGGCCCACCGCCGGTTCTTCATATTCCTGCTCACACCAGTCACGCTAGAATCGTCGATTGAATGGCCATGCTAGGAAGGCGACTCTCAGGTGAATTCTTAGCGGCGTCTTGGGATGGGAAAGGCCTGACCCCATACTATCAGGGTCAGGCCTTTGCAACCCGCGTCACTACGAATGCGTCAGCAAGAGGAGATTACTCGCCAAATTCCTCGGCGCAGATCTCAGCTACCGCACCCACGCACGCCTCGGCAATCAGACGGCCGCACGCTGTTTACCCGCGAGGAGACCATCGACACCGGACTCGCCCTACTGCAATAATCCGACACAAACAGTAGCTCCCCTTGACAGGGGAGCTCCGCAACTACTTATATGCGCTACTCCTGCGCAGCGTCGCCAGAATCGTCAGCGTGCACGGGTGCGGCTTCGGACGAAGTTTCGGCATCGTTGGCGGCACCGGCTTCGGCGGGCTTATCGGCGACGGCCGGCTCCTCGAACTTCTCCCCCTTGAAGGTGAATTCGCCGAGGATACCCTCGCCTTCCGCATCCACAATCACGCGCTGACCGTCTTCGAGATCGCCCATCAGGATCTTCTCGGAGATGGCGTCCTCGATGTCGCGCTGAATCACGCGGCGCAGCGGACGGGCACCGAGCAGCGGGTCGAAGCCTTCTGCGCGAGCAGGTCCTTGGCGCGTCGGTGAGTTCGAGCGACATATGACGGTCGAACAGGCGGTCGTTGAGCTGCTTGACGTCCAGATCCACGATCTGGCGCACCTGCGCTCGGTGAGCTGCTTGAACACGATGATGTCGTCCAGACGGTTCAGGAACTCCGGGCGGAACTGCTGCTTCAATTCGGAGCTGACCTGGTCCTTCATGCGCTGGTAGCTGGACTCGTTGTTGGCACCTAGGTTGAAGCCCGTGTTGGCGGCCTTGGCGATGTCTCGCGTACCGAGGTTGGTGGTCAGGATGATGATGGTGTTCTTAAAGTCCACCTTGCGGCCCTGACCGTCGGTCAGGTGGCCGTCATCGAGCACCTGCAGCAACGTGTTGAAGATGTCCGGATGAGCCTTTTCGATCTCGTCGAACAGCACCACGGAGAACGGCTTGCGGCGCACCTTTTCGGTGAGCTCGCCGCCTTCCTCGTAGCCGACGTATCCCGGAGGCGCACCGAAGAGTCGCGAAGCCGCGTACTTCTCGGAGAACTCGGACATATCCACGCGAATCAGCGCGTCCTCATCGTCGAACAGGAATTCGGCGAGCGTCTTGGCCAGCTCGGTCTTGCCGACGCCGGTGGGGCCGGCGAAGATGAACGAACCGGACGGGCGCTTCGGGTCCTTCAGACCCACGCGAGTACGGCGGATAGAGCGGGACAGGGCGGAAACCGCCTCGTCCTGGCCGATGATGCGCTTGTGCAGTTCGGCTTCCATGTTGAGCAGTTTCTTGGACTCGGCCTGAGTCAGCTTGAACACCGGGATACCGGTGGTGGAGCTGATGACCTCGGCGATCACGTCCTCGTCCACGACCATCTTGACGTCGGACTCGCCTTCGCGCCAGGAGTCTTCCTTCTGCTTGCGATCGGCTTCCAGCTTCTCCTGCTTGTCGCGCAGTTCGGCGGCCTTCTCGAAGTCCTGGCCCTTGATGGCTCGTCCTTGTCGGCGGCGATCTTGGCGATCTTCTCGTCGAGTTCCTTGAGCTCAGGCGGGGCGGTCAGGCGCTTGATGCGCAGGCGTGCACCGGCCTCATCGATCAGGTCGATGGCCTTGTCAGGCAGGTTACGGTCCTGGATGTACCGGCTGGACAGCTCTGCGGCAGACTGCAGCGCGCCATCGGTGATGGTCACGTGGTGGTGGTTCTCGTAACGGGAACGCAGGCCCTTCAGGATCTCGATGGTCTCGGCGATGGTCGGCTCGTGCACCTGAATCGGCTGGAAACGGCGTTCCAGAGCCGCGTCCTTCTCGATGTACTTGCGGTACTCGTCGGTGGTGGTGGCACCAATGGTCTGGAGCTCGCCACGGGCCAGCATCGGCTTCAACATGTCGGAGGCACCAGCGCGCCGTCAGCCGAGCCGGCGCCCACGATGGTGTGAATCTCGTCGATGAACAGCACGATGTCGCCACGAGTCTTGATTTCCTTCAGCACCTTCTTCAGGCGCTCCTCGAAATCACCACGGTAGCGGGAGCCGGCCACCATGGAACCGAGGTCCAGCGAGTAGACCTGCTTGCCTTCAGGGTTTCCGGCACGTCGCCGGCTTGGATCTTCTGGGCCAAGCCTTCGACCACAGCGGTCTTGCCCACGCCGGGCTCGCCGATCAGCACCGGGTTGTTCTTGGTGCGGCGGGAAAGCACGACCATAACGCGCTCAATCTCGTTGGTACGGCCGATGACCGGGTCCAGCTTGCCTTCAGCGGCTTCGGCGGTCAGGTTGCGGCCGAACTGATCGAGGATGGCGGAACCGGACTTGTTCTGCTTGTCCGTCACGCCGCCGGCGTTGGCCAAGTCGCCCTTGCCGTCACCGGTGCCGGTGCCGGAGTTGCCGCGAATCATATCGATGGTCGCGCTACGCAACTCGCCCAGATCGACGTCCATCTTGATGAGCACCTGGGTGCCCACGCCTTCGCCTTCGCGAATCAGGCCGAGCAGGATGTGCTCGGTGCCGATGTAGCTGTGGCCCAGCTGCAGGGCTTCACGCAGCGAAAACTCCAACACCTGCTTGGCGTGCGGAGTAAAGGGGATGTGCCCGTTCGGAGCCGCGTTGCCCTTGCCGATCATTTCTTCAACCTGCTTGCGGGTGGCATCCAGCTCCACGCCCTTCGAGGCGAGTGCCTTGGCGGCTACACCCTCACCTTCGCGGATCAGGCCGAGCAGCAGGTGTTCGGTGCCGATGTAGTTGTGCTGAAGGGCCCTCGCCTCTTCCTGCGCCAACACGATCACGCGCCGTGCACGGTCGGTAAACCGTTCGAACATGCTTGTCCTTCCTCAATTGACATTCCGTCTTACTCTACCGATTCACGATGACGTTTATTCATCGGATTCCACGAATTGCGCCGTGAGAGGAGAAGAAAACGATATGCTGGTTCTAGATTCACCCGTAGTCGATTACAAGGAGGCTCGAAATGAGTGAAGCTGCAACCAAGCCCGACATCGTTGTCGGTGTGGATGGTTCCGATGAATCCTTTGCCGCGCTGAAGTGGGCGCTTGAGGAGGCCTCGTTAACCGGTCAGAGCGTCAACGCCGTGTTTGGCTGGACGCATTCCTGGGATATGGGGTCCGAACCGGACAGCGACGAGGCCTGGGCCAAGGTCCGCCACGATATTGCCAACGAGCTGCGTGTGTGGGTCGACAAGGCCGCTGCAGGCATCGACTTCGATCCGGCGAATCTGAAGCTCACCTCGGTGAAGGCCTCCGGTACTTCGGCCCTGCTGCAGATCGGCCATGATTCGCAGCAGATCGTGGTCGGCCGCCGCTCGCTGAGCCGTATGGCCCGCTGGTTCATGGGGTCCCTGTCCGCTTCGCTGGCCGAGGCCGCCGAAGTGCCGGTGACCGTGGTGCGCATCGCCGGCAGCGAGGATGAGACCGTGACCGAGGCCATTGCCAACGCCCTGACTCCGGGAGACAAGCCCGTTCACTACACGCAGCCTCAGCCGGTGGTTGAGGAGCTCGCCGCCCGGTGGTGGTTGGTGTGGATGGTTCCGAGACTTCCCGCCGTGCGTTCGATTTCGCACTGGAAGAAGCACGACTGCACGACGCGCCGCTGCATGTGATGTTCTGCTGGCAGCTCAAGGATTTGGGCGTTATTCCGGCTATGAGAACGCCGTGGCACCGGTGAAGGTCGGTCAGCGCCGCGCCGAGGAGATTCTCTCTGAGCTGATGGCCAAGGCCCGGATTCCCGATGGCGTCAAGGTCAGCACAAACGCCTTCCATATTCCCGCATCCAAAGGTCTGATCGCGGCCTCGCGGTACGCCAGCCATCTGGTGGTCGGCTCGCGTGGCCTGTCCGGGCTGGACGCGCACTTCCTGGGATCGGTGTCCCGCCAGATCGTGAACTTCGCCGAATGCACGGTGACCGTGGTGCACTGATTCACCAAAATCGGCATGGAGTGCTAACGCACGCCTCGGTGATGGGCTTGCAGGGAGGAATTCTTTATTCCTGCAACCCCATCACCATCTACTTTTCGCGGAATTCGGAGTTTATTCCTCGTCCGCCCTGTTCTGGCGCAGCTGCTCAATGAGATCGATGACGGTTTCGAGTTCAGGAGTCACATCGTCTGAAGGACGAACGTTATCCTCTTCGTCGTCCATCTCATCATCCTCATCATCATCGGCAACGGTGTTGTTGAGGATATCCTCTTCGGTGGCCTCGTCGTCAGCATCAGACTTGGAATCGTCGCTGGAATCAGCTGCATCAACATCCACAACGGAATCAGATACGTTCTGTGCAACGGACTCATCACCGGCAGACTGGGATTGCGAGGTCCCGTCGCCTGCCGCCTCCTCAGCGGGCTCAGTATCGACGGCGTTCCCGTCAACAGTCTTCTGTGCTTCGATATCATCACCGGCAGGCTCGCCTGTCTTGTCGGTTTCGCCTTCGGCCTCGTCCTGGGCAGCCGGCTCCTGCTTGCGCGGACGGTTGGCCACCACGTCGATATGCAGATCGTCGAAAGCAGGCTTGGACTGCACCCACAGCTGGCTTGGCTCGGGAGGTTCGATTTCGGAATGCTCGCCGCAGCCGTGGTCCAAGGAAACCACGCGGCCGTCATCCGGACTCCACTTGTTGGCGCACACGCCGAACATACGGTCGAGCTCGCCCGCGAGCGGCACGAAGAAACCACAGGTGGAGCACAGGTTGCCTTCGGCGGTTTTGGTGCTCAACGCTTTGGGGCCTCGCGGACCTTCATACCAGCGCTTGGCAGCCTGCGCGCGGCCCAGCGAGGTCAGCACGTGACGGCGGGTCAGTCGGAAGGTCTCGACGGCGTCGTTGACATCCTGCAGCGAGGATTCCTCGACTTCGCCTTCCTCGATGCGCTCGTCATCCGGATCGGTACCGATCGAATCGGTGGGAGCCAGATCCGTGGGCTCAAGGCGATCCTTCCAAGGAATCCACTTGGGCGGCATCAACGCGTCCTCAGTGGAGATCAAGGAGGATTCGTTGACGGTCCAGGAGTCGATCTCCTCGTCGTGATACAGCGTCACCGACCATTGCCATCCTTCGTAGCCACGGATATTCGCGGCGAAGCGGAAGTCAGTGACGTGATCCTCAAGATCATATGAGGTAACGAAATCCCCCACCTGATCGCTCTCGTCGGCCACTTCGAGCAGCACGGCGCGCGCGATGGCGTGAGGGTCCGGTGTCACGATGGTTTCGGTGGTATCAGTCATAGATCAGATCAGTCCTGTACATCGAATTGATCCGCCACCGCACGCAGCAACGTGGCCAGCTTTTTGCTGTCGGCAGCAGATGGGTAACGGTGACGGCGCAATGTATTGCCGGCCGCATCAAGCATCTTGATGAGGTCCTCGCAGATGGCGGCCATGTCATCCGCCTTCGGGCGGGTGGCCTTGACCAAGCTGGGAGCGGAGGCGATCAGGCGAACATCCATGGCCTGCGGCCCACGACGGCCGTCCACCACGGAATACTCCACCTTGGCCCCCTTGCGCAACGTGGTGACGCCAGTGGGTAGGGCCTGAGCCGGCAGGAACACGTCCTTGCCTTCCTCACTGGTGATGAAGCCATAACCCTTGGCTGCGTCAAACCAACGAACTCGACCGGTGGGCATTGCGAACCTTCCTTAATCCTCAATGGAAATAGTAAACCGAAGGTACAGTTTACCTCACAGGGCTTGACCTCACGCTTTGGGCTGAGTCGCCTGAGTCTTACGCTCAGAGCTGAACCAAGAAGTCTTCTGTTTGGCGTCCTTGGTTTTGCCGGTGGACTGCTTGGGCTCAGGAGCGGCGATCTGCTCAATCGGCAGCACACGGTGAAGGTCAGGCCTCCCCCATCGGTGCCGGTGGCGCAGATAAAGCCGTGATGTGCTTTGACCACGGATTGCGCGATGGCCATGCCCAAACCAGTACCGCCCTTTTCGCGGGCACGGGATGGGTCCGCGGTGTAGAAGCGTTCGAAAATCTTCGAGCGCGATTCAGGCGGCACGCCGGGGCCATGGTCCACGAAACGCAATACGGCATATCGATAGCCGGTCTGCATCGAGGCACCTACTTCGGCAGCGTCGATGAACCGCCGCATTGACGCGTCGCTGGCGGGCATGCGGGCGAGCTGTCTTGGATCGATGGCGGCCGGCATCACACCGAGCGCGGCTTCAGCGGGCGAATCGGCAGGCGTGTAGCGGTGGATGTTGCCCACGATGTTGGTCACCACCTGGCGCAGTCGAGAGGCATCACCGGGCAGTACGACCTCAGGCCAATCGCCTTCGGCAAGGCTGAATTCGGCGGGATGGTTCAAATCGCGCGCCGGTTCGAGGGAAATCTGCATGCGGCGAACGGCACGGTCCGGGTCGAGCGCATGCAAATCGTCGACGGCGTCGGTGACCAGCGACGAGAGTTTCACCGTGCCGGTCATATCGATGCCGCGCCCCTCATCGAGACGGGCCAAAGACAGCAGATCCTCAACAAGAACAGTCATGCGCTGGCTGGACCGTTCGATATGTTCGATGGACTCGTCCGCACGCTCCAAGGCACCAGGCATATCGCGCTGCATCTTATACAGCTCCGCATAGCCATGGATGGCGGCCAACGGGGTGCGCAGCTCATGGCTGGCGTCGGAGACGAACCGTTTCATCTTGTCGGTGGTCTCCTCCTGCTCATGGAAACTGGATTCTATTCGGGTGAGCATGGAATTCAGCGAGGCGGCCAGAGAGCCGACCTCGGTGTTTTCCGGCGCGGAAGGAATACGTTGGCTCAGGTCGCCGGCTGCAATTTTCGCGGCGGTCTTCTCGATGCGCTTCAGCGGCGTCATCGTGTGCTGGATGATCAGCGTGGACAGGGAGCCGCCGAGCAGCACCACGCGATGCCGACCACAATGCAGTATCGGGTGAGTGTGTTGACGGTGTCGATTTGGTCGGCCAGCGACAAGCCGATGTACACCACGGCACGGTCCTTGCCGTTTTGCTGGAAGGTCACCGGCAGAATACGCATGGTGCCCTCGCCGTGACGATGGCGGCATGGTTGGCATTGGCAGTGGGGTTGGCCAGTACCTTGGTGATGGTGTCAGAGGAATTGGAGTTTCCGTTGGCCGGATCGTTCTGGCTGTCCGCACTGTCGGACTGCACCGTGATGATCTGCTTGGCCACCGCCTGCGTAGTGAATGCCTGACCGAGCGTGATGCCATTGGTATCGCCATAGGTAGGCAGAATCGGCACCGATACGATACCGTCCTGCATCTGCGGCATCAGCGGGGTCACGACCAGAGGATTGCCTTCTTTGTCTTTGGTTCCGTCGGTGTATTGAATCTGCAGAAAGTACGAGTTCGGCCCCGATGAGTCATTTTTTGACAGCAGATCGATATTGTTGACCACCAGTTGGCTTTGCGAGCTTAACTGGGTGTCGGTTTTCTGCAGCATGTAGTTGTTCACCAACGCGCGGATGGAGAAGGAAATCACCGACACGCCGATGAGCAGCACGGCGATGGTGCAGGCCACCAGCTTGCTGCTCAACGAGATACGGTCGATATGCCGCATCAGCATGTTTTTCTTACGCTCGCGCTGCTCTTGGAAATGGGCGGCGAACGGCGACATTGCAGGCATGGGATTCGTGTTCGGGGCGGCGTTCGGCGTGCTGCTCGGCGGTACGCCGCCTGACTGCTTATCGGGGATACTCATGAGATTGCGATACGTTATGGATGGAGGCGATTAGTTCTTCGGTTCGCGAATCATGTATCCGATGCCGCGCTTGGTTTCGATCAGCGGAGTCACCTTGCGCTTGCCGCCTTCGCCGTCGTCGACCTCGATGCCGTCGACTTTCTTGCGCAGGTAGGAGATGTACGATTCGACGATGGCTGCGTCGCCGCCCCAGTCGTATTGCCAGACATGGTCGAGAATCTGTGCCTTGGACAGTACTCGGCCCTCGTTGTCCATCAGGTAGCGCAGCAGCTTGTATTCGGTAGGGCTCAGGTCAACCGGCTGCCTGCACGGGTCACGTCGTGGGAGTCCTCGTTGATTTCCAAGTCGGCGACGCGAATAATCGGATCGTCTTCCACCTGTTCGCGGGTACGGCGCAGAATGGCGCGGATGCGAGCCACGACTTCCTCGAGGCTGAACGGCTTGGTGACGTAATCGTCACGCCGACGGTCAGGCCCATGATCTTGTCTTGGGTGTCGTCACGAGCGGTGAGAAACAGCACAGGGGCGTTAATGTCTTCCTGGCGGATGCGACGGGTGACGGTGAATCCATCGATGTCAGGCAGCATGACGTCCAACACGATGAGGTCAGGCTGCACTTTTTCGATAACCTCAATGGCTTCGGAACCGGAAGCGGCGGTGTTTACCTCGAATCCGGCGAAGTGCAGGGAAGCGACCAGCAGTTCTCGGATGGACGGCTCGTCGTCGACAACAACAATCGATGCTTCAATAGGCTTACTCATGCTTCCTAGAGTGTCGCGCTCTTCTGGGCGTTTCCTGAATGTCATCTTGGAGTTCGGCCTTGGAATCCTTCTTGATCTCCTTGCGCCGATGAATCACCACCATGACCACGATGATGATGACCAGCGCCACCAATACCACACCCATGATGATTATGCCTACGATCACCGTGGACGATGAGGTGGAGGCTTTTTGGATTTCACGATTTGATCCATCATTGCCGTTGCCGCGCCAGACCAGCTCGGCGGGTTTCCAGTAACGGCTGCTGTGCGGCTTCGGATAGCTTATCGACGGTTTTGTTATCGAGAAGCCACTTATCGGAGTTCTTGGACACGACGACCACCAGGTTGCCGTCATTCGAGGCCACGGCAAGCATCACTGTGTTCGGCTTGGGATTCATGGACTCCATCACGGTTGCCGCCCAGTCTCCCGGTTTCTGTTGACTATTGAAACTGGAAAGATACAGCAGATGCACGTGTACACCGGTTTCCTTCTCGGTTTTGGCGATGGCATCCGTGACTTCGGCCGCATGGGAGCCCAGGAGATTTTCCGTATCCGTGATGTTCTCGGTGATGGTCACGCCGCTGTCGGTGCTGCTGCTGGAGCTGTCAGAGCTGTCGCTCGAGTTATCCCCATAGGCATTTGCAGTTATCCACATTGCGTTCATCGCTACTGCAGCAAGGGCGCAAATGGCGCAAACAAGCCATTTTCGGACCATATTCCCGAAGGCCGAATAGGACGGCTCCGAAGCTAGGACCACAATAGTTGTTTTTCCGTCTTCCCGATTCGTTGTTGACATATCCTCCACCTTAACGGCCGGTATTGGCAATCGGCCGCCATACATACCATTAACCCTCTAGAAAAGGAGCAACGATGCCCCAATATCAGGTAGATTCCGAGCGAATCCAATCATCCTCGGCCGCAGTGGCCACTTCGATCTCGCAAATCAGGCAGGCCGTGGGCGGCATGTACACCAATCTCAATGCCTTGCAGGACGCATGGCGAGGTTCGGCGGCCACCCAGTTCACCGCGGTAGCCGAACAGTGGCGTGCGGCCCAACAGCAGATGGAGCCTCACTCGAGTCCATCCAACGCTCGCTGACGCAAGCCTCCACCGTGTACGCTGACGCCGAAATCCAAGCTTCGCGCCTGTTTGCCAGCTAGTTTCTTGGCTCCCCTCAAAGAGGGGAGCCAGAATACAAAAAAGGGACTCCCGAAGGAGTCCCCTTTCAGCTCAATCAGCTAGCGATCGTTTGCGGATCAGTAGCCCATGTCGGCACCGGCGGCCGGGGCAGCAGACTTCGGCTCCGGCTTGTTGGCAACGACGGCTCGGTGGTCAGGAACAGACCAGCGATGGAGGCGGCGTTCTGCAGAGCGGAGCGGGTCACCTTGACCGGGTCGGTCACACCGGCGGCCAGCAGGTCTTCGTAGGTGTCGGTGGCGGCGTTGAAGCCTTCGCCATCAGGCAGGGAGCGGACGGTGTTGATGACCACGTCACCGGACACGCCGGCGTTCTCGGCGATCTGCTTGATCGGAGCCTCGATGGCGCGGAACACGATGGCGGCACCGGTAGCCTCTTCGCCGGTCAGGGAGGTGACGGCCTCGGTCTTCTCGGCCTTGGCAGCAGCCTGAACGAGGGCCACGCCACCGCCAGGCAGCAGGCCTTCCTCGATGGCGGCCTTGGCGTTACGCACGGCATCTTCGATGCGGTGCTTGCGCTCCTTGGCCTCGACCTCGGTGGCAGCGCCGACCTTGATGACAGCCACGCCGCCAGCCAGCTTGGCCAGACGCTCCTGCAGCTTCTCACGGTCGTAATCGGAGTCGGTGTTCTCGATCTCAGCGCGGATCTGGGCCACGCGAGCGTCGATGTCTTCCTTGGAGCCAGCGCCCTGAACGATGGTGGTCTCGTCCTTGGAGACGATGACCTTCTTGGCGTGGCCGAGCACGGAGGTGTCGACGGACTCGAGCTTCAGGCCCAGTTCGTCGGAGACAACCTGAGCACCGGTCAGGATGGCCATATCCTGCAGCATGGCCTTGCGACGGTCGCCAAAGCCGGGGCCTTGACGGCGCAGGACTTGAAGGTGCCACGGATGTTGTTCAGGATCAAGGTCGGCAGTGCTTCGCCGTCGACGTCCTCAGCGATGATCAGCAGCGGCTTGCCGGTCTTCATGACCAGCTCGGCCACGTGCACGATGTCCTGCTGGGATGAGACCTTGCCGGAGGTCAGCAGAATGTACGGATCTTCGAGCACTGCGGTCTGGTCGTCAGCGTTGGTGACGAAGTACGGGGCGATGTAGCCCTTGTCAAAACGCATGCCCTCGGTGAAGTCGAGGTCCAGGCCGAAGCGGTTGTTGTCTTCAACGGTCACAACGCCGTCCTGGCCGACCTTGTCCAGAGCCTCAGCGATCTTCTCGCCGACCTCAGGGTCAGCGGCGGAGATGGTGGCGGTAGCAGCGATCTGGTCCTTGGTCTCGACGTCCTTGGCGGCAGCGACGAGTTCCTTGACGATGACCTCGGTGGCCTTCTCGATGCCGCGACGCAGGGCGATCGGGTTGGAGCCGGCGACCACGTTCTTCAGACCCTCGTGAACCAGGGACTGAGCAAGCACGGTTGCAGTGGTGGTGCCGTCACCGGCGACGTCGTCGGTCTTCTTGGCGACTTCCTTGACCAGCTCGGCGCCGATGCGCTCGTACGGGTCTTCAAGGTCGATTTCCTTGGCGATGGACACGCCATCGTTGGTGATGGTCGGAGCGCCGTAGGTCTTGTCGAGCACGACGTTGCGGCCCTTCGGGCCAGAGTGACCTTGACGGTGTTGGCGAGCTTGTCAAGGCCCTCCAGCATGCCCTGACGGGCTTCCTCATCATAAGAGATGATCTTTGCCATGGTTGCGTATTCCTCCAAATGGCTAGGTATACCGGTTATCACTCGCAAGCGTCGAGTCGTGACGACCAGCCGTCAGCTGCCGATTATCACTCTCGACCTCCGAGTGCTAACCCAGACATTAGCACTCGCGCCCGCCGAGTGCCAACACCATCGGCGGCGATTGCGCTTTGGGCATGAAAAAGCCCCAACCGTCGAAACGGTCAGGGCCTTCAATGCACATCCTTGCGTGCGTGTTGCTCACTCGGAGCGGGCTTCACCCGAAGACAGCTTGACAACATCCTTTGCCTGCGTGCCTTTGCCGGACGAAGCGGGCGTATACTCCACGCGATCGCCTTCGTACAGCATTTTGAACTTATTGGTGCTGCCGTCGTCCTTGATTTCCGCGTAGTGCACGAAAACGTCCTCGCCGCCGTCATCCGGCTGGATAAACCCGAACCCCTTCTTGGCAAGGAAGAACTTCACGGTACCTTGTGCCATATCTGGTCTTTCCTTTGTTCCCTTGGGCGTCGCGACACAAAACCTATAGGAACGTAGAAAGAACCGCATCGCGCTCCCCCTACCTCGCGACTAGATGACGATTGTACAGTGACGAGGGAACAATCTCAACCGCAGTGGCACATTTTCGGTACGAATTATTCCATAGGCGTGAGAACGCTCACAGTTTTCGATGTATTTCTCGCCGATATCAGGGGCGCATCAACAACGCTAGTTGAGCAACACCACCGTAATGGGAACGGCGAGTCCTTGCACCTGCTCCACAGCCGAAATGCCAAGCGTGGTCGCCACATCCTCGGCGGTGGCCTTATCGGTCTCATTCTGATACCACACCACGGAAGAAGCCGGCAATGTGCCGCTCGGATTGGTCGCCTCGACACTGGTGTAACCGGCGGTCTGCAGCACATCGGCCTGCTGACCTGCATATCCTTGGATTCCTGTGGCGTTGACCACACGCACCTGCGTGGCCTTATTCACAGTCGCGGTGGCTTCGGACTGCTGAGACTGCTGATCGGAGTTTTGATTCTCATTCGAGGATGTCGTGTCACTGTCGGTATCGGACTTTGCCGAATCCGAGGTCGAGTCCTTGGACGAATCGGTCGAAGTGGACGAGGAATCATCCTTGGTGCTGTTCTTGGTCTCAGCCTTGCTGGACGAATCGGACTTGGACGTGGTCGCCGTCTGGGACGATCCTCCTATTACATTCTTGTATTCTCCGGAAATCCATGCCCAGGCCCCGACACCGCACAGTGCGGCCACCAGAATAACGACGATGAACGGGCAGAGGCGGGCCATTACCGAACGAGCGCCACGGTGAACTCCCACCGGTCCCTTCGGAGGATTGTCGAAGGAATCCGGTTCATAGGATTCGTAGGTCATCGTGTCGCGTGCCATAATCGCCCTTTCTTCCTATCAAAACTACCCATGAGTGTAATCGGCAAACAACTCATCAGTCCACCACACCACGCCCCATGCACCGGATATGCACGTTTGACTACAGTGGTGAGTCATGATCAAACCATTGAGCGAACTGGTAGAGCCAGGGTGGGCCCATGCCTTGGCCGACGTGGAGCCCACCATCCACCATATGGGCGATTTTCTTCGTGCGGAAAACGCCGCCGGCGCCCGTGGCTGCCGGCAAGCCACAATATTCTGCGCGCGTTCACCATCCCGTTCGATTCCATCAAGGTGCTGATTGTCGGCCAGGACCCCTACCCGACCCCGGGTCACCCGGTGGGTTTGAGCTTCTGCGTGGCGCCAAATGTTCACCCGCTGCCGAAAAGCCTGGTCAATATTTATAAGGAATTGGTTGACGACCTTGGGGTGCCCATGCCCACCAACGGCGATCTGACACCGTGGACGGAACGTGGGGTGATGTTGCTCAACAGATGTCTGACTGTCGGCGTCGGGCGGCCAAATTCGCATCAGGGCAAAGGCTGGGAGGAAGTCACCGAGGCCGCGATTCGTGCGTTGAACGCGCGCACGGACGCCGACGGCAAGCCCCAGCCGCTGGTGGCGATTCTCTGGGGGCGTAATGCGCAAAGCTCGAGCCATTGCTGACCAATGCCTTCATTATCAAATCGCCTCATCCGAGTCCGCTGTCCGCTTCCCGCGGATTCTTCGGCTCCAAACCATTCTCCAGAGCCAATCAAGCCCTAGTCACCATGGGTGCCGACCCGGTGGATTGGACTCTTTAGGCAGGCCAACAGTCATTGTGAGTAGTTACAGTGGGGGGCATGACTTTGTTCCCCACGCAACCGAACATACCTTCGCCGACCACCGCCGCACGACCGGTCGCCGTTCCCGCGCCCGGCGTGTCGGCTCCGCTGGGTGCCGATGACGCCAAACGCGCACGTATCCTGGCCGACGCCATTCGGGCGAGGTTCGCCCAGACACTGGTGGTCAGGAGTAATCTACGCGAATCGCTTATCGTGACCTTGGTGGCCGGCGGGCATATTCTTATCGAATCCGTGCCGGGCTTGGCCAAGACCACGGCCGCCCAGACGCTCGCCACCTGCGTATCCGGCTCGTTCAAGCGCGTGCAGTGCACTCCTGATCTCATGCCATCTGATCTGGTGGGCACGCAGGTCTTCGATTTTGCGTCGCAGAAGTTCACCACGCAGATCGGTCCGATTCACGCCAATTTCGTACTGCTGGACGAGATCAACCGTTCGAATGCCAAAACCCAGTCCGCCATGCTTGAGGCCATGCCGAGGGTGCCACGACCATCGGCGGGCAGCGTATCGCCTTGCCCAAGCCGTTCATGGTGATCGCCACCGAGAATCCGATCGAGGAGGAGGGCACGTTCAACCTGCCCGAAGCCCAGATGGATCGTTTCATGATGAAGCCGTCATGACCTATCCTTCGCCCGACGAAGAGGCTCGGATGCTGGCCATGCTCACCCGCCGCGGCTCCGATATGATCGGTCCCGACACCATCACCGGCGAACGCATTTCCGTGTCCGACGTTGATTTTTGCGCAAGGCGGCACGCCGCGTGCATGTTTCCGACGCGATCATGCGTTATGCGGTCGATATCACCGCCACGTCACGAGGTGCCGGCTCCCGCCCCATCAAGGGACTGTCGTCCTTGGTGCGTTTGGGCGCCTCGCCGCGCGCCACCATCGCCTTGACCCGTATCGGCCAGGCGAAGGCGTTGCTGTCCGGGCGCGACTATGTGGTACCCGAGGACCTCAAGGCGTTCGCTCATGAGGTGCTGCGCCACCGTATTATGCTGACGTTCGAGGCACTGGCCGATGGCGTGGTCAGCGATCAGATCGTCGACAAGATCGTCGAAACGGTTCCTGTTCCGTGAGTTCCGATTCCGTTCGCAAGAAGATCGAGGCCCTTGGCACTCAGCTGAGCCTGCTACCGTAAGGAAGGCTTTGGGCGCGCTGGAGGGCGAACACGCATCCGGGCGTCGCGGCGGCAGCGGCGATGCGATGGATGTGCATGCCTATGAGCCAGGCGACGAATCCCGTCTTATCGATTGGAAGACCAGCGCCCGCCAAGGCCGCCCCATGGTGGTCGAGCGCGAGCGCCTGTCGACGTCACGGGTCTGGTTGCTGATGGACGTGGGCCTGGAGATGACTGGCGTATGCCCTTCCGGAGAACGCGCATGGCAGGTTGCCGCCAATGCGCTGCGTATGTTCGCCGCACTGTCGTTGCGCCGGTCGGACGATATTTCGCTGGTGTTCGGCGATGAGTCCAGTATCACCCGCGTGCCGTTCAACGGTGGGTTCGCGCAGTTCGAACGCACGCTGGACAAGGCGCTTGACCGTGATTGGAATCATCACCGTAATATCGACGCGCTGCTGGAATATGCGCGCCGTATCAAGGATCGCGAGGCATTGATCGTATTGGCCACCGATGAGCATGCGATGGAGGAGCGGCATATCACCACGATCCGTCGTATTACCCGCACCCATCCGATGGTGCTGATCGATGTGGCGACGATGAATCCGTTCAAGCCGTCTCATCCCGCCACGCTCCCACCGACGGCTTGAGTGCACGGCGTGTGCCGGCATTCCTGCGCAACGCCAAGGCAGCGGCCGAGGTCGATACTCATCGCGCGTATATGGCCGCGGCTTTGGAACAGGAGCTCACCCGTGCCGGTTCCCATATCATTCGATCCGCATCCAGCGAATCCATGTTCGATCGTTTCGTCGCCCTGGTGTCCCGGGCATTGGCCCGCACCACACCGCAATAGACTGGGTACTGCACCCGAACTGGTCGGACTGACTTTGGCTGGTGATCTATGATGCACAGCATGTTCCCCATCATCCCGCTCGCCACTGATCCCGGCGATCTCAGGCCCGTGGAGTCGTTGGCCTTGACCACTCCCCTGGTGGTGGCCATCGTCGCATGCCTGTTGCTGGCGGTAGGTCTGATCGCGTTGATCATCATGCTGTCTCGCCCCGCACGCAAACCTCGGAACAGCGACCGTGCGCGTGGCGCTCATAGCAATGCCAGCTCCAAGGCCGAGTGGCGTTCCCGCATCGACGATGTGGTGGCCCGTCATGAATCCGGAGCACTGCCCCGGCATGAGGCTTTCGTCGAATTGGCCGTCATCGCCCGTGATTTCGCCGGTGCCGCATCAGGCAAGGAGCTTAGTTCCAGTACGCTGACCGATTTGGCGTACCTGAATCGCACGCCCGCGAATCGCCAAGGATTGGACGCATTGAAGCAGACCATTGGCGCGTTGTATCCACCGGAATTTGCCGATGATGCCCGCAACCGAATCGCCCAGACGACCAGCGTGCAGCAGGCCGCCGAGTGGGTGGCGAATCTGGTGGAAAGGTGGCGTTCATGATGCTGGCATGGCATTGGCCTTGGGCCGCTCTGGCCGGCGTCTTGGCGACGCTGGCGATTATCGTGCTGATTGTCGTGTTCGCCCGCCGTAACGCCGCCGACGACACCCCTGTATTCTCGATGGACGACGATCTCAATACCGAGCACGCTTCCCGCCTGTTCCGTCAATGGCGCGCTTTGGGCCGTCTCGCCATCAGCGTGCTGGTGCTTGCGCTGGCGCTGGCCATTGTGCTGGTGGCTCGCCCCAGCCAAGTGGATGCCGGTGACGAACGCGCTTCCAGCCGAGATATCGTCCTGTGTCTGGATGTGTCGGGGTCCACGCTCCCCTATGATCGCGAGGTCATCGACACCTATTTGGAACTGGTCAAGCATTTCGAGGGGGAACGTATCGGTTTGAGTATCTTCAACTCGACCTCACGCACGGTGTTCCCGCTGACCGACGACTACGAACTGGTCACCAAACAGTTGACCTCCGCCAGCAAGGCGCTGAAAGGCGTCGAGTCGCAGGATGACATCGATAAGATGTCCGATGCCGAATATCAGGACATCGCCAATTGGCTCGAAGGCACGCAGAACCGCAAGGACGCCACCTCCTTGATTGGCGACGGCGTGGTGTCTTGCGCGGCGATGCTCCCCGGTTTCGCTTATGGCGAAGCCAATCATGCGAATGCCGACCGTCAGCGTGCGGCATCCATCGTGCTGGCCACCGACAACGTCGTGTCGGGCAAGCCCACCTATTCGCTGACCGAAGCGTTGGATTTGACCCAGCAGACCAAAATCACCGTGGACGGCCTGTATTCCGGGCCGAAAGCCAGTGAATCGGACCAAACCACAACGGATATGAAGTCCGCGATCGAGTCGCATGGAGGCATCTTCCTCACCCAATCGAATGGCGCGTCGATAGATGAGCTGGTACGGGATATTCAGTCGCGTAGAGATACGGATGTGGAGAACAAGGCGAAATCCTCGATGGTGGACGCTCCCGGTCTGTGGACGCTTGCTCTGGCCGTGATACTCATTATCTGGATCGTATGTGCATGGAGGTTGAGGCGATGAACGGATTCACCTTCTCCCCCGCCTTGGGCTGGGTCGCCGGCGGACTGCTGGCGGCCGGGCTCGCCGTACTGGCCATTCTCGAAATCGCATTATTTGTTCGTCGCCGTGCTTCCAGTGACGAGACCGTGTGGGCTTGCATACGACGTACGCTTATGCTGCTCATCGTCGCGGTGATGGTACTGACTCCCAGCGTGGTATCGTCTACCACCTCACAGGCCATCAATGCCACCGACGTCATTGTGGCGGTGGATACCACCGGGTCGATGGCGGTGGCCGACGCCACATACGGGTCCGAGAAGACCATTACCCGCATCGATGCCGCACGCCAGGCCGTGCATGATGTGACCGCCGCTTATCCGGACGCCAGTTTCGCGGCGTTACGGTTCGGTGCTTCGGGGACGCTTGATGTGCCGCTGACCCCGGATGCGCCGGCCATCGATAATTGGGCCAACACGTTGGCGGTGGAAGCCACATCCGTGTCGGCGGGCTCCAGTCTGGATGCTCCGATCGATCAATTGCTGCTGACCGTGAAGTCGATTCGTGAAGCGCACCCGATGATGCGATTGTGCTGTACCTCATCACTGACGGCGAACAGACCTCGAATGTGACGCGTCGTACGTTCTCGTCACTGCGCCAGTATCTCAATGATGGGTTTACCGTGGGCGTCGGCTCGACCGAGGGCGGCAAGATTCCCGTCATCGCCGATGGCGTCAGTGCCGGCGATTCCAACACCACGGACCACTGGGTGGTCGACCCGGATACCGGCGAACCCGGCATCTCCAAGATGGATGAGAAGAACCTTAAAGACATTGCCGACGAGATCAGTGGCACGTATGTGGCCGTGAACGCTTCACAGACTTTGGCGGATTCGGTTTCGGCCAAGTCGTCGAAGCAGTGGCGCATGACCACCACGGTCAGGGAACGCACACGCACCACGCCGGTGGTATGGCCGTTGGCCATTGCGTTGGCGATATTGCTTGCCATGGAAGTCGGTGCATGGATCGCAACCTCAAGGAGACTGCTGTGAGAAACAGTAACGAAATCCACGAGAACGATGGCTCGGCGAATACTCGGATGCGGGCGAAGTGTCCGCTTTGGGCACGTATCGTCCTGGCTTGTGGCGCCGTATTGCTGTTGCTGGTTGCCGGCGTGGCGGCAGTAAACCTGTCCGCTTCGATTACGTTCAATCAGGCCACCGCATCATTGAACGCCAATATCAAAGCGGCTCAGGACGAGTCCACGGATATCACCACGCTCAAGGCGCAACAGCAGCAGACCGACGCGCAATTCGACGAGGCCGGGCGAATGCGCACGCTTCTGTTGCCGCAAGTCAAGGACGCCATCGACACCAATGCTTCGATTTCTTCCGAGCTGACAAAGATCACCCTGAAACAGGCCGAGGCGCAGAACAGCGGTTCCGATTCCGGGCAAGCCCAGTCGGCACAGCAATCCGAGAATTCTTCATCCAATGCCAAAAAGGGCGGCGCGTTGACCGACGAACAGAAGAAGCAGGTCGAGGAGCTGATGAAGGCCAATCAGCAATCCACCGATACCCAGTCGAACACCACCCAATCCGAGCAGAAAGCGACGCAGAACAAGGGTACCGGGGCTACCAAGCCGTGGTAAGCAGTCGTTCACAGTTGTTCTTTTTTCTCACACCCTCACGGGTCATGGCTTTATCGCGGCTGTTTCCCGGTTTCGGCTGTCGGCTTTGGCATTTATCCAATTTTCGATAGGCCATGGCTGATCCAAGGTATGTCCAAACAGGCTATTTGTGGATAATCGTTACGACTATGCACAACACTTGGGGATAACTTCACCCAAAATCGGCAAGCTAGAACCACATTGGTCGTTCCGGCTGGACAAGCATGAGTCTTGTCCTTTTAGCTGGATATATGAATACCTACACCAGCAACCCAGCACCCATCGATCCCACCGGCGGCTTTGCCGGCAATACGGTGACGCCGTTCGATTACGGCACTTGCCCTTGCCATGCGGCGGTACAGCGTAGTCGCGACCTCGTGTCCGTCCAGCGTGCGGCCACACTGGCGCAATCGGACCAGACGGCGGTGGCCGTGAACCGCTCCAGCAACATCGTGTGGACCGGTAAAGCCGCCGATCTATTCCGATCGCGGCTCAGTCGCACCGCACAGTATTCGGCCAGTCTCGCGCAAGACATGGAGACCACCCACCGATTGGCTTGGGGGTCGTCATGAGCGAGCACGATTACTGGCAAGTGGAATCGTCCGTTTACGGCGGAGTGGGATATGCGCCAGCCACTCTTGAAGAATATGCCGCCATAGCCAAGGCTCTCGATGACGAGGCGGCAGGATTTGCGGCCATAGCCACGGCTTGGGAATCGGCCGCATTACAGTTGCAGTCACATCGGCATAGTGCGCCGATGTGCGTCACCTTGCAGTCGGGCGATCCGAGCGCCGTTGTTCCCGGCCATGTCACTGCACCATATGCCGCGCTGGGCAATCGGTGTTATGACCATGCAACGGCATGTCAGCGGTTGAGCGATGATCTGCGTGGCGCGGCCGATCTGCTGATTCGCGCACACTCTCTGTATTCTCAGGCGGAGATGACGGCTCGGCGCATGTTTACCGAATTATTGCAGGCCGGCACACAGGCCAAACCGGGATATGCCGCGGCGGGTGTTGCCGCTGTGGCGGCGGGCGGCTTTCTGGCCGGCTGGACTATTGACGGCAAACCGAACCCGGCATGGATGTCCACGTTCACCTATCCGTTCCAGGAGGAGTGCTTAGCGGCGCGGGCGGAATCATTGGCGGCGTACCTATCGGCAAGAGCATTGCGCACACCGATGAGGTCAACAAGGCTGCGGGGAAAATCGCCAATTTCTCCGGCCCGGCGAAAGACGTCGTCCAAGGCAATCATCTGGACGTGCGCGAGGTGCAGGCGAATGCCGACGTTGTCCGCGCAAGCGGATCGGTGGCCGAGTCAATGGAGAATCTGCGCAGGCTCGCCGAAGAGCGGCTCGGCAAAATCGAGCTGAACAGCGGACTCGAATATGGGACCATCGCCATTCAACGCTATGAACGATCTGATGGAACCAACTCCTGGCTGGTCACCATCCCGGGTACCGATGGACAGCCTGACTCACCATTTGGCTGGGCGCAGAACGTGGAACTGATGAGCGCCGATCAGGAGCGCCGCAGGAAAGCGGACAGCGCTCGCATGGTTGCCGAGGCGATGCGTCAGGCAGGCATCGGCAAGGATGAGCCCGTGGCGCTGATCGGCCATTCCCAGGGTGGTATCGTTGCCGCCACGCTTGCCTCGGATTGGGCGGAGGAATATACCATCGAGCATGTGGTGACAGCCGGATCGCCGGTGGCCAATCATCCGATTCCGCAACGCACGTGGGTCACCAGCGTGGAAATCGATGATGAACTGGTCGCCGCACTGGATGGTGCCGCCAACCCGGTCACCGATAACTGGCTCACCGTACAAGGGCATGTATCGCCCGCGCCCGCGGCAACACCATCCACAGTGCATTCGGACGCTCATGCACTCCCGGCGCAACGCCCATCACCGGTCTGACCCCATATGACGCCGCACCCGTGGCTGGTTCGACCAACGGCAGGGAGTTGTCGCACTGGATCAAATACCATCAGGCCGCCTATCAGAACGCCACCGACCTCGGCTCCCCCGCCGTGCAACGCCACGAAGCCCATTTCCAGGAAGTTATCAACGGAGAGCTCAAGGAAACCCGCTACTACCAAGGCCGCATGACCCAGTCCGCGACCATTGCCCCTAGCGAGCGAACCACCGAGTTCAGCACGTTCGGCGGTTAAAAGTAAATACCACACTTGACAGAGTTGTCAAGAAAGGAGTTAACAATATAATGACGAGTAGGAGATGGCTCATCAAACTGATGAAGCAAGCGGCAGAACGCAAGAATGTCACGTTTGAAAGTATCAGGCAAGGAGGGAGTCATGAGATATTCCAACTCGACGGACTTATGATTCCCCATCCCACGACATAACGAAATCGACAACAACCTCGCGGACATTATTTGCAAAGAAGCAGAAGCCAAACTCGGGAAAGGCTGGTATCAGCAGTGAAAACATATCAGGTCATCGTTCGCCCTGGCGAAAAATACTGGATTCTTGAGATTCCCGGTATCGGTTTCACGCAGGCAAGAACAACAGCAGAGATTGAAAGTATGGCACGCGACCTTATCACCGTCATGACACAAGATGCTGATTTCGCACTCACCGTAGAGACAAAGCTGCCGCAATCCGTGCAGGAGCATCTTGATGAAGCTCGGCGACTGCGCAAGGAAGAAGCGGAATGCAGATCGAACGCAGCGCGGGAAACTCGCGCCGCGGCACAAGAACTACATGGCATGGGTCTCGCCCTACAGCAAATAGGCGATATACTCGGGGTCTCACGGCAACGGCACATCAACTTGTCAATGCTTAGCATCAATCGGCTACCCCACAATGCAATCACCGCAGAGACGCGGCTAGCGCCACTTTCCCGGGATTGTTG
>ENA-OQEX01000355-OQEX01000355.1-human-gut-metagenome-genome-assembly--contig:-NODE-355-length-25102-cov-12.313514_pt1 | contig 25102 bp, 32 predicted proteins | sample MGYA00242802_ERZ504649 | MGnify/ENA primary metagenome ERZ504649 (study PRJEB26092, sample SAMD00036194) | human gut metagenome | host: Homo sapiens | study: EMG produced TPA metagenomics assembly of...
CGGGCGGGCCTGCCGATGCAGCGCCTGGGCACCGACATGGCTCGCCGTGCGCGCTCACCAGCATCGTGGCCGGCACCCTGGCCACGCGCACCACGTCGCCCATCGCCTCCTCGAGGGCGCGCAGGTTGCCGACGGGCAGCAGCGCGTCCTTCTCCTCCATGAACAGCGCGGAGGGAGGCAGCCCCGTGGTCTCGTTGGGCTCGGAGTTGCTGGCGTCCTCGATCCGCGCGACGATCTCGTCGATGTCGTCCCAGCCGTCGAAGTCGCCCTGGTAGGCCATGAGCCGCGACAGGAAGCGGTTCGACGACTCGACCTTGCCCTTCGTCTGGGGGCTGCGCGGGCGGCACAGCTTCAGCTCGAAGCCGGCGGCCTTGGCGAACTCGTACGCGCGCTGGACCTTGAGGCGCCGGCCGCCCTTGACCGTCACCAGGGCGGACATGTTGTCCGTGACCCACTCGCGCGGCACGCCGCCGAGCCTCGCGATCGTGGCGTACATGCACCTGACCAGGTCGTCGGTCGTCCTGGTCCTCGACCGGATGAATATGTGCCTGCGGGAATGGCCCAGCGTCGCCGCGAACACGTTGAACTCGAACAGCTCGCCGTCGCGGTTCGCCATCTTGACGGACTCCTTCCAGTCGAACTGCAGCTGCAGTCCGGGCGGCGTCTCGAAGCGCGGGTGCGGCTCCGGGCCGCCGGAGGCCCCGACGGCGATGCCGTTCTTGCGCATGAACTGGGCGAAGGCGTTGTAGCCGGCCAGGTCCTCGCCGGGATACCTGTGCAGCAGCCACTCGTGGATGCCCTTCTTGGTGACTCCCGGCAGCTGCGCCTTGGCGGCCACCTCCTCGATGTGCGCGTCGAACGAGCCCGCCCTGTCGCCGCGCCCGTCGTGGGGCCGCCCGCCCTCGGCCCTCCAGTACGACGCCACGGTGTGCCTGTCCTTGCCGTAGCGCTTCGCTATGTCGCTGAAGTTGGGCTTTATGCCCGCTTCCCTGTACATGTCCAACTCTCCGATCAGGTTCTTCTCCGCCACGGCCCGCTCCTCCCGAAAGCATCGTTCGCTCGTCGATCGAAGCGTAAGCCCCGGCGTTGGTGGAAATGGTGAAAATGCGTTGGCGCAAATGGCGGGATTGCGTTGGCATGATTGGTTGTTGAGCGTTGGTCAAAATGGTTGTTTTTACAGTAGCGCTAACATTCCGCTCCGGCAGGCAGGTGACGGCCTACTTCGGCCTCGCCCCGAAGCAGAGGTCGAGCGCGGACTCCGTGCGCCTCGGCGGAATCAGCGGGGCCGGCAACGCGCTCGTCAGGAAGCTGGCTGTCGAGGGGTCCTGGTGCTATGCCCAGGCCGGCCACCAGCCGAAGCTGATGCCCAAGGGCTCCGGCGTGCCCCTCGAGATAAGGATGCACGGGAGGAAGGGGTCCGAGAGGCTCCTGCGCCGCCGCGAGGAGATGATCGCCCGCGGGATGCCGCAGGCGAAGGCGAACGCGGCCACCGCGGCCGAGCTCGTGAGGTGGCTGTGGGCCCTCGGCACGATGTGCCGGGAGGCGCGGAATAGACATAAGCCCCCGTCCGGCGAGCCGGGCAGCCTTCGGGGACACCCCCGTTCTCGCTGTGCGCGCGGCGGCCGCCGCATGCGCGAAGACAGACTAGGGGAACCCCGCCGAAGGAGAGGATTGCGGGCCGCCGGAGCGGTATCCGCGGATATGAGACTGAGCCGAAGGCGTCGATGACATGCCGGGGGCGGACCGGGACGGGTTTAACGGCAGGCCCCGCCGACCGATTGCAAGCGGTCGGCGGGGCCATTGTGGCCCTTGACAGTGGATTGGGTCATATGAGCGAGCGGACCGCATTTGAGGCAAGGTGACGTGAAACGAAAGGGCGCTGACCTTCTGGTCGCGCCCTTGAAGTTGAACGTCAGATTGTCCAAATGCGGCCCGCGCAGCGTCGAGCCGTTACGCGGTTCGTAGAACCGCGTAACCCCCTAGTACATCTTTGCGCCGGCGGGGATGGAGCGTCGAGCTGGATCAGGTTGAGACGCTCCTCACCATCCTCCTCGTGGATAGCGCTGATGAGCATGCCGCAGCTGGGAATGCCCATCATCTTGCGCGGAGGCAGGTTGGTGATGGCGAGCAGAGTCTTGCCGACCAGGTCCTCGGGCTCATAATAACCGTGAATGCCGGAGAGGATGGTGCGGTCGGTGCCAGTGCCGTCGTCGAGCGTAAAGTTCAGCAGCTTCTTGGACTTCTTGACGGCCTCGCACGCCTTGACCTTCACAGCGCGGAAATCGCTCTTGGAGAAGGTATCAAAGTCGACGAACTCCTCAAACAGCGGCTCGACGGCGATCTTGGAGTAATCAACCGTGGGCTTGAGCGGCTTGACGAACGGGCTCGCGGTGTTGCCGGCCTCGGCAGCCTTAGCGGCAGCGGCACCGGACTGGAAACCCTTCTCGGGCTTCATGTGCGGGAACAGTAGCACGTCGCGGATGGAAGCCTGGTTGGTGAGCAGCATGACCACGCGGTCGATACCGATGCCGATGCCGCCCGCGGGAGGCATACCGTACTCGAGGGCGCGCACGTAGTCCTCGTCGTACTCCATGGCCTCGTCGTCGCCGCCAGCCTTCTCAGCCATCTGGGCGGCAAAGCGCTCGGCCTGGTCGACCGGGTCGTTGAGCTCGGAGAACGCGTTGGCGTACTCGTGACCGGCGATAACCAGCTCAAAGCGGTGCGTCAGGCGCGGATCGTCCTCAAAGCGCTTGGCAAGCGGGCTGACCTCGATGGGGTAATCGCACACGAACGTGGGGTTGACGATGGTGTCCTCGCCCAGCTCATCGTAAATCTCGGCGATGATCTTGCCAGCAGTCCACTCGGGCTTGATCTCCAGGCCCTTCTCGCGTGCTGCGGCAGCGAGCTCCTCGACCGGCGTGTCGATGGTGACCTGCTTGCCGAGCACGTCGGAGACGATGTCGGTCATGGGACGGCTGGCCCACTCACCAGAAAGGTCGATGGTCTGGCCTGGTACTCGATGACCTCGGGGTTGCCGATGGCCTTGTTAGCCGCCTTAATGACACCCTGGGCGAGCGCCTTCATGCCCTCGAGGTCGGAGAAGGCACGGTAGGCCTCCATCGTGGTGAACTCGGGGTTGTGGGTAAGGTCCATGCCCTCGTTACGGAAGATGCGGCCGATCTCGAACACGCGCTCAAAACCACCGACGATGCAGCGCTTGAGGTGCAGCTCGGTGGCAATACGCAGGTAGCACTCCTGATCGAGCGCGTTGAAGTGGGTAATGAACGGCTTGGCCGTGGCACCACCCTGGATGGTCTGCAGGATGGGGGTCTCGACCTCCATGTAGCCGTCGGACTCCATAAAGCGACGGAAGGTGGAGAGAATCTGCGAACGCTTACGGAAGGTCTCGCGAACGTCGTCGTTGGCGATCAGGTCGACATAGCGCTGGCGATAGCGGGTCTCCTTGTCGGAAAGACCGTGGAACTTCTCGGGCAGCGGACGAACGGCCTTGGAAAGCAGGGTCGCGCTCTTAGGGGCAACGGAAAGCTGGCCGCGCTGGGTGCGCACAACCACGCCGGTCACGCCCAAGATGTCGCCCAGGTCGAGGGACTTGAGCGTATTCCAGGCAGCCTCGTCCATGTCGTTGATGCGGCAGAACAGCTGAATCTCGGCAGTCGCATCGCGCACGACGATGAACATGATCTTGCCCTGACCGCGCTTGGCGACCACGCGGCCGGCGATCTTCACGACGTCCTCGGTGTCCTCGCCATCGGCAAGCTCGGCGTACTTAGCCTCGATATCGGCAACGTAGTCCTCAAGCTCAGAGTGCTCGGGATAGGGGTTCTGGCCCGCCTCGAACAGGGCGGCGCGCTTGGCCAGGCGGGTGGCGCGCTCGTCGTTGAGCGTCGATGCCTGATCTGCGGCGTTCTGGTTCTCTGCCATAAGTTAGCTCCTCAAACTAAAACGCTCCCCAGGATTCGGTCCCAGGGAGCGAAAACATACCTTTACGCGGGACCGTGGTCTAGCGTGCAATCTTGGCGATGGTGTAGACGCGAGTCTTGCCGGAAGGCGTAACGACCTCGACGGAGTCGCCCTCGCCGTGACCGATGATGGCGTGGCCGACCGGAGACTCGTTGGAAATCTTGTGCTCGAGCGAGTTGGTCTCGGTGGTACCGACGAGCGTGACTTCCATGACCTCACCGTTGGGATCAATCAGAGAAACGGTGGAACCGATGGAGACGGTCAGATCACCTGTGGTGGCAGCAACCTGAGCGTTGGCAAGGATGGCCTGGATCTCGGCAATACGAGCGGCGTTCTGGGCCTGCTTGTCCTTGGCGGCATCGTACTCGGAGTTCTCCGAAAGGTCGCCGAACGCGCGGGCTTCCTTGATGTCCTCGACGATCTCCTTGGCGTAATCGCCCTCACGCCAAGCGAGCTCCTCGACGAGCTTCTGGCGGCCCTCAGCGGTCAGTACGATCTGGCTTGCGTCCATACGGATATCTCCCCAACTCTGATCAAACAATCAACTGTCAACAAAACGAAAAAGACCGGCTAGCCTGCGGGCAAGCCGGTCAGGTGCTCACCCCAAAGGGATGGGACTACTCTGCGTCCGCGTCGCTGTCCTCTGCCTGCTTCTTCTTGGCAGCAGCGAGCTTGGCCTCGAGCTCAGCGATCTCCTTGTCCTCCTCGGACTGCTCGACCACGACCTCCTCGGCCTGCTTGGTCTCGGCCTTATCGTCGCCCTCCATACCCTCGCGGATATTCTTGACGGTAGAGCCGAGGGACTTGCCGAGCTTCGGCAGGTTCTTGGGCCCGAAGATAATCAGGACAACGACGAGAATAATGATGAGCTCAGGAGCCCTCAGTCCAAACATGTAGACCTCCACAATACAGCGAGACAAGCTCGAATGAGTATACCGCGGGTATCGCGGTATCACAACAATAGCTAAAAAAGGGACCGCAAGAAGCGGTCCCTCCTCATGCTCTGGTCGGGTTGACTGGATTTGAACCAGCGACCCCTGCGTCCCGAACGCAGTGCTCTACCAAACTGAGCCACAACCCGTTAGCTCGACTATAGTAACAAAGATTTCCGTCGTGTGCTAGAGAAATTTTTACTTCTTTGGCACTTCGATGCGAACCGTGTTGGGAATGAGCTCCGTCGCGCAGGACCACCAGCCGTTTTGCAGGGCAGCGTCGGCAAGCCTTTCGGCCGTGGCGGCGGTGTCGCAAATGGCAAATGAGCAGGCACCCGATCCGCACACATCTACAGCAACGGTGCCGTCCTGTTTACGCAGCCAATCGAGAACCGTTTGAATCTGCGGCTCCATCTGTGCGGAAATGACACCTAGGTTGTTATGGATGAGCGCATATGCCGTCTCGGCATCACCAGCATGCAAGGCAGAAGCTATCGCGCCGGGCTTGTCTGCAGGCACCGGAGCCTCGTCAAAACGTCGATAGGCTTCAATTGTTGAAACGCTTGCCTCGCGCGGCTTGACCAACACGACGGGCGTTGCGGGCAGCGCGGGATACTCAGTTGCCAGCACGTCTCCCCCACCTACGTAGAACGCAAGGCTCGCGTGCAAAAAGAACGGGACGTCAGCACCAATACCCCGCGCAATGTCGTCGAGCGCGGGGTCGGTGCGATCAATTCCCCAGAGCTCCGCCAAGGCGACAATGACCGCGGCCGCGTCCGTCGAGGGGCCGCCCAAGCCGGCGCACAATGGAATGCGCTTCTCAATCGTCACGCAGATGTTTGCCTCGCAACCATAATGCTCGGCCATAGCAACCGCAGCCCGATACGCCGTATTCTTTTGCATGGGAAAATCTGATGCCGGAACCGTCTGGACGGTCAGCGCCTGCGCCGGCGCGACCGTCACGGAATCGGAAAGACCGACGGCTGCCATCAGGGAATCGACCCTGTGGTAGCCGCGGTCATCGCGCTCGGTATGAACCCCCAGGTAGAGGTTAATCTTTGCCGGCGCGGAAAGAGTCAGGGACCGATCGGTCACCGTTAGTGCTCCTCGAGCTGATTGCCGAGCGGGGTAAAAATGTGCTCACCGCTCTCGGGGTCGAACAGCTCGACCTGCCCGGTGAGGACATCGATATACTGGTAGGACTGACGCGACTTGCGGCCGCGACGTTCGTCAACCTCGACGATAAAGACGGCGGGGTGGACGCTCTTGATGGTGCCCATGCGCTCGACGACGCGGGTGCGGCCCATGTTGGCCTTCACCTTGACGCGATCGCCCACCATATCGGTCAGCTTCTCGTGGATGTCGTCGACGTGATTGACTTCCATCTCTTCCATGAACAGGGCCTCCAGAAGGTGCAATTCAAAAAGGGGATAATACCCCTAAGATAGACAAAACTCTAATACTATAGCACCCTGTTGCGACCACGCGCAAGTAGCTAATTTGGCTACTTACAGATTGTCGGTATCGAGGACGATGGTGAATGGGCCGTCGTTGACGAGGTCGACTTTCATATCGGCGCCAAAGATGCCATGCGCCACGTGTTCGACATCTTGACGAACGAGCGTCAGGAAGTACTCGTAGAGCTCGTTGGCGACATCGGGGGCGCCGGCATCCGTAAACGATGGGCGGCGGCCGTGACGGCAATCGGCGAACAGCGTGAACTGCGACACTACGAGAACCTCGCCGTCGACATCGGCAAGTGCCAGGTTGGTCTTGCCGTTCTCGTCCTCGTTAATGCGCAAGCCGCGGAGCTTGCCCCACAGCTTATCGGCCTCGGCGCGCGTGTCGCCGTGGCCCACGCCCAGCAGCACCAGATAGCCGCGCCCAATTTTGCCCACGCACTCGCCGTCGACCGTCACGCCGGCGTTGAGTACGCGCTGCACCACCGCACGCACGGTCTACTCCTCGCCCGTCAGTTTGGCGGACAGATGCTCGAGCGCGTGGAAACGATGGCTGATGGCGTTCTTCTCGTCCGCCGTCAGCTCGGCCATGGTCTTGCCCGGCGTGTCGACCGGCAGGAACAGCGGGTCATAGCCAAAGCCGTGATCGCCGCGGCCCTCGTGTGCGATAACGCCCTCGCAGGCGCCCTCGCCATAGGTGACCAGACCATCCGTGTCGATAAGCGCAACGACGCTCATAAAGCGCGCGGTGCGGTCCTCGTCCGCCACGCCTTCCAGGTTAACGAGAAGCTTGGCGTTGTTGGCGGCATCGTCTCCGTGCACGCCCGCATAGCGCGCGCTATACACGCCCGGCTCGCCGTCAAGCGCGTCGACGACCAAGCCAGAATCGTCGGCGATGGCCATGAGCCCCGTCTCTTCGACGGCAGCCTGCGCCTTGATGATGGCGTTCTCCAAAAACGTCGTGCCGTTTTCCTCGGGGTCCTCAAAATCGCCCAGCTGGCCGAGCGCCACAAAGCGAACCTCGGGCATGACCTTGCCTAAAATGGCCTCGATCTCGGTGAGCTTATGGGCGTTGCCCGTTGCCACGACAATGGTCGCCGCCGGGTCGAGGGTGTCGATGTCGATCTTCTCAAGTGCCATGAGTGGTCTCCTTGTCTCTATAGCAATGCCGCGCCGAGGGCGACGAGGGCCTCCGCCTCTCCCCTCTCAATCAACGGCAGTCTTATACTTCGACGTTTTCCCAGATAAAACCTGCCAAAATAAACCTGTCCCTTTTTGGCAGGTTAGGCGATGGCTTGGCGCTGAAGCTCGATGAGCTCGGCGATGCCTTTGTCGCCCAGGTCGAGCAGGGCGTTGAGGCGCTTACGGTCAAAGGGCGCCTGCTCGCCAGTGCCCTGGAGCTCGATCATCTCACCGGTGTCGGTGGCGACGAGGTTCATGTCGACTTCGGCATGGCTGTCCTCGGAATAATCGAGGTCAAGCAGCGTATTGCCGTCGACAACGCCCATGGAGATTGCAGCCACCTGGCCGGTAAGCGGGATGCGCTCGATCTTGCCCGCCTCGACCCACATGGCGAGGGCGTCGTGCAGCGCCACCCAGCGCCGGTGATGCTCGCTGTACGCGTGCCGCCATCGGCCTGAATCACATCGCAGTCGACGGTGACGGTGTACTCGCCGAGCGCCTTCATGTTGACGACGGTACGCAGGCTGCGGCCAATGAGGCGCTCGATCTCCATGGAGCGACCCTTGCGGTTGGCGTGCTCGCGCTTGCAGCGCTTGCCGGTCGACGCCGGCAGCATGGCGTATTCCGCGGTCACCCAGCCGACCTTAGCTCCCTTTCGCCAGCCCGGCACGCCCTCCTCGATTGTGGCGGCGCACAACACGCGCGTGTCACCGAACTCGGCAAAACACGAGCCGTGGGCGTGCTTCATGACGCCACGGGTGAGCTTAACGGGGCGCAACTCGTTGGCGGCGCGACCGTTGGCGCGGTTGACCTGCATGTACTCCATAGAAAAATCCTTTCGGCAAAAGGTGTGGCGAAGGCTCTGACGGCGGCCTTACATCTATTTCAGCTCATCGATATCGATATGCTCAATGCTCTTGAGCGGCTGACCAAAGATAAAGCTGCCCGCCACCGCAAACTCGGCAATGTTATCGGCCGTCGTGGCAAAACGATGCTGCGGCTCGGCGGCGACGCCCGCCAGCTGCTCGCGGCGCGTGAGGATATCGGTCAGCTCGCGCGTGGTCTCCTCGGCGGAACTCACGACGCGTACCCCAGGCCCCAGCGCATGGCGGATAGGTCCCACCAACAGCGGAAAATGCGTACAGCCGAGCACCACGTATCGATACCGTGGTCGCGCAGTGGCTCAACCGTGGCACCCACCAGCGCACGCACGGCAGGCGTATCGAAGATGTCCTCGTTCTCAAGCCACTGCTCTTGCAGATGCGCACCCGAGGCGAGCTCGTGTTCGACAACCTCGACAAAGCTCGAGGCGGGGCAGCCGTATACGTCGACGCCGGCATCTAGGTCCTGAATGGCGCGCGTGTAAGCGCCCGAGCGAATGGTGAGGTTGGTGGCGAGCACGCCCACGCGACGCGTGCGGGTGCTATTGATTGCCGCACGGGCACCCGGCGCGATCACGCCGATCACGGGAACGTCGAGCACCTGCTGGGCCAGACGCAAGGCCGCAGCTGTCGCCGTGTTGCAGGCGATGACCATAATCTTGACGTCGTGCTTCGACAGCCAACGGCCCGCCTGCAACGCAAACGAGCGCACCTCATCCTCGGTGCGCGTGCCGTAGGGGCAGCGTTTGGTGTCGCCGAAGTAGTAGACGGACTCGCGCGGCAGCACCGTCGCGATGGCGCGCGCAACCGTCAGACCGCCCAAACCAGAATCGAACACGCCAATCGGGCGCGTGTCGCCTGTCGGATTCTCGATATCGGACATTACCTCACCAGTCTCTCTCGAAAAGACATGTCCAAGTGCGGCGACGCCGCGCTACGAACGCGCCGCGACCAGCAGCTCTGCCGTCGCCGCCCAACCGTCGACAATTTTGCCGCGCGTAACGAAAGCGTTCTCGCAAGCAGCCAGGAACTCGGGCGCACCGGCGCTCGTCAGGCCATTCTCGACCAGGCAGAACGTGCCCACGTGATCGGCCATGTAGAAGTCGGACTCGGAATCGCCGAGCGCGAGCGTCTCCTCGCGCTCGATCCCCAGGTGCTCGCAGAAGCGCGCGATGGCAACGCCCTTGTTGAGGCCGGCGGGATTGATGTTAAACGCGCGACCGTCCTCGACGCGATCGAGCTCGAGCGTCGTCGGCTTGGACAGATGCGTCAGGTGACCGTTACAGGCCCACACCAGGCCGCAGCCGGCCTCGTCCAGGATGGCCTGGACCTCATTGTCGGGCACATCGCCGCGCATGCCGACGGTGACCTCGCGGTACTTGTAGCCGGTCGACATGTCGTTGTGATACTCGATCTTGTGCGGCCAGCGGGCAAGAATCTTCTCGCACACGCCGGTCTGCTCGATCACCTGGTGCGGAGTAAGGCCGCAGGCGGGGTCGTAAGGCATGTCGCCAGTCAGATACTCCCAATCGTTGGCTTTGAGGTCGTACATGACCAGGCCGCCCATCTCACCAATGTAGGAGTTGAGGCCGAGCACGCGCGCGTCCTCGTGGATCATGGTACGGTTGCGGCCCGAGGTGGGAACCACCTGAATGCCAGCGCGAGCGAGCGCCACGACGGCCTCGACGAGTTTGGTCGAGGGGTTGTCGTCGTTGTCGCGCAGCACGCACGAGCCGGGCGCGAGCATCGTGGCATCCAGGTCGGTAAAGACGTACTTGACCTTGGCCAAGCGCTCGCGCATCTCGCCCGAAAGCTCGGCAACGGTCGGCAAGGTGTTGTGGGACATGGTTACTCCGTTTACGTAGAAGGGTTTGGACTTGGACGGCATGTTTTGATTGAGGGAACACGCTTATGGCGACAGCGCACTCAGGCGCCGCCGCCATCATGGTTCATTAGTCAAACTGGGTAACATCGATCAGGCGATTGGCCAGCGAAAGGTCGCTCTCGATGGGCACGAACTCGTCGCCCACGTGCATGAGCTCCTCGTCACCCTTTGCCAGCAGCAAGACAATGGTGGGAGCATCGGGGTTGACGTACTCCTCGCGCGCCGCCTTGAACGCCGCATGCACAGCGGCTTCGCGGTCGAGGATGATCTTGTTCGGCGTATCGTCGGGAACATGCTCGGCAAGCTCGCGACAGACCTTCATCGGGTCCTCGTGAGCTGGATCCTCGTTCGTAAAGATCATCAGGTCGGAATACGGTGCGGCCTCGCGTGGCAATTGCTCGCGGCGCTCCTGCGCCTTGCCGCCGGCGGCGCCAAACAGCGCAATGACGGGGCTAGCGGGAAACGCGCGCTTGACCGACGAGAAAAGCGAACGGAACGAAAGCTGGTTGTGCGCATAGTCAACGACGCAGATCACGCGGCCGTCCTTCGACTCCACGACCTCCATGCGGCCCGGCACACGCAGTTTGGAGAGGCCCTTCTTGATAGCCTCGATACCGATGCCGATCTCGCGCGCAGCGGCGATAGCGACCAGCGCGTTTTCCACGTTAAGTCGCCCGCGATACCCAGCAGGACCTTCTCCCCCGCCTCGGCTCGTCGGCGCTCATGCCGTGCAAGTTGAACTCGATGTTAAAGCCGAGCATGCGGACATCGCTCGCCCACAGGCTTGCCTCGGGATGCTCGACGCCAACGGTCACCAAGCGCTCGGCCGTCGACGCTGCCTCTAGCACACGGTCAACCTCATCGGTGCCCAGATTCACCACGGCGGTCTTTGCCTGGTCAAAGATCCTAAGCTTGCTCTCAAAATAATCCTCAAACGTGGGGTGTTCGATCGGCGAGATGTGGTCGCGGCCGATGTTGAGGAAGCACGCCACGTCAAACGGCAGATTCTCGACGCGTTGGTACTTGAGCGCCTGGCTCGAGACCTCCATGACCATGGACTGGCGACCGGACGTGCGGCAGTTGGCGATATGGCGCCAAACCTCGGGGGCCTCGGGCGTGGTGTTGGTGCTCTCGTAGCACTCGATACCATCGTCGGTACTCACCGAGCCGATCATGCCGCAGGACTCGCCCGCCGCCTTGATGATGGACTGGAGCATAAAAGCGGCCGTGGTCTTTCCCTTGGTGCCGGTGATGCCCACGATCTTGACGTCGTGGTCGGGACGGTCGTAGACCTCCGGCGGCAACAGGGCCATGGCCGTGCGAACACTATCAACAACCAGCATCGCAGCACCGCTCTCCTGCGCCAGCGGCTCCAGAGACTCGACCAGCGACTCCTCGCACACAAATGCGACGGCGCCCGCATCGAGCGCCATGCTCAAAAACGCGGGCTTAAAGGCAGCACCTTTGCAAAAGAATACGTCACCTGCCGAGACCGCGCGCGAATCAAACGAGCAGCCGGTCACGGCGCGCTCGTCAACCTGCTCTGATGCGCGCAGCTCGCCGCACACATCGAGAAGCTTGGCAAGCGTATCGACCGTGGTCACGGTCGCGGAATCCGAATGGTGCATCTTTCACCTTTCTCAGCCATTTGGCAGGGACGGTTTTATAGTAACTGAAACGCACCCACGCAAAAACGGCTCCCGGAGGAGCCGTTACGCGCAGGCGTTCGTAAGCCGAGGCTAGGCAGCCTGAACAGCGGGCTGGTCCTCGTCGATAAAGAAGCGCTTGTACCACACTAGGAACACGAGCGGCGTATAGATCTTGCGCTGGAAATCGCCCTTGCCCGCAAAGTGCAGATCGAGCAGGTGCATGAGCTCGTCGGTATTGAAGAACTCGCTTGCCCACGGCGCGGTGAAGTACTCCTTGACATAGTCGTACCACTTTTGCTCGCGCAGCCAGTAGACAATCGGCACCGGGAAGCCCACCTTGGGACGGGTGGCCCACTCATCGGGCAGCGACTTGTTGGCAGCGTGGCGGAGTACCTGTTTGTTGCCGTTCTCGTTGATGCGGTAGCGGTCGGGAATGTGCTCGGCGAACTCCATGACTTTGCGGTCCAGGAAGGGCACGCGCAGCTCCAGCGAGTGCGCCATGCACATCTTGTCGGCCTTGAGCAGAATGTCGCCCGGGAGCCACATGTTCATGTCCAGGTACTGCTTCTTGACCAGTTCGGGCTGACCCTTCACGCGTGCGTAGATGGGTGCAGCGAGCTCAAAGGCGCCATCGCCGGTGTTGTACTCGGGCTTGAGCACGCCGTCGACCTCGCGCTCCGGCCATACCAGAGCCTGTCCCAGGAACGACTTCTCGGGGATCTCGGCACCCTTGACCAGGAAGTTATGTCCCTTGAAGTACGGCATATGCAGCGCCAGATTACCGAGCGCGCGACGGATGGGCAGCGGCACCATCTTTTTGTACTTGCGCACCGGGACCGTATCCTCGTAGTAGCGTAGCCGCCAAAGAGCTCGTCGGCGCCTTCGCCCGAAAGCACGACGGTGACGTCCTTGCAGGCCATCTCGGCCAAGAACCACAGCGGCACGGAAGACAGGTTGGACTGCGGCTCGTCCATGTGATACTGGATGTCCTCGAGCGCACCGAAGAACTCGTCGGCGGTAATCATCTTGCGAACGTTCTCGACGCCGAGCTTATCGGAAAGTTCCTTGGCGTAGTTGGTCTCGTTGAAGTTCTTGTAGTCAAAGCCCACCGAGAAGGTCTTGTCGGGCATGAGGCAAGCGGCGATGTAGCTGGAGTCGACGCCACCGGAGAGGAACGACGCGACCTTGACGTCGGCGATGCGATGGGCCTCGACACTCTCGTGCACGACCTCGTCCAGCTCATCGACATACTCTTCGAACGGCTTCTCGACGGCAGAGTAATCGCAATCCCAGTAGCGCTCGATGTTCATCTTGCCGGTCGGGATATCGACGGTAAAGTAGTGCGCCGGCGGCAGCTTGTAGACACCCTCGAAGAAGGTCTCCTCAGTCGCCGAATACTGCAGCGTCATGTACGGACGCAGAGCCTTTTTGTTGACCGCCTTGTGGAAGTGCGGGTAGTCCAGGAAGCTCTTGATCTCGGAACCAAAGAGCACGCCCGGAGCGCCGTCGCCCGCATCGGCCATGGGATAGTAGTAGAGCGGCTTGATGCCAAAGATGTCGCGGGCGCCAAAAAGCTTGTTCTTCTTTTTGTCCCAGATGACGAAGGCGTACATACCGCGCAGACGATCGAGTACGGCCTCGCCCCACTCCTCGTAGCCGTGCAGGAGGCTCTCGGTGTCGGCGCCGCAGTGGAACTTGTAGCCTTGGCCTCGAGCTCGGAACGGAGTTCTTGGAAGTTGTAGATCTCGCCGTTGAAGACAATGACGACGCTGCCGTCCTCATTGGCCATGGGCTGAGCGCCGGCCTCGGTCAGGTCGAGGATCGACAGGCGGCGGAAGCCCAGGGCAACGCGGCCGTCGATAAACTGACCGCCCATGTCGGGACCGCGATGGACGATGCGGTCCATCATCTTGGTGAGCACCTCGGATTGGTTATCCGTCCCACCGACAAAACCGACAAAACCGCACATATACTATCCCCTCTGCTGTTGCTGGGCATCAAATCGAATCAGTAGCTTTTGAGTATACCCGAGGGCGTAAAGAGGGGCGGAATGTTCAGGCAATCTCAACTGAATCAGCTCCGCTGTGACACGCGCCGGTTACCTTTAATGGATATGAGGTGAATGGGGCGATTGTTTTGCTATACTCTCTCCGCACGGGCGATTGGCGCAACGGTTAGCGCAGGTGCTTTACACGCACAAGGCTGGGGGTTCGAATCCCTCATCGCCCACCATTGAATTGGAAACGGTCCTCGCAAGGGGACCGTTTTTGTTTGGGCCCAGCGCATGGGATTCGAACCCGAAAGGGTGCGGAGCTGAGGAAACGCGAAGCGTTTTCCAGCGCAGCACGCGAGGGCCGTAGGCCCGAAGCGAAAGCGGGCGGCGGAGCCGCACGCGGACATCCCTCATCGCCCACCACTGATTTGATAGGCTCCCAGCAATGGGAGCCTTTCTTTTTGGGCCCAGCGCATGGGATTCGAACCCGCCAGCACATCTGTCACAAAGGCCGTGGCCAAATAATGGCAAAAATGAGTACTGCTACTTTGCTTGCAACATATAAACAGATAGTGTTTGCTTAGGTTACGCAACATATGTCCATTATAAGGACTAACAGTCAGATCAAAATCGTGTATTCATCGCCATTTCGACTTGCCATCTGGCTTATTAGTCCAAAATTGCTGCTACCAAATCGGTAACAGTACTCATATTTGATGTTTTTTGACCAGCAGGTCTCCCTGCCTTAGCAAATCTAAGGCAAAACGGGCTCCAGACCGCTGAATCATGCCGCATAGGGCACGTCCGCAGTCCGGAACTCGGTCCAAATTGAGTTATTGCGCCGCGTTAGCCCAAAACACCCGACAGGATCTCGATCAGACTGTCCACGTCGGCTTCCTCGCAGACGAGTGGCGGCAGGAAACGCAGCGTATGCGCACCCGTAGCGTTGATCACGGCACCGGCGGCCAGCGCGCGGGCAACAACACCATGCGCGTCGCCCGCGGCATCATCCAAATCACAGCCGAGCATCAAGCCGCGACCACGTACCTCGGTCACGTGCGGCAGCTTGGCGAGCTTTGCCTCCATATAGGCACCCACCTTGGCAGCATGCTCGGCATAATCGCCACGCACAAGCGCGGAGAGCGTCGCGGCACACGCCGCGATGGCCAAGCAGCTACCGCCAAAGGTCGAGCCGTGGTCGCCCGGCTTAAACACGTCGGCAATCTCCTTCTTCGCCACGACGGCACCCATGGGCACGCCATCAGCAATGCCCTTGGCAAGGCTCATGATGTCGGGCTCCACGCCATAGGTCTGGAACGCAAACGGCTTGCCGGAGCGGAAGATGCCGCACTGGACCTCGTCGGCGATAAGCACGGCGCCCACTTCGTGTGCCAGGTCGCGCGCCGTAGCCATAAACTCCTCGGTCATGGGATGCACACCGCTCTCACCCTGGATCGGCTCGAGCATCACGGCACAAATTTCGCTCCCCAGCTGCTTAAAGATCGCACGCAGCTCATCCACATCGTTGGGCGTGCAGGCCACAAAGCCACCCGGCAGCGGGCGGAAGCTGTCCTGCAGCCAATCCTGCATGGTGGCGGCAATGGTCTCGAGCGTACGGCCGTGGAAGCCGCCGCGCATGCACACGATGGTGTTGCCGCCATTACCGGCACGCTTGGCGTACAGGCGCGCGAGCTTCATCGAGCCTCGTTGGCCTCGGCGCCAGAGTTGGCAAAGAAGGTCTCCCAAACCTGCTCATCCGCAGCCGGGGCACCAAGAGCAGCTGCCGTGGTCTCATCGCCGGCGGCAATGGCATCGGCAAGCACGCGCGCACCATCTACGTCGTCGTTAGCAAGCTTGGACAGCAGCGCCGCGACCTGTCCGCGCTGCTCAATGTAGAAGTAATTGGAGACATGCATGAGCTTTTTGGTCTGTGCCTCGAGCGCCGAGAGCACAGCCGGGTCGCCATGACCTAGGCTGCACACGCCGATGCCGGCAAGAAAGTCGAGGTACTCACGGCCATCGTCGCCGGTGAGCTTCATGCCGTGACCCTCGACAAACTCGACCGGAGAGCGGCCAAAGGTATGCATAACGTAATGGGATTCAAGCGATTGCTGAGCTGCAAGTGACATGGGATGCCTTTCGTTGAGCGCCGGACGGCGCAGGCCTATGGGTGTAGGAATGGGGCGGCTGAGGGTCAGCTAGACCGTCTGAAGCTTCTCGACCTCGTCAAGATTCTCGGTCAGACGCGCAGCAAACGTCGAAAGCGGATGCGGATGCGTATCGAACTCGTAAGCCGTCTCGGTGGAATGGATCACGGTACCGACGCGGCATCGGTCAGCAGCTCCAGCAGCAGCGAATGCGGCGTGGTGCCGTTGATGATGTGAGCGCGAAATACGCCGCCGGCAAGCGCATCGACGGCCGCGCGCAGCTTGGGAATCATGCCCTTATCGACCTCGCCGCCGTAGAGCATTTCGTTAACCTCGTCGAGTGTTAGGTTGGAGATGAGTGAGTCTTTATCGCTAAAGTCCTTGTACAGGCCGTCGACGTCGGTCAAAAAGATCGCCTTGTGCGCGTGGAGCGCTGCCGCAACGGCACCGGCGGCGGTATCGGCGTTGATGTTGAAGAAACCGCCGTCCTCCCCCGCCGCGACGGTAGCGATAACGGGGATGTACTCGCTATCGAGTAAGCGCTCGATATAGTCGGTGTTAACGTGCGTCACTTTGCCCACGCGACCGAGCTCGGGGTCGAGCGGCTCGGCGATGAGCGTGCCAGCATCGCTGCCCGACACGCCCACGGCCAGGTTGCCGTGGTGGTTGATGGCGGCAACCAGCTCCTGGTTAACCTTGCCGCCCAGCACCTCGCACACGATATCCATAGTCGCCGGCGTGGTCACTCGCTGGCCGTTCTTAAACTCGACGGGGATGTCGTAGTGGCTCAGCGCCTCGTTGATGGCCTTGCCGCCACCGTGCACGATAACAGGGCGCATGCCGATGATCTTGAGCAGCACGATGTCGCTCATCACGTCGCGGCGCAGCTGCTCATCAACCATGGCGCTCCGCCATATTTGATAACAACCGTCTTACCGGTCAGGTTCTTAATCCACGGCAGCGCTTCGAACAGCAGCTGCGCGGTTGCTTCGTTGGATTCGTTCGAACGACAATCGCGTGCGAATTTCATAATCTGCCTCGTCTTTCGTATCGTTATCGCGCCGTGCTCCGCTGTCCGCAATCGCGGCAAGATGCGCAGCGTGCCTGGAATCTAGGAACGGTAGTCGCCGTTAATGGAGATGTACTCATGCGTGAGGTCGCAGGTCCACACGGTCGTTGCCGCGTCGCCTGCGCCCAGGTCGGCCGAGATCACGATCTCGGGCGCCTCGAAACGTCGTAGAGCCTCGTCCTCGTCAAAGGGAACAGTCAGACCATCGCGACAGACAGGCATGCCCATCATGTCGATGGAAACGTCTTCCTGATTAAACTTCACGCCGCACTTGCCAAGCGCCATAGCAACGCGGCCCCAGTTGCAGTCGTGGCCGGCGATGCAGGTCTTAACGAGCGGCGAGTTGGCAACGGCACGGGCGGCGATATCGGCCTCCTCGTCGTTCACGGCGCCGGTAACGTTGACCGTAACAAGCTTAGATGCGCCCTCACCATCGGCGGCGATATTGCGCGCCAGGCTCTCGCACACCTCGTGCACGGCAAATGCCAACTCGTCAAAGGCATCGGAGCCCTCGACGATAGGCTCGGCATCTGCGGCAGCGGCGCCGGAGGCAAGCATGATGCAGGTGTCGTTGGTCGAGGTGTCGGAATCGACCGTTACCTTGTTAAAGGTCTGCTTGACGGTCGAGAGCAGCAGGGCATGAAGTGCCGCAGGCTCGACGGGGGCATCGGTGGTGATAACTGCGATCATGGTGGCCATGTTGGGCATGATCATACCCGAGCCCTTGCACATTCCGCCTACCGTATAGACATTGCCCGCATGACCCGCAGCCTCACTGACGTAGGATACGGCGTACTCCTTGGAGTGCGTGTCGGTCGTCATGATGGCGCGAGCGGCATCGGCGCCACCGTGGGCGGAGAGCGCCTCGTAGGCAGCAGGAATGGCGGTCTCAAACGTGTCGATCGACAGAATCTGGCCAATCACACCCGTGGAGGCAACCAGAATCTGCTGGGGCTCGCAGCCGATGACCTGCGAGGCGATGTTGCACGTCTCGCGCGCGCAGGCAAGGCCCGTCTCGCCCGTGGCGGCATTCGCGTTGCCGGAGTTGATTGAAACGCCGGCGATGATGCCATAGCCCTTGCCCACACCGCCCAGGTTGGCGCGGCTCACCTGCACAGGCGCTGCGCAAAAGCGATTGGTCGTAAACACGCCGGCACCGGGACAGGGTTTATCGGGCACGACGAGCGCGTAATCCAAGCGCTCGGGATTCTTGCGAAAACCCGCATGAATACCCGCGCCTTAAAGCCGGCCGCTACCGTAATGCCACCCTCGACGGCACGAATCTTGATATCGAACTGCTCTGTATTCATCGTCCTTACGACTCCTTATATCAAACAAAAAACGGACATCGGTTGGTGCGCCATGCCAGTCGTGATCATGAGACCAGCTTAAGAGTGGCGCCCCACTCGATGCCCGACTACCAAATCGTTAACAATCGAATGTGCTACACCGGGCACGCCACTGTGGGCAAGCCTCGTCGCTCGTCAAAGCCAAAGACGATATTGGCGCATTGGACTGCTTGGCCCGCAGCGCCCTTGCACAGATTGTCGATGGCGCCCGTCGCCACCAGCACGCCCGCGCGCTTGTTGAGCGCGAGGCCAATCTGGGCGGCGTTGGTGCCGACGACCGAAGCCGTCTTGGGCTGCTGGCCGGCGTCGAGCACGCGCACAAAGGTGCGTCCAGCGTAGAACTGCTTGTAATAGTCGACAACATCCTCAAGAGCCAACGTGTCGAGAGCCTGCGGCGCGAGCGGCAGCGTCACCGTGGAGAGCAGACCACGCTTGAGCGGTGCCAGGTGCGGGGTAAAGACGACGCGATCGGTCAGGCCCAAGATCTGCTCGATTTCGGGCGTGTGGCGATGCTTGCCCACGCCGTATGCTTCCAAATTCTCGTCGGCGCTGCAAAAATGCGTACGAGCGTTGCAGGACTTGCCGGCACCCGTCACACCGCTGATGGCATCGACAATCACGGGGCCGTTCTCGGCCACCCAGCCCGCGCGCACGGCGGGCGCGGCGGCAAGGCTCGTTGCGGTGGGATAGCAACCGGCGCAGGCGACCAGCACGGGTTTGCCGTCGGCATGGTCGGATGCGGCGGTCTCCAAGTCCTGGCAGAACAGCTCGGGCAGACCGAAGGCACGGGTCTTGAGCAGCTCGGGGCTCGTATGCTCGGCGGCATACCAAGCCTCAAAAACGGACGCGTCGTTCAGACGGTAGTCGGCCGAAAGATCAAAGCAGGAGACGCCCGATGCAAGCAGCGCGGGCACCTGTGCCATGGCAGCCGTGTGCGGCACGGCCAAAAAGACCGCGTCGCAGTTCTTGAGCTCAGGGGCATCATGCGTCGTAAAGACAAGATCGCTTACGCCGGTGAAGCTCGGGTGCACCGCAGACAACGGCTGGCCGGCATCGGCGTTGGACGTAATGGCAGCAAGTTCAAACTCGGGATGACCGAGGACGAGGCGAATGAGCTCGGCTCCGGCATATCCAGCCGCGCCGACGATTCCAACCTTCAAAGACATATCAGACTCCTTGTCTGCGATTTATGCACCGATGCGCATTTCGCAGCGGTCGTTATGAAGTGAGTTGAAACTTTAGCACCAAAAGATGCATTAATACGTAAATGGCTTGCATATTCATGCATTGAAACATTCCCGACACATTCGCTTGAAGGAATTGACAAATGGAGCGGGCCCCGTATTGACCGGCGCTCCTAACGGCGCCGGGCAATACGGGCCCGCCCATGCGAAAACCAAGTTGTTAGGATGAGCCAGCTGGCTAGAGCTCGACCGGCACCCATTCGTCGTGATTGCAGATAAATGCCTCGGAATCCTCGACGCTAAAGAAGACAAGCGCGGGGTCGTTAGGCCCCTCATAGTGCTCGCCCAGGTGCTCTAGATGCTTCCACCCGGCTTCGCGCATTTCGTCTAAAGCCCGGTCATCCAAGCCGGCACGCCCGCGCAAGATGAGCCAGCCATGGCCCGGCCACCAACTCGTGGCCTCAAAGCGCTGGTTTTGCAGCAGCTCTTGCCACACATCTTTGGTGCGCGCTGTCACAAACCACAGCTTGCCGTCCTGAATCTGCGCAAACGAGAACGGACGCACATGCGGCTGCCCGTCCACGCTCGTCGCCAGATACCACGCCGGCACCGACGTCAGATACTCCAACACCGTATTCAATCCGTCCATGTGTCCTCCTGACGCCTGACCAGTCTTTTTGGAATGGGTAGCCAATTTGGGAAATTAGAGCTCGAGGCGCTCTTCGCTGCCGTCGATATCGCAGAACCGTGCGGCGATGTTGCGGACCGAGAAGAATGCAAGGCGGCCGTCGTTGGCACTATCGTGTTGCTCGCCAATGCCCACCATGTGCCTAAAGCCCGCCTGACGCACCTTGTCGCTCACGACTGCATCATCATCGAGCGCGGCCTCACCGGTTAACACGATCCAGCACTCCCCCGGCTTCCAGCCCGATACCTCAAACTTGGGATTCGCGCTCAACTCCGCCCACACGTCCTTGTCGCGCGACGTGCAAAACCACAGTTTGTCGTCATCGACCATGGCAAACGAAAACGGCCTCACGCGGGGCTGATGCCCGTCGCTCACATCGGTCGTGGCAAGATACCACGCCGGAATGCGTCTGAGATACGAGCAAGCGCGCTCGAGCTGAGCCGTGCGATCGATGTCGGTCATAGAGACCCCTTTCTTGCGCTCGAATCGAGCTTAGACGAGTTGAAGATTGATAACGACAACGCATGTCACCAGCAGCGCCATCGCCACCGCGGCCAGTGCATCCCCGCGGCCAAACGTAAGCGCATGCAGACGCGTGCGTCCCTGTTCGCCGTGATAGCAGCGCGCATCCATGGCGGCCGAAAGCGTCTCGGCATGACGAAACACGCCGGTGAACAGCGGAATCGCCACACTGCCGAGCATGCGCACACCGCCGAGCGGACCGCCCGTCACGCGCGCGCCGCGACTTGCCTGTGCATCGGCCGTCTGTTTCATCTCGGTGGCAAATTGCGGCATAAACCGCAGCGCGATACCCATAATCATGCCGAGCTCGTGCGCCGGAAGCCCCACGCGCGCAATGGTGCGAGCAGACGTTCAAAGCCCGCGGTGAGGTCGAGCGTCGGCGTGGTGAGTGTAATGGCGCTCATGCCGGCCATCATCAACGTCAGGCGGCACGCCACAAACGCCGCAGAACGCAGCGAGCCCTCGCTCACCTGCAAAAAGCCAAGCTGCCACAGGATGCGGCCACTCTGGTCGGAAAACAGGTTGAGCACCGCGACCACCACGACAATCGCCAGCAATGGTGCCATCGATGATAGGACCCGGCGCAACGGCACCCGGGCTGCGAGATAGACCAGCACGACAAAAAATGCGGCCGGAACCAGCCCGCAAAAGCTTCCGACGGTGAGCACGGTGACCAGAAATGCAAAACCTAGGAGCAACTTAGTACGCGGATCCAGGCGATGCACCGCGCTATCCCCGGGATAGTAGCTGCCAAATGAGAACGCCTCCATTAGCAGCCCTCCTCTCGCGTGGGCGCTTGGAACCAGCCTGACACGGAACCCTCAAAGGCACGTCCGCGCAGCCCAGCAGCAAGCCGGCCAACTCGTCGGCTAGCGCCTCAACCGTATAAAGCTTGTCGCAGCGGAGCGGCACACCGGCTTGCGCAAGCGCCAGCGCCATGCGCTGGGCGGCAGGAACGCCCAGGCCGATCGATTTGAGCTCGTTCGCGCGCGCAAACACCTGCGCGGGCGTTCCCTCGGCAAACACGGCGCCCTCGTTCATCACAACGATACGGTCACAGCAATTTGCCAGGTCATCCATGCTATGCGAAACCATGACAACAGTCAGGCCCTCGCGATGGAGCCGATCGATGAGCCCCAGGAAATCCCTGCGCGCAGCCGGATCGAGCCCCGCCATGGGCTCGTCGAGCACCAGCACCTCGGGCTCCATGGCGAGCACGCCGGCAAACGCCACGCGGCGCTGCTGGCCGCCCGAAAGCTCAAAGGGGTTCTTGTCGCCTATCGCGGCAAGGTCGAGGCCCACGCGCGCAAGCGATGATGCGACACGGCGTGCAACCTCGTCTTCTGGCAGGCCAAGGTTGCACGGGCCAAACGCCACGTCCTGCGCCACGGTCTCGGCAAATAGCTGGCGCTCGGGATACTGAAACACCACGCCGACCTTGGCCTTAACCGCGGCGGCGTCTTTCTTGCTTGATAGGTCGAGCCCCAGCGCGCAAACGCTTCCCTCCTGCGGACGAATCAACCCGTTGAGATGCTGAACCAGCGTCGATTTACCCGAGCCGGTATGACCCGCCAATCCCAGAAACTCGCCGCGGCGCACCGTCAACGAAACATCACGTAGCGCCCAGGGGCTGTTTGGATCGTTGCCCCAAAGAGCTTGTTTGCTCGATGCGTCCGCAGTGGTCGAGCGCTTGCGCCATCGACGGCGCTCGCGGGCGCTCAGCGAGTAACTATGCGAGAGGTGCAAGATCTCGATAACGGGCTCCGACGCGGCTATCCCGTCGGCCGCAGAGGATCCATTGTCAAGCACATGTGAATCGGATGCGGAAGGCTGCCCTGCTATGTCCGCCCCACTCCGCTCGGCATAAGCCTGTGCAATCTCGGCGACCATATCCGCCTCGCGCACCTGCGCGCAAACGGGCACGCCCTTCGCACGAAGCAACCTGCCCAGACGACACGACGCCGGCATATCCAGGTTGAGCTGCGCAAGCTCATCCGCCCGCGTCAAGATTTCCTCGGGCGTACCGAGCATGGCAACGCGCCCCGCCCGAAACACCGCGACACGATCGGCCTCGGCGGCCTCTTCCATAAAGTGCGTAATCATCACGATGGTCATGCCGCGATCGTGCAACGCGCGGCAAGCTTCATGAGGCCCTTGCGTCCACGCGGATCGAGCATCGAGGACGCCTCGTCCAATATGAGCACGCGCGGCTCCATGGCGAGCACGCCGGCAAGCGCCACGCGTTGCTTTTGGCCACCCGAAAGCGCATGGGTCTCGTGGCGCTCAAAGCCCACCAGCCCACGCCCTTCAGCGCCTCGCGTACGCGCTGCGCAATTTGCGCCGATGGCACGCCAAGGTTTTCGGGACCGAACGCAACGTCATCTTCGACAAGCGTTGCCACCAGCTGATCATCGGGATTCTGGAATACCATGCCCGCGGTCGAACGAATGTCGTAGACCAGCTCGGGGTCGGACGCATCCATGCCATCGATGCGCACCGTGCCCGCATCGGGCTGCAGCAGCGCATTCAGATGCTTGGCAAACGTCGACTTGCCCGACCCATTGCCACCGAGGATGCAGAAAAACTCACCGTCCTCGATGTTCAGATCGACGCCGTCGAGTGCTTTCGCAGCACCGTCATAGCTAAAGGAAACGCCCCGACACTCAATCATGCGCGGCCTTTGACCTGGTCCTTTTTAGGCGTGATGAGGTTGGAGACCACTTTATACACCGCCAGTGTCAACACCGAGTTAAGCACGGTCTTGATAAGGTTGAACGGCAGCACGGCAGGAATCATGAGCGGGGCGATCACATCGACCGAGCCATACCAGAACCAAACGCCAATGGTCAGATTCGCAACCATAGAAAGCACCGTAGCGGCAATAACGCCCAGTGCCAGGCCAATCACGGCACCCTTATAGGTATGCATCTTCTGGTAGACGATAGCCGCGGGCAGAATATAGCCCAGCGTGGCAACCAGGTTCATAAGCGCGCCGACCCAGTCACCCGTGGTGAGTGCATGGATAACGATCGCCATGGCGGCAACAGCGGTACCGGCACCGGGACCATACGCAAACCCGCACACCATCGCCGCACCAGCGACGGGTCATACGTCAAAAACGGCGCCGAGGGAAGGATGGGCAGCTGCACATACATAAACAGGGCGCCCAAGGCGCACATCAGCGCCATGGTAACGAGCTGTTTGGTGCTCCACCTATTCGTGTTCTCAAAATGGATATGCTGCGACTGTTCAGACATAAGATCACCTGCCTCTTTCATCCGGACTCTAACCGTTGGTACTGGGATCTCACCAGTTCAGCCGGCATGCGAACCAACACACGCACGGGTCGCGGACTCATCGGCTCGGTCGCAGACGCCTCGTCTGCGCCACGGCACCCCTTTGGCACCGCCCGATTTACCGCCAGTGGGGAATTTCACCCCGCCCTGAAACAGCAATTGCAAGTGTAGCACGAGCAATCGTTCGCGCAAGTATGCCAAGGGTAATTTGTGGCGGGGGAAATAGCCCAGAAATATGCCCGGAATAAAGCAAGGCATCGACTTCGTTCCTCACCCATCCCAAAGTGATGCGCTTTTCGCGGCTTTGCCGCGAAACAGCAACCGGGACACGTATCCCCAACAACCACGTTCTCCGCCCGCCGACCTCAAGGCCGTAAACGCAGGGGATCCGGGGGCGTGACGGGGGTTTCTCTCCGGAACATTCCGCACTGATATCTTCTGTATTGAAGACGTCGATGGTGCACCCGTATACCATTGACGTCGACACCATCAGATGCGGACCGCGCGGTGACCCCACATTCCGCTGGCGCCCACGGGGCTGCCCTCGTTTCCTGACATGTCCCGCGCGGGCCGCGGCGAGCCGAGACCGCCGCATGACCTAATAGGAGCATGGAGCGATACCGCGGACCCGAACAACCGCATTCTATCGCGCCCCGTCAGTGTGCCGTCTGCCCGGTCCAGGCGAGCACGGAAAGAACGGAGCGAGACATGCAAAACGAATCGATACCCGACGCCCGCGGGCCGGTCTTCTGCGGGGTCGACACCCACGCCGACTCGCACTGGCTGTGCGTCCTGGACTGGAGGGGCCGCAAGGTCCTGTCCCGCCAGTTCCCCGCCGACGCGGCGGGCTACGAGGCGCTCGCCGGGGCGATCGCCGCGGCCGG
>ENA-OQEX01000356-OQEX01000356.1-human-gut-metagenome-genome-assembly--contig:-NODE-356-length-25087-cov-3.806891_pt1 | contig 25087 bp, 28 predicted proteins | sample MGYA00242802_ERZ504649 | MGnify/ENA primary metagenome ERZ504649 (study PRJEB26092, sample SAMD00036194) | human gut metagenome | host: Homo sapiens | study: EMG produced TPA metagenomics assembly of...
TCATAAACAAGTACACTTATGACAGCCCCTATGATAATTTCTTTATTAACATAGGGGTGATTTTTTTATTGTACATTATTGGAATATTAGTCCAATGAATTTATCTGATAGAGAATGCGTAAAATAGCAATAAAATAGTTTTACTAATATATAATATTATGTTAAAACTATGCAAAAAGGAGGGTGACAGCTCTATGGAGCAATATATGCCGATAGTGTGGATAGGCTTTGCAATATTCATGTTGCTTTGCGAAGGCTTTACAACACAGCTTGTGTCAATATGGTTCGTTCTCGGCTCGGTTTGTGCCGCAATAACAACTATATTCACAAGCGACATAACAATCCAGTCGGCGGTGTTCCTTGTTGTGTCACTTGTTTCGCTGATTGTGACACGACCGCTTGTAAAACGCTTTAAAAAGCGTAACAAAACAACGGGAACAAATGCAGACCGCCACATTGGTCAAGTCGGTTTTATGCTCACAGATTTAACCGATATTGACAAAACAGCACAGGCAAAGGTTGGTGCGGAAACATGTACTGTAAAGTCTGACAAAGCACCGCTTTTAAAAGGGACAAAAGTTAAGGTTCTTGCAATTGAGGGCGTAAAGCTCATTGTAGAGCCAATATCAGAATGAGAGGTAAATAATGTTAGGACTTATTATTTTAGAAATTATCCTTTTAATCCTGCTTATAGTAATCGTAAGCAATGTAAAAATAGTACCGCAGGCACACGCATATGTAATTGAAAGACTCGGAACATATCATGTAACGTGGTCAACAGGACTTCATGTGAAAATTCCGTTTATCGACAAAATCTCAAAGAAAGTTTCACTAAAAGAGCAAGTGATCGACTTCCCTCCACAGCATGGAGTGAATAAAACGATACCTTCTTATAAATCTTAAAAAGTAAGAGTATATCGAGGAATTGAAAATAATCAATAACAATTACTAATTTAATATTTTTAACATCCGAGCCATAGGGCTCTTTTTTATGCCTAAAATTCCTGTGAACTTACTCCCAAGACCAAAAAGAGAATACGAGCGTTTGACAGAAATCTATGGTAATTGCCCAAAATATGTTCTAACAGCAGATGAGTTCTCAGGAGCAACCTACGATGGTATAAAGACGGTGCACATAGCAGACTTACCATGGTCGGCTGTGGTTCAGTGGCAGAATCAATATGTGCAGCCACCTTAGTATTGTTGCCATAATTGACCGCAGTTACACATAGGGACTCTATAAAAGCCATTATTACGACGGTGATTGCAAACAGACTTATCTTAATTGAGCCGAACAGACCTATTTTTTCACTGCCGCTTGTAATTTTGAAACTTGAAATTTTGTGATTATTGCCGTCAAAATTACCCTTGTAGTCGTAAGATTTTACAATGATCGAAGAAATTTTTATACAGATATAATAATGAAACCAAAAATATCGGAATAAAAATAAACCTCCCGCAACGGGTTAAATCCGGTGCAGGAGGTCTTGCTATGCAAATATTTATATGGTTTTAATGTCAATAGTTGAGTCAAACCGAAAAAGAATAAAATAAAAAATCATGTGATAGTATACTGCCTAAAGCAGAAAATTGAATTTTAAGCAACAAGCTGATTTTGCTTTTTAGCACAATCAGTTTTCTCGAAACCGCAAGGCAATAATGGAAACAGATAATTTAAAGCTTAAGAGGAAGTTTTTCAATGACAAAAGCAGAGACAGTAATAATGAGAAAACGTGAAATCAAAGTTCCTAGTTATAGGAACGGCGGATACGAATCATAGATAATTAGCAAATACAACAGCAATGCAAATTTTATCGAGGAGAAATTTATGCCCAATGTAACTGTACGACAAAATCAATCTCAGAATCAATAGATGTTATATACATGTTTTTTCGCATATCTTCCCGAGGTCCTTAAGATAATATATAAAACGAATATTATCAAGTGTTTGAAGCACTATTTTTCTCAGTTGATTTTAAAATATTCAGACAGTTCAACGGGCGAGTCTACGGTGTCAAATCTTGAATTGGTTTTGTCGCCTTGTTTAATGCCAAAACCGTAGATTACTCCGAGAAAATCTACTCCTGCAATTTCTGCGCCTTTCTTGTCATATACAGAGTCGCCGACAAGCACGGCATCTTTGGCAAGACATTTTTGCTCAAACAACACTTTGGTAACGGTATATGATTTGGTGCATTTTTCTGTGCTGTCCCAACCGTGAATTATATCAAAATATTTTGCAAGTCCTGCGTCATTAAGCATAGTTTTTGCGTATTCTTCAAGTTTGAGCGTTGCAACTCCGAGTTTATAACCGTCTGATTTCAACTTGCTTAATGCTGTATCAATCCCATTATAAACACTGAATTTTGTAATGCCCTCGTTTGCATACAGACTTCTGTAAGTGTCAATTGCCTTTGCAAGAGTTCCTTCATCGGGTATATCATAAAGTGTTCTGAATCCGTCGGAGAGCGGACCGCCGATTACAATGCTGTCGTTCTCAACGGGATTTTTCTTTAAATTAAGCATGCTTGCTGTTTTGTGATAGCAATGCAAAATTCCGTCCGAAGTGTCGAGCAAAGTTCCGTCAAGGTCAAATATAATCAGCTTTTTTGTGTTTTTCACAGTACAATACCCCTTGCCTCAAGCCTTGCGTCAACAGCTTTTTTGTTTTCAATATATCCGTTGAGTCGCTTTTCCGTTGCCTCAAGAACACCCTCAAGCATTTTAATTTTTTCGCTTTCACTCTTTGAAATTGAATGTAAATCAATCGTTACTCCTGTATATTTAAGCTCTTTTGTCAAACTGAAATTTTCAGCCTTTTCAAGAGCTTTTTTATTTTCTGAATACAAATAAATCACTTCCTGATGACTTTTTTCCGTTTCTTTGATTTCAATGAAAATCGGTCTGATTTTTGAAAATACTTTCTTGTCAGTTCCGTCAAAATATATGTGCAACTGTTCTTCATTAAGAAAAATTATCCAGCCTCTGTTCTGCTTTGATGAAATAAAAGCTGAGATATCCTCAATTTTTTTGTTTTCACACAGCCTGTCCGAAACAACGGCATAGCCGTCAAAATCCGATATTTCATTGCTGAATTTGAATTTAGTCTGTAAATCGTCATTTTTGGCAAGTTCTTCAAGCAGAAGTTCATTTCCGTTTGTAACAATACTGTCGTTTTTGCCAAGATATTTTGCAAGCCTTACCGCCGCATAATATCTGTGGATATGTCTGAAATCATCCATAATGCGGTTGTCAAAGCAAATCATTCTGTCGCAAAAATTGCCGAGATTTTTAACCGCAGTGGAATATGCCGCAATGGCAGTTTTAACCCGTCCGTCAAAAACATAGGGAGAAGTTCCGACGGCATCGCAAACGGCAATACGGTACAACTGTTGCCGAAAATATCCTTGTACCTGCCGGCAATATCATCAGGATGCGGCTTTACCGCAATGTGTGTGTTTTCAAGAAAATAATCTGCAAAAAGTTCATACAGCTTGTGTTGATCGCAAAGCGGCATAATTCCGAGATTTGCCATATGCTGAGTGAGTATCAGACTTGTATTTTTATTCGTCTTAACCGTATTATTCACACCAAAAAACGAAAGTACTTTGTCAAGCGCCTGTACATCAAGTTCTTCAAGAATCCTTTTTACGGAAAAATCAACCATTTTAGCGTGAGTGAAACCCTCAACCTGTGCCTGAGTATCGGCAAGAATTTCAACACAGCTGTCATTCTCTCCAAAATATCCGAGCGTGTTCATTAATGCAGTCTGCGTTTTGTTACGGCTCATATTTGATATCATAAACTTGTTGTCGGAAAGCACACCGCAGCCTTCTTCAAAACAGTGATATTTTATCTTGTTTTTGATAACATACCAGCCAAATGGAAAGTGGTCGGGACAAAGATACAATTCATCTGCCGAGTTTGGGTTAATCGGCAGAATCTTTTTGATTTCGGCACACGCTGACTTTAAAATAGAATTTTTAGAACGGTGTTTTTGTTCGTTTTGTTTGACATTTGCATTCACTTCTGATTCTTCAAGCAAAAGCACATTGTCAAATATTCCTGAACTTTTGTATCTTTCTAAAAATGCAACCGAATTTTTGTGAATGTCAGAGAGCAATAATACGGCGGTATCGTCTTTTTTGCGTGTAAGTCGATGAAGTACACAGCATTGTATGTGATAAGTGGTAAGTGCGTAGTATAAAATCATAGTTTATCTCACTTTACAAATTCGTTTTCAATCAGTTTACCAAGACTGCCGGTTTCAAACGATGCAGAACCTACGGCTCTGTTTACGGGATAGTCGGCAAAAAGATTGCTGAAATATTCGGGACAGGAAATAACCTGTCTGCAAACGGCATATGCGTCACTTCCGCAAATGTTCATCATACACGGATATTTGGCAAAATGTTTTGTGTAGTCATTTACAAAATCGTGAATACCGTCCTGAATTTCATTTATCATACTGTATCCCTCAACCTCGGGATAATCAAATTCATACTTTATTCTTCCGTCATCGTCAAAATCAAAGCCTATGAATGACGGTGCGGGAGCGCTGAGCATAATTTCGGTAAAAGCTCCGTACATACGCTTTACATCGTGATCACGGCGGATTTCACGTTGATTCTCTGCGAAAACATATATGATGTGATTATGTCGTTTGTCATCTGCGCTTCGATTATATCCATATCGTGAAGATAGGTTGAGCCTGCAACAAGTCCTCTGACCTTGCAGTCAAGCTTCCATTCATCCTCAATAAGGTACCTAAGAGCGGAAAATCCGCTTGCCGCCCAGCCTATATCAACTATAACGGCACTTTTGCTGTTTCCGACAGCCGCTTTATAGTAGGCTTTTGCGGCGTTGTTACTGTGCCTGTAATGCTCTGTAACAATATCCCAGTGTATGGTAAACACCTTGACAATGTCCTCGTAGTTTTCTTTTGTAAGCAAGGTGTCTGCAGTAAGCTCCGCCTCGTCAAGAAACGGCTGCATTTCTTCAAGGTCCATAGCCTTCAAAATCTTTGCAATTGTCATCTTGCGAGGAATTTTGTACTTTATATATCGCAGTAAAAGTTCATTTTTGAATCTGTTTACGGTAAGCTTTGTTGCGGCAGAGCGTGACCAGTATACATATTCCGTGTTGCTGTCGGGATAAAGTCGGTCATACACGGACTTTAAAATGTATCCGTCACGGGAGAGAAAAGGATTTTATCAATCCCATGATTTTTGCAGTAATCATTTATGAATTTGCAATATCCGAGTACAAGAAAGCCTGCATAAGTGTAACCGAATTCGTAATACTGCGAATACTGCTTATCACCGTTTTGCAGTTTTGCGTTGACAATTCCACGGTATGCCGAGCCGATAAGTGATGTCATATCGAACGCTCTGTGCGCATTTCCTCTCGGATTTACACCCTTATACCATACGGGTTCAATATCGCATTTTCGTGCCGAACGATTGTCCGAAACAATGTTATCGCCGATATGAATATACTTTTTCTCAACTCCGTATTGCTCCTTTATGTATTCATAAAGCAAAAGCGAACGCTTGCTTGCATTGTATTCGTTTGAAACAATGATATTGTCAAAGCCTTCATATCCGCATTTTTTAAGCATTTTTTCAATAACATCTTTTGAAAGATACATATCCGAAACGGCAATAATTGTCTTTCCGAGATTTTTTGCTTGCAAGAAAATTTCTTTCATATACGGGTTTGCAAAGCACAAATCAAGTTCTGTTTCAATTTCATACTGCATAGCCTTGTCAATATCAAGCAATACAAATCGTGACAGCTTTTCATAGATATCACGCAAAGTCACCTCATAAGTGCCGTTCTTTTCAAAAGCCTCCTGCCTTGCAAGCTTTTCTGCAAGTTCACGGTAACGCTTGAATCCGGGACATTTATTCTTTTCGCCCAAAAGGAAGAACAGCGACTTTGGATCATCAAACGGGCGTAAAATCAGTGTGTCAAAAATATCAAAGGATATAATATCGTTTACAAGAAACTTTTTTGCCATAAGTGTGGGGGATGGCCTTTTGGAAAAGCTTGACTCTGGAGCGCTCACGCAAGGCTTTATTGTGTATTTTCTTCTTTCATACACTCTCGGCTTTGCTCCCGAAACACCTCCGAGTCTGCTCGATAAATGCAGAGATGTGAGATAAAGCATTCTTCTGAAACGGCTTTTGTCGGTATCGCCGTACTTATAAAAGCCTTCAAGCACAAAACGATTTTTCATTACGGCTTTAAGTTTAAATTTTTTAGCTTTTCGTTTCAGTTTTCGCTTTGTATTCTGAATCGTACTCATCACGATTTTTTATCGCTCCTTGTTTTTTCGTTATCATAAATTGATGTTGTAACGAACTTAATTTTCATCTTTTCTTTAAGCTTTTTAAGCTCTTTTGATATTGCAAGGTTCTTTTCTTTAAGTAAAATCGGATCATATGCACCGCACATATTTTTGCTTATGTAATTTGAGAGCGGATTTTTGGTGAATCCGTCATATCCTGCAAGTGCAACCGACTTTACCGACGCTTTTTTCAAAAGTTTAAGTACCATAAGACCTGAACTGTCCGAAGCGTCATCTGTTGCATTTATAAGTTCCGAATAGTTTATGCAGACTGCTTTTTTCGGAAGATTTTTTATGTTAGATGTGAACACGGTCTTTTTTAGATTAAGTTTGTCCTCAAGTTCTGAATATCTGATTGCATTGCCAACAAACACAATGTTCGGCTTTATGTAGTCCGGAATAAAATTAACCGAGATTACAAACGGCTTTTTCTTTGAAATATACTTTAAAATTGAACTTTCGCTTTTTACCTTACGAGCCGGGAGAGATTACAAGCACATTTTTGCCGTCAAGTTTTTGCGAAGCCTGTCAAGAATTTCAATATCATCAACCGCATTGCTCTGGTAGTCCTGATAAATCTTTTCGATGAGTGCCCTATTGAAAAATCGCTTTTCATTTTGCGGAATCTGTTTTAGAATACTTCCGATTGCAGGCATTGAAAGAGAGTGCTTTGCCATAAGATATGACGAATAATTTGGGTGACAGTTGTTTGAAGCAGAAAGAAAATATGCCGAATTATATCCCCAAGGATTGCTGAGTGAAATCGGAATAAGATAGCGGTCAACAATTTCAAGAACAGGCAGAACATCATAATTTTTTGAAAATGTTCGGTTGAGGTAATCCATAAACAGTTCACTGCAAAGGTTGCCCGCACCTCGTCCCATTCCGTTTGCACTGCAGTCAATGATTATATTTCGCTTTGTATTGTACTGTGAAAGCGCCTGTGCATTTGAAAATGCAAGCTGAAAATTATTGTGCGAGTGATAACCAAGGCTGATTGTCGGATTCAGATTGTTGTCAACGAGGAACACCTGACGGATAAGGTCTTTTTTATACATCACACCGAGAGTATCTACAATATAAAACGCATACGGTTCAAGTTTATTTATTCTTTCAAGCAAATCAAGAAACTGTTTATCGGTATAATTTGTGGTTCCTACAGGCTGCATAAACAGCTTGTAGCCTTTACTTTTTATAATTTCAGCCCATTCAAAGGCGAGATCAATTTCATTTGGATGAAATGTAAGTCTGATTCCGTCAAGTACAGTTGAATCTGCCTCTGAAAGTAGCACGGGATTGATTTCACGCTCACCGATTGCAATCATCGCAACATACATCGTGTTCATACTGCTGTCTGAACTTACAAGCTCATTGAGCTGTTCAACACTGTTGTAGAGCGAATAGTCGGGATCATAAGGCTTGTTTGTCAGAAAACCGCATTCTACTATATCTGTGTTTGATTTTGAAAAGTTAAAAAGCATTGTTTCAATTGCTTTTCTGCCAAAATGCCAGTTGTTTACATACCCTCCGTCACGAAGAGTACAGTCAAGAATTTTTATATTACTCATTGTTACCGTTATTATCGCTTTCTGTATTATTCTTAATGTAATGATCAAAAATTACCTGTGCAAGGTCAAAATCAATCGGATTGTTGATGTCGGTTGCTTCAATAAAATCAACAGTTACACCGTATGGATTACTGCCGATTCTTCTGCTGTCTTTAATAAGCTTTTTAGTGTAAACATAAAGGCCAGTTGTTTCCGCAAACACATTTTGAATATCCTGTGTTCTCGGAATCTTGTTTGTGTTGTAACAAGCGGCGCCGTCCATCCACAAAAATTCCTGAATCGGCTTTACGGTAAAGGCAGAATCATATTCTTCATTTTTTACCTTATCAATTGCAGTTTCAATGGTTTTCGCTTTAATTAAATGGTGCTGTTGCATGGGCGAGCACATAAATATCTGCGTCAACATCTTCCGCAAATGCTTTAAGCACATCAATAATCAAAGTGCTTGATGTGTCAAGGCTTTCGCTTCTTTTAAGAAATTTAATGCCGTTAGGAAGATACTTTTTAACTTCCTCATTACTGCAATAAACATATTGTTTCGTCAATACCTTCAACTTTTGTAAGTGTGTCAAGAATGTAGGTGAGAAGAGGTTTTCCTCCTTTAAATGCCTTTGTGTTCTTACCGGGTAATCTTTCATTGTTTAATTTCATCGGCACGAATGCCACAACTTTTTTCTTGTTTTCCATTTTTATTTCTCCCATTCAATATCTCTTGCAAGTTTTGCTTTTAACCGTTCAATACTTTCGCTGTCAGCTTTTTTGCAGCGAACAGCAATGTCTGCCTGCGTATATCTAAGCTGTTTGCGAATAATGAGCGATTCAAGCTTGTTTTGAATTTCTTTATCATTTGTATATGCAAATATCATCAGCTGTTTTTCTCTCATAAGACTTGAGTCTTTCGGAGTGAAGTCAGCGGTGACAATATATAAACCGTCAGTCGGTATGTTAGGATTGAAATTTATTATGTTGCCAAGGTTTAGTAACAGCGAAAGTCTGTAATCATAAACATCAAGATTATCGACTTTCTCCATATCGCCGTCAATCAAAGTATCACCGTTATCTAAAGCAATGCCGTAGCGATTCAGAAAGTTCGTAATCTGAGTTTCATTTATATTGCGTATTGAACTTACATTGCGAATACCAAGTTCTTTTAATAACAAAGTTGCGATAAACATATCGTCAATTCTTTCACGGCTTGTTTCAATGTCGGTTGTGAAGTAGTAGGAATGAACTGCAAACTTGTCAACGCCCCTGATTGATGTTGAACTTGCCGTTAAAGCCATATCAACCTCACGGTCGATGACAAACGGTAAAAGTTCCGACGGCTCAGACTTTTCAAGCAGAATACAGTCAGAAAAAATTCTTCTGTAATTTTGCCACCTGTCCTTTGGGTGAGGTTTTACAACAAGCACATACTCATCATTGCACATATAATCGACAAGCGTTGTCATCATTAATTCCTGTAGGTCAAGGTCTTTGATTTTGAGTGTGTTCAAATCCTGAGTAAGATAAAGGCAAATCTTTTTGTCGCCTCTGATTTTGTGAGGTATATCGCCAAAGAAGTTTAGAATATCCTGTACTCTGTCGGGAATTTTGTATTTTAAAATATCGTAAATACAGAAATCTTCCGCCTTTTCATCATAAAAGCCTTTCTGCTGATGACGAAGGTCGCACAGTTTTGACTTGACGCAACTGTTTCGTCCCATACAACCAAGATATTCATTGATTATATGATTGGTCATATTGTTGCTTTTGGTAATTGAAAGATATCTTGACTGTTCCGAAAGCATTCCGCTTGCATCTTCAAAATAATGATAGGGAATACTTTTGCTTGTAAGATAAATACCGAGTGAATGTTGGTCTGATGCAACATAGATTTCCTCAAATTTTGTTATGTCCTCATCAAGCCAATTTTCAAATGTTTTAGAAATATTTTCAATTACGGATTTAATTTCTTTTTCACTGCTTGTATTATCAAGTGCATTGCCTTTTTTTAGCTTGAATTTTTGTTCGGGAACATATCTTGCTGTTGTAAAAAATCCCGAATCAATCACCTGCTTTAAAAATGATTTTCTGCTTTTATCAGGCTTTATGTATTCAAGCATCAAAAGCTCTGCGTCATCATTTGGATGATATGCCAGTTTGTGTACTATACAGCACAGAAGATGATACATTGTAGATGCGTGGTATAAAATCAATATAATCACTCCTGAGTAATATTTTTTATCCGTTCAATACCGCTTAAATAAAGCGAAAGAGCGTCGTCACCGCTAATCTTGCATTTGCAATCGGTAATTTTTGAGTATTTCACAAAGTCATTTGCAAAGTCACATACGGCGGTGTATATTTCTTTGAGGATTGCCGTGTCAATTTTCTTCGAATAAACCCAATGCTTTTCCGATTTGTCAATTTTCCAAAGCAGTGGCTTGTTGCCTTGAATGATTTCGGAAAGAACTAAAACATTGTTATCATTGGCACAAAGATAATTGTTCATGCCTATTCCGTTGTAAACAATGCTTTTATCAATCCGATAAATCGTCTTTGCAAATTCTTCGCTTGCACATTTTTCGGGTAACGGATCAACAGTCACAACAATACGACTGCCGTTGATAACGGCCTGTACCGTATTTTCAACACCGTCACTATCCTTATCAATCCATGCGGTTGCCATAATTTTTGCAAGCTCGTCATCGCTGATTTTTCCGTCAATTTCAGAAAGCGGATACCTCATCAGCTTGTCAAGAACACCAAGCTTTGCATATTTGAAAACAGGCATTTCGGGAATGATTTTTCGCCATTCGGCAACGGTTCTGTATTTATCTGTTGCAAGAGCTGAGCACGGAAAGAACATCAGTTTATCAGTATTTTCACTTAATATTCTGACTGTCTGAGCAAATATTGAATTTTCGTTACAGAAGAAAATCATTTTTTCTGTATTGCGTAATCTTTCAATACACTCCGATGCAAATCCTACAATCGCAGGAGCAATGCACATATAGCCGAGTTCATACTCATTGCTCATTCTCTTTATTCCGCTGAAAAGATTCATACCACAGATTGTATTGTACAGCTTTTTGAATTTTTCATCTTTAATTGGATTATCAATGTGTTCCATAAGAGCGGTAGGACAGCGGTAGTACATTTGTCTGCAACCGATTTTTGCATACCTTTTAATAAAGTCATAATTGTTACTCATAACACAGGTATGGTTGTTGTCATCTGTTTCAATAACATAGTTGCTTACGGTGTTCACAATAAGTTCGTCATAACCTATTCTGTACTTATCAAGCAGATGTTTGACAAAATCTTTCGGATATATTGACTTTATCACAACCGAAACTTTCATATCGTTACAGCGTGCAATATCAATCATACGCACAATGTATCGGTTCTCAAAAAACGAATTTTCAACCAATGAAAGCTCTAATTTATAGTCAATCAGTGTTTTAAGCTCCGCATTTATTTTTTTATAAATCCTAGAAATTGTAAGACCTTGCTTTCCGTATTTTTTTCTCAGCGGAGCAAAACCTTTTACGCCCGTGACATTTTCAATTTCTGCAAAAATTTTGTCATCATCTTTAATTTGATTCAAAGCTGAGCCGAATATATCGGTGACAAGGTGTGAATTGTCGAGCATACCCGATGCAAGTTCACAAATTGACGGTCTTACGAATATTTGCGAGAGATAATCCTTGCCGACAGTCTTTGTGAAAATCCGTTTGTTGCAGAACGGAAGTCTGCACAAAATATTGATTTTTATAAGTTCGAGTCCGAATTTGACAGGATTGTTTGTTGCCGCCTCACGATTTTGATTTTGCAGACACATACAATAAAAATTCACATCGTCATTTCCCGTGGTGAGTATATTGTAAATCTTTCTGACAAAATCAAGTGATAGTTTTTCTATCATTTTATTTCTACCCCGATATTTGATTGAAACTGAAAATACCGATTTAATCAGCACTTTTTCAAATTTCGTTCAAATTATATTCCTTGATTTTATCTTGGTCAATAATAATAACTAACTATTTACAGTAAAAATACAATGGCTTTACATTCTGCAATAATTTGTAAAACAACCTATATTTACTTTACAAAATCGTGGGTGAATACTGCTAAAAACGAACTGTAATATTTGTCATGTTTTCCAAAAATAATGACAAGACAATATCCTATGTTGCATTTGCATTTGTATATGGTTATAATGAAAATGAAATGACAGTTACCAACGCTGAACTGAATATTTTAGCAACGGGGTATGTGACTAAACAATCTGAAGATTCAAAAGATGATTTTTCAGTCAGTGCAGGTAACGATTCAGACGATGATACAGAGGTTGACAATTATGTTGATTATGAAGTATTGTCCGAGTCTGTTGACAAAACAAAACCGTTTATGCAGACAAGTTCTGAATATGACAGCACAGGCAATTATGTAACTTCTGAAACCAATGAACAGGGAAGCACAACACATTATGTTTATGATGTCAACGGCGATGTAACTTCGATTACTGACGCTGATGAAAATGTGACAAGCTACACATATGATTCATCAGGTAATCTTACATCTGTTAAAAACGGTGATTCTGAGAACTCATATACATACAGCGGTTTAGGCTCTGTATCAAAAATTACTCATAACGGTTTTAGTTATTCATTTAATCATGATGTTTTCTATAACCTTGTTTCAACTAAAATAGGCAATGTTGCAATTACAAGCAATACCTATGACAGTAACGGCAATCTCGCAAAAACAACCTACGCAAACGGTGATTATTTTGAATACACTTATGATGATTACGGTAATATTTCTTTAATCACAGGCGAAACAGGCAAAATTGCCGAGATGATTTACAACAAGCAAGGTCTTGTTACAAAGGCAGTTGATTATTCAAGCGGTGAAACCTCATATTACTACTACACATTTGACGGTTCGCTTGAAAGCGAATATCGCACATCATCTGACGCAGTCTTACTCATTATATTGTTACCGATTCAAACGGCAATACAGTTGAAAAAACATCTGTAAACGGTCAGACAAAGACCATTACAACAGGCACAGATAAAGACGGAAAGTCATTCGTAAGCAATGACGGTGTAACTAACGAAACATCAACCGATGATTTTGGCAGAACTACACAGGTCAGAACTGTCCGCAGTGACGGTACTCTTGTATTTAATACAGACTATGAGTACGCAAACGGTAAGGCTGAAAATTCAACAACTAATCTTATCAGCAAGTTCAGCCAGTCATACGGCAGTGACAGCGTTTTGTCATATGATTATTCTTATGATAACAACGGTAATATTACCGAGATTAAGCAAAACGGCAAACTCATAAACAAGTACACTTATGACAGCCTTAACGAGCTTAAAGAAGAATATGATTATGTAAATAAATTTTACATTAACTATTCTTATGACGGAGCAGGAAACCTGCAAAATAAATATGAACAGGTTCTTGATCCAACTACGGTTATCCTACAGGAACACAGCATGGTAATACATATGAGTACACCGATACAAGCTGGAAAGACAAACTGACAAAAATCAATGGTGACAATATTACCTACGATGCAAACGACAACCCTCTGACATACCGTGACGGAATGAGTTTTGAATGGGAGAACGGAAGAATTCTCAAGAAAATCAACACTTCCGACAAATCCGTTCAAATGAGCTATGACTCAAACGGTATGAGAACACAGAAGTCTGTTGACGGAGTTAAGACCAACTATTACTATGACAGCAACAAAAACCTTATTGCCCTTGTAAAGGGTAATGATACTCTGTTGTTCTACTATGACAGTGACGGAAGTGCAACCTCATTCTCATATAACGGTACAATGTACTTTTATGTGAAGAACTTGCAGGGTGATGTAATCAGAATTATTGACCTTGCAGGTACAGAAGTCGCAAGCTATGTTTATGACTCTTGGGGTAACATAAAAGATACCAAAGGTGACACGACAGTCCGTGAACTGAACCCAATTCGTTATCGTGGTTATGTTTATGATACTGAAACTTCACTCTATTATCTCCAAAGTCGCTACTATGATCCATTCACAGGCAGATTTTTAAATGCGGATGATACAGCGTTTGTTGGTACAACAGGCACAGTATTGAGCGGTAATATATTTGCTTATTGTGAAAACAATCCTATAAGCAATGCTGACGAAAGTGGATACATTGCCGCTAATGTTATCGGTGCAGTTATAGGTGGAATAGTAGGAGCTGTTGGTGGATATTTCTTGACTAATTGGTTAGCGGATAAATTGAATCTGCATGGATGGAAAAGAAATGTTTTCGTATGGGGATTATCTGCTGTTATTGGAGCCGCTGCGGCTGTAATAGGGTATTTCATTGGTCCTTATGTGGCAAAGATTGCTGTAAAATTAGGTCAATATGTTGCTAGTCTTATCCGTAAAGGTAAGATTGTTTTTAGAAAATTATCTTCTAAGGTAAAATCGTCGGTTAGATCTTTATTAAAGCAAACTTGCTGTTTTGTTGCAGGAACACAAATTGATACCCCGTATGGAAGTGAAAATATTGAAAACATAAGTATTGGTGATAGCGTTTATGCTAAAAACTGATACGGGCGAGATTGGTGTAAAAAAGGTAACAAATGTGTTTGTTAGACAAACTTCTGAATTGTGTCATATTGTTACAAATACAGAAGAGATAATAGCCACCAATGAACATCCATTTTGGGTAGTTGATAAAGGCTGGGTATCAGCGTCAGATTTATTTGTTGGAGATGAACTGTACTCTGAAAGTGAAAACTGCATTTACGTAGTTGATGTTTATACTGAAATATTGTCTGAACCCGTTTCAGTATATAATTTCGAGGTTGAAGATTGGCATACGTATTTTGTTGGGACGAGCAACATATTAGTTCATAATAAATGTGGTTTAACAAAAATTAGTGACTCTTATCTCAAGAAGAAAGGACTAAATGCACATAAAATCAAATATGATGTACTAGGGAAAAAAGCACAAATATCACGTTATAATTTGTATTATGACAAAAATACTAAAGCCATATTTATATTAAAAAATGGTGCAAAAGCCGATGCAAAAATTGCAACAGGTTACTTCTTGAAATAAGGTGGAGATTATTTATGAATGGAATAATGGTTGAATTTATTTTATGGTCGGATAATCCAAAAATTAATATGCACGAGATAGGTGATAGTATTAATCTATATCCTTTGAAGATAAGAAGTATAGGTGATGTCATATATTATGGCGAGTTTAAGAACCTTAAAAGAGTTGTTGATACATCGAGTTTACTGTATTCAACAGAATATATTAATACGATAGATGTTGAAGATGCAACAAAAAATATGCTCGATAAAATTACTCCTAATTTGCCTAAAATTATAAATGCCGTTAATTCTTATAATCTTAACGCCAAGTTTTGTATAGTTATTAGCTTAGATGAAAAACCGGCAATATTCCTTTCCCGTGAGATGATTAAGTTAGCTGCTGAATTATCAGCGGAAATTGATTTCGATATTTATATCGATTACGAATGAAATTTTTAATATTACATAATCTCTTTAATCGTAATTGATGATGAGTAATCAGTGCTTTTAAAGTGATTTGTGGAAAGTATAGCAAAAAACTTCCTGCGGTAGAATAAAATCTACCGCAGGAAGTTTTTTATTGCCTGTTTTACGGATTTTCCCGTTTTTCGTGCCTGAATTAGTTATAACCACCATTTAAAGATGAGAGATTTATGTTTATTTTTGAAATTTCGCCTTTGTGTACGAAGTGTAGGGGAACTTCAAGCCAAAATTCTCTTTTGACATAATATAACCGCATAGGCTGTTTGTCGTCAACGGTAATTGCTTGCAAAGGGAAAGTTTCTTTCTGAATATCTTTTTTATCAGAAAGAAAGTAAAATGTTATTTCATCGTAAGCCGTAAGCTAATCTGATATTGTAATTTAGCCTGCGTTTGTATATGGTTATGATAAAAATGAAATGCCAGTGTAACAAATCAAACATAATGATTTCGGCAGAACTACATAGGTCAGGACTGTCCGCGAGTGATGATGTCCTTGTATTTAGTTCCGATTACGAGTATGCGGATTGTAAGATTATTAACAAAAACCACCTTATGGTAATTTGCTTATTATCATAGGAGGCGATTTTATTGTACATTTTGGGAGATTAGTTAAATGAATTTATCTGACAGAGAATGCATAAAATAGTTTGACTAATATATAATATTGTGTTAAAATTATGCGAAAAGGAGGGTGACAGCTCTATGGAGCAATATATGCCGATAGTGTGGATAGGCTTTGCAATATTCATGTTGCTTTGCGAAGGCTTTACAACACAGCTTGTATCAATATGGTTCGTTCTCGGCTCAGTTTGTGCCGCAATAACAACTATATTCACAAGCGACATAACAATCCAGTCGGCGGTGTTCCTTGTTGTGTCACTTGTTTCGCTTATTGTGACACTACCGCTTGTAAAACGCTTTAAAAGGTGTAACAAAACAACGGGAACAAACGCAGACCGCTACATCGGTCAAGTCGGATTTATGCTCACAGATTTAACCGATATTTACAAAACAGCACAGGCAAAGGTCGGTGCGGAAACTTGGACTGTAAAGTCTGACAAAGCACCGCTTTTTAAAGGAACAAAAGTTAAGGTTCTTGCAATCGAGGGCGTAAAGCTCATAGTAGAACCCGTAACAGAATGAGAGGTAAATAATGTTAGGACTTATTATTTTAGGAGTTATCCTTTTAATCCTGCTTATAGTAATTGTAAGCAATGTCAAGGTAGTACCGCAGGCACACGCATATGTAATTGAAAGACTCGGAACATATCATGTAACATGGTCAACAGGCTTGCATGTAAAAATTCCGTTCATCGACAAAATTTCAAAAAAAGTTTCACTAAAAGAGCAGGTAATCGACTTCCCTCCACAACCCGTGATCACAAGAGATAACGTTACAATGCAGATTGACACGGTTGTGTATTTTGAAATTACCGATCCAAAGCTTTATACTTACGGTGTAGAAAGGCCGCTCAGCGCTATTGAAAATCTTACTGCAACAACATTGCGTAATATCATCGGTGATCTTGAGCTTGATAACACACTCACATCCCGTGATACAATCAACGGTAAAATCAGAGTGATTCTTGACGAGGCAACCGACGCATGGGGCATTAAGGTAATCCGTGTTGAGCTTAAAAACATTCTTCCGCCCCGTGAAATTCAGGATGCGATGGAAAAGCAGATGAAGGCAGAGCGTGAGCGCCGTGCAAGAATTCTTGATGCAGAGGGTGAAAAACGCAGTCAGATTCTTGTTGCAGAGGGTATGAAGGAATCTGCAATTCTTAAAGCCGACGCTGTTAAGGAGCAGAAAATCCGTGAGGCGCAGGGTGAAGCTGAGGCTATTCTCACAGTTCAGAAAGCTAATGCCGACGCACTTAAAATGCTCAATGAGGCTTCTCCTACCGATAGAATTATTCAGCTTAAATCGCTTGAGGCATTCGGTAAAGCCGCTGACGGCAAGGCTACAAAGATTATCATTCCTTCAGATATTCAGGGACTTGCGGGTAGTGTTACCGCAATTAAAGAACTCTGGAAAGATGATGTGCCAAAGGCATAAAGAATGTGAAATTTACGGCAATTTTTCGGGCACAGAATTCTGTGTCCGATTTGTTGCATAAAATTGTGGGGGATAGGAAATGCAATTTTTACTCGACCTGTTGTGGTACTTCGTAATTTTCTCGTTTTTTGGCTGGGTGGCGAGCAGTTTCCGTTCGCTTCTTCTTGAGAAAAAATTCAGTAACAACGGTTTTTTGACATCACCGTTTTGCCCTATGTACGGATTTTCGGCGGTTATTTGTTATACAGCACTAAAACCGTTTGAAAACAGCAAGCTGATTTTATTCATCGGTTCAACTCTGATATTATCTGCACTTATGGTTGTGGTCGGTGTGCTTGTAGAAAAAACTCTCAAATTCAAGCCATGGGATTTTTCTTCTCGAAATTCAGCATAGGCAATTATATAACTTTTCCTTATGCACTTTTTCTCGGATTGCTCGGTATGCTGCTTGTCGGATTGATAATTCCGGTGCTTCGCACAGCCGTTGAAGCAATTCCTTTCTGGGTAAGTCTTATTCTTGTTCTTTGCTTCTGCGGAATTATTGTAATTGATTATGTTTTTTCAATGATAACAACAATCCGTCTGCTCAGAAGAATTGCAAAGCTTAAAAATTCTTCCGAGCTTATGGATAAAGGTGCAACAGAGGTTGAAATTCAGGAACTTGAAGAAAACTATAACCGACTTTTTACAGAAAATATTTTAAGAAAAAGACTTGCACACGCTTATCCCGATCTCACTCATATGGCTTATGTAAAGCAAATTAATGCTAAAATTGAGGAGATTAAGCAGGATAATATGAAAGAATATACACAAACCTTTGAAAGCAAAGATGACAAGCCGTTTGCTTACGGATTCTGTTTTACAAAGCTTTTTTATCTGTTTGTGATCGGTTCTTTCATCGGCACGATTCTTGAAACAATATGGGCGTTCTGCGTTGACGGACATTTTGAAATGCGTGTCGGTATGGTTTACGGTCCGTTTATTCCTGTTTACGGCGGCGGTGCGTGTTTTCTGACAGCCGCTTTGTATAAGCTTTACAAGCTTAATGATACGCTCGTTTTTGTGATAAGTGCTTTTGTCGGAGCAGGTTTTGAGTATTTCTGTTCGTGGTTGCAGGAGCAGATGTTCGGCACAGTTTCATGGGACTACAGTGACACTCCGTTTAACCTTGACGGCAGAACCAATCTTATGTATGCCCTTATCTGGGGATTCCTCGGTCTTGTCTGGGTGCGTTATCTGTATCCATGGACAGCAAAGCTTATTGAAAAAATCCCTAAAAGAGCAGGTGCAATTATTACAACATTTCTGATTGTATTCATGGCATTCAACGGTTTTATGTCCGTAACAGCTACGGCAAGATGGACTCAGAGAACAGAGGGAGTGCCTGCGTCAAACAGCTTTGAAGAATATCTCGATGAAAAATTCGATAATGAAAAGATGGAATTTCTTTTTCCGGGTATGAAAATGGCTGCAGAGGCGGGAGTTACAACCGAGGGCATAATTTCCAATGAAAGACCGTATCTTGATGCTACAGATCCCGATAACGGCATGAAAATCGAACAGGGAAAAGATGTTTCCGAGATTAATTAATATCATGAAGTGGCTATGCTTTGCACAGTCACTTTTTGCTTTTTGGCGGTATTTTAAAAATAATTTCGCCTGACTATTGAATTTTAACCGATTTTTTATATAATTAATTAGTAATGCTTTATTTATGTCGATTCAAAGCATAAATTGGCATATTTGTCCTGACTTTGTCTGCCCACGGCATGGTTTTTGCGGCAATTTATCAAGTGGGCGGAAAGGCTATGAGTAATTATGAAAAAGGTTGCAATTATTATGGGCTCCGACAGTGATTTTCCCGTAGTATCAAAGGCTGTCAGTAAACTCAAAGAATTTGGCGTAGAGTATGAGGTTCATGTAATGAGTGCACACCGTACTCCCGATGCGGCAATTAAGTTTTCGGCAGAGGCTAAAAAGAACGGTTTTGGCGTAATCATTGCCGCAGCAGGTATGGCGGCACATCTCGCAGGTGTTCTTGCGGCAAAAACAACCCTTCCTGTGATAGGAATTCCATGTAAGTCGGCTCAGCTTGACGGTATGGATGCTCTTCTCGCAACAGTTATGATGCCTACAGGAATTCCGGTTGCAACAGTAGCAGTTGACGGTGCGGCTAACGCTGCAATTCTCGCCGTTGAAATGCTCGCACTTTCCGACGATTCTCTTGCAGAGAAGCTTGAAAATATGAAAGCTGATATGGAAAAAGGCGTTGCCGAAAAAGACAAGGCAATGCAGGCTAAGGTGGCAGAGCTTTGATTAAGAACTATGTAGATATTGACACAAAACTTGACAAAGTAAATGACGAGTGCGGTGTGTTCGGTATTTACCGTAATGATGACGATATCGATGTTGTTGCCGCCGCAAATGACGCACTCTACAGCCTTCAGCACAGGGGACAGCAGAGCGCAGGTATCACCGTAAATAAAGACGGTGAATTTACAACTGTCAAGGAACTCGGTATGGTGTCCGAGATTTTTACGCCCAAGGCACTGGAAAAACTTCCAAACGGTAAGATTGCAGTCGGTCATGTCCGTTATACTTCATCGGAATCACTCGACCGTGCATCTAACCAGCCGCTTGTTATGCGATATATTCAGGGTTCAATCGGTATTGCAAACAACGGCTCAATTACAAACTTCAATGAAATAAGGCAGGAGCTTGAAACAGGCGGCGCTGTTTTTCAGTCCAATTCCAATGCTGAAATTATGGCTTATGTTATTGCAACCGAAAGATGTGTAACAGACACGCTTGAAGATGCTGTTCTTTCTTCAATGAGAAAGCTCAAGGGCGCTTACTCAACTGTAATTTGCGCACCGAGCCGTCTTATCGGCTTTCGTGATATGCACGGATTCGTCCGCTCTGTATCGGCAAACTCAAAAACAGCTGGATTTTCACTTCCGAAAGCTGTGTTATCGACAGTCTCGGCGGTGAATTTGTCCGTGATGTTGAGCCGGGTGAAATGGTAGTAGTTGACGAAGAAGGCTTTCACAGCTACAAATTAAAGCTTTTGCCCGATAAAACATCTTTCTGCCTTTTTGAATATGTCTATATCGCAAGACCGGACAGCGTAATCAACGGTGTCTGCGTACATAATGCAAGATTCAGAGCCGGTGAACTTCTTTATGACGAGTTCCCGATTGATGCAGATATGGTTTGCGGTGTTCCCGATTCGGGACTTATTGCCGCACAGGGTTATGCAAAGGCTTCGGGTATCCCGTTCAGCACAGGTTTTGTCAAAAACAAATATATCGGCAGAACAGTAGGCTCGGGTAAAGATAAAAAGAAAAGACTTCTCAGAACAAGACTTACCGCTTTGAAGGCTAATGTTAAAGGCAAGAGAGTTGTTATTATTGATGACTCAATCGTCAGAGGTGAAACCTCAAAGCATATTGTTCGTCTTATGCGTGAGGCAGGAGCTGCCGAGGTGCATATGCTCATCAGCTCACCTTCGTTTGTATGTCCGTGCTACTTTGGTGTGGACATTCACGATAAAGAAAGTCTTATTGCAAACAAGTTGACAACAAGTGAAATCTGTGAATATATCGGTGCAGATTCACTTGGTTATCTCAGTATAAACAGTCTCAGAAAAATTGCTGAGGGTGCAAATATAGAATTCTGTGACGGTTGTTTCACGGGCAGCTATGACGCTGAAATTCCGAGAACAATCTTTGTAGATAAATACGCTAAAAAAATTAACAGAAAGTGACGGAGTGATTACAATGAACAACAGCTTTTCCGAAAGCTACAAAGCGGCAGGTGTTGATGTAACAGCAGGCTATAAGTCTGTAGAGCTTATGAAAAAGCATGTGGCACGCACAAAAATTGACGGTGTTATTTCAGGCATCGGCGGTTTCGGCGGACTTTTTGCCCTGATTTCAAAGATATGGAAGAGCCTGTACTTGTCAGCGGTACTGACGGTGTAGGTACAAAAATCAAGCTTGCTTTTCTTCTTGACAAGCATGACACAATCGGTATTGACGCAGTTGCAATGTGCGTAAACGATGTAATTTGCTGTGGAGCAAAACCTCTTTTCTTCCTCGATTATATCGCAATCGGCAAGAACTATCCCGAAAAGGTAGCTGAAATTGTATCAGGCATTGCAGAAGGCTGTGTTCAGTCCGGTTGTGCTCTTATCGGCGGTGAAACTGCAGAGCATCCGGGTCTTATGCCTGTTGATGAATATGATGTTGCAGGTTTCAGCGTTGGTATTGCAGACAAGCCGAAGATGATTGACGGTTCAAAGCTTTGTGAGGGTGATGTACTTTTGGGACTCCGTTCTTCGGGTGTTCACTCAAACGGTTTTTCGCTTGTCAGAAAATCTTTGATATCAACGAGAAAACAATCAATGCCGAGTATCCTGAGCTTGACAAAACTCTCGGTGAAACATTGCTCACTCCTACAAAAATTTATGTAAAACCTCTTCTCGCTCTTATGGATAAGGTTGATGTAAAGGCTGTATCACACATCACGGGCGGCGGTTTCTATGAAAACATTCCCCGTATGCTTACAGACGGTCTTTCTGCCAAAATCAAAAAGGACAATATTCCTGTTCTTCCTATTTTCAAGCTTATGCAGAGAGTAGGTAATATCCCCGAGCACGATATGTTCAACACATTCAATATGGGTGTAGGTATGATAATCGCCGTTGCCAAGGAAGATGCAGACAAGGCTCTTGAGGTTCTTGCGGCTAACGGTGAAGACGCTGTTGTACTCGGTGAAGTAATCAGCGGTAATGACGGAGTAGTGTTTGAATAATGAAAAATATTGCAGTTCTTGTGTCGGGCGGCGGCACAAATCTTCAGGCACTTATTGACGCTCAGAACAGGGGAGAGATTAAAAACGGAAAAATCTCTCTTGTTGTGTCCTCAAATCCAAACGCTTATGCACTTGAAAGAGCAAAAAACAATTCGATTGCAACTGAGGTTATCAGAAGAAAAGACTATGCCGAATTTGATGAGTATGATTCTGCTGTAACCGAGCTTTTGAAATCCAAGGATGTTGACCTTGTTGTTCTTGCGGGATTTATGACAATTCTCGGAAAGCAGTTTATTTCTGCTTTTGAAAACAGAATAATCAATATCCATCCGTCGCTTATTCCGTCATTCTGCGGCGAGGGCTATTACGGACTCAGAGTTCATGAGGAGGCTCTTAACAGAGGCGTCAAGGTAACGGTGCTACCGCACATTTTGTAAACGAAGTGTGCGACGGCGGTCCCATTATCATTCAGAAAGCCGTTGAAATTCAGAACGGTGACACACCCGAAATTCTTCAGAAAAGAGTTATGGAACAGGCTGAATGGAAGATTCTTCCAAGGGCGGTTTCGCTTTTCTGCGAAGATAAAATTATAGTAAAAGACAATAAAACCGAAATTCTTGACTAACGGAGGAAAAATATGAAACCTGTATCACTTTACAATGACATTGCTTCAACTTCATATCCGGGCAGAGGCATTGTAATCGGCAAAAGTGCAGACGGCTCAAAGGCTGTTATTGCATACTTCATTATGGGCAGAAGCGAAAACAGCAGAAACAGAGTGTTTGCAGAAACCGAGGACGGCATCAAACTCAGGCTTTTGATCCGTCAAAGCTTGTTGATCCGTCACTTATCATCTATTCTCCCGTAAGAGTTCTCGGCAACAAAACTATCGTTACTAACGGTGACCAGACAGATACTGTTTATGACCTTATGAATGAAGGTCAGACATTTGAACAGTCACTCACAACAAGAGAATTTGAGCCTGACGGTCCTAACTACACTCCTCGAATTTCAGGTATCGTTGAGTGCGAAAACGGCAAGATGAACTATGCAATGTCAATTCTCAAAAGTGCAGACGGCAATCCCGATTGTTGCGAAAGATACACATTTACATATGACAAGCCGATAAACGGTCTTGGCAGATTCATTCACACATATATGAGTGACGGCAATCCGCTTCCGAGCTTTGAGGGTGAACCTACACTCGTAGAAATCGGTAACGATGATATTGACACATTTGCCGAGAAAATCTGGAATTCTCTCAATGAGGATAACAAGGTTTCACTTTTTGTACGCTATATTGACATTGCTTCAAATAAGGCAGAGTCAAGAATTATCAATAAAAACAAGTAATTTATTTTTCGGAAAGGATGAATCCAATGAACGAACTTGCTTTAAAATACGGCTGTAACCCGAATCAGAAGCCTTCGAGAATTTTCATGCAGGACGGCAAAGATCTTCCTGTTGAGGTCCTCAACGGCAAACCCGGTTACATCAACTTTCTTGATGCATTTAACTCATGGCAGCTCGTAAAGGAACTCAAAGCGGCAACAGGTCTTCCTGCAGCTGCGTCATTCAAGCATGTAAGTCCTGCCGGTGCGGCAGTTGCAACAGAGCTTTCTGACACACTCAAGAAAATCTACTTTGTAGATGACCTTGAACTTTCTCCAATTGCAAGCGCATATGCAATGGCAAGAGGTGCAGACAGAATGTCGTCATACGGTGACTGGGTGGCTCTTTCCGATACTTGCGATGTTCAGACTGCAATTCTCCTCAAGAGAGAGGTTTCTGACGGTATTATTGCTCCTGACTATTCTCCTGAGGCTCTTGAAGTCCTCAAGTCAAAAAAGAAAGGCAACTATAATGTCGTAAAAATCGACCCGAACTATGTTCCTGCTCCTATTGAGCATAAGGATGTTTCGGCATTACATTTGAACAGGGCAGAAATGAACTCAAAATTGACGAAGAAATGCTCCTTCAGAACATTGTAACAGATAATAAGAATTTTACAGAGGAAGCTAAGCGTGACCTTCTTGTTGCTCTTATTACTCTTAAATATACTCAGTCTAATTCTGTTTGCTACGCAAAGGGCGGTCAGGCAATCGGTGTAGGCGCAGGTCAGCAGTCAAGAATTCACTGCACAAGACTTGCAGGCAATAAGGCTGATATCTGGTATCTCAGACAGCATCCGAAGGTTATGAACCTTCCGTTTGTTGACAACATCCGCCGTCCCGACAGAGATAATACTATTGATGTTTACATTTCTGATGATTATGAGGATGTGCTTGCTGACGGTATATGGCAGCAGTTCTTCAAAACTAAGCCCGAACCTCTTACAAAGGAAGAGAAAAAGGCTTGGCTTGCAACATTTGACGGTGTTTCACTCGGTTCTGACGCATTCTTCCCATTCGGTGACAACATTGAAAGAGCAAAGCGTTCAGGTGTTAAATTTGTTGCACAGCCCGGCGGTTCAATTCGTGATGATAATGTTATTGAAACCTGCAATAAGTACAATATGACAATGTCATTTACGGGTATTCGTCTTTTCCATCACTGATAGAGGTGCGGTTATGAAAATTTTAATGATTGGTTCGGGCGGCAGAGAGCACGCTTTAATTAAAAAGCTTCTTGAAAGTCCTAAATGTACAAAGCTTTATTGCGCTCCCGGCAACGGCGGTATTTCAAGAGATGCCGAGCTTGTTAATATCGGAGTTATGGATAAA
>ENA-OQEX01000357-OQEX01000357.1-human-gut-metagenome-genome-assembly--contig:-NODE-357-length-25071-cov-2.825289_pt1 | contig 25071 bp, 36 predicted proteins | sample MGYA00242802_ERZ504649 | MGnify/ENA primary metagenome ERZ504649 (study PRJEB26092, sample SAMD00036194) | human gut metagenome | host: Homo sapiens | study: EMG produced TPA metagenomics assembly of...
GTTTGGTGTTTATTTGGTGCTTATGATTCCAAAAACACCACTCAAATAAAAATGTTTCGGATCATCCTGCTTTGGCAGAGCATAGCGGGAGCGAACCGCTGACCTCTACACTGCCAGTGGGATTAAAGCTGTTTCCGCTGTACGCTCTCATTCGCTAAACAACGTAGTTATAAGGATTTTTATATTCCTATTTCTCCTGTCATGCACCCTTGTCCACCTGTTTTTATTATCGTGTGTGTACAAAGTGTGTACAAAATCTGATTAGTGCATCGATGATTATGATATTACTGGAGGTTCAACCCCGAACCATGAAATATTGGTATACAGAATGACTCGGGAACAGATAAGAAAATTAATCCCCTATTGCGCTCTTTAAAAGGAATAATGAAAGCCACATAGATACGAGGTTCATCGCTTGGCTACGCATTTTATTTTTATATAATTGCAATTTGCAGCGTAAAAGCCTAGATCGTTTCGAAAAAATATAAGTCAATCAACCTGAACTATCTGATATATCACTGCTCACCATTAGCGTATAAAAATATTTAAAGCCGCAATTATCAATTGGTTTTAATAAAGTGCGTTGTTATTTGATGTTGCTTATTAAGAATCTCTGGTGCGCTAAGTGAAAATGCGGTCCACTTTATTTTTATGAATGGGCTTTTCTTAACTTTCAACTTAAAATTGTGAATTAATACAAATATTAACAAAACATCATTTTATTATACTAATTTGACTAAAAATTTGTATATTATTTATATTGATTGTTATTCCTTATTTTTTGTAAAATTTTGTTGATACAATATTGGAAAGAGAGTGGAAAGATGGATATTAAATTTGCAGCAATATACATAATAATTCCAACACTCTTAATTGTACTTGCGATTATGTTTAAATTGACTGTTAATCGAAATATTAATAAAATAGTTTTGCAAATATTATTACTTGAACTACCAACTGAAATCATTTTTTTGGCTATAAGTTTTATTGTATCATATATACTTTATGGGTTGGATAGCTCGTTCGCTAATATTTCTGATTTGGATAGCGTAAGCTCCAAGTAGTTATAGGATTTTTCTTATTTATGGTATATATTGTGGTTGCATTTATTATTTTTGCATTATGTAGATATACAGTTCGCTCGTTTGAATCTAAAAAAATTTCTGCTTTCTGGTATGGATTCTGCGCCACACTATCCTACGCATTTGCTTTGGGGGCTTACGTAATATCAATTTATGCTTTTGGAAAAGGGGTGCTTACACTATGAAAAAAAATAAGTGGCTGCAAAAGCTAAAAGATAGCAATTTAAAAGGAATTAATTCTACCGTTATAAGCATAGGCGCACTATTTTTATTGTTTTGTATTGTAGTGATATTTATGCTTACCATCATTCAAGGCAAATACACTATCGAAGAAACTTTTATATTCTTCGTTTTGGCTTTGCTCATTACCTTTTTATTTTTCTTATTAGTTTTAACTTTCTTAGTTATTAGAAATGGAAGGAAACAAATTAATAACAGAAATATAACCTATGACGACATGCGTTCATATTTGGAAGATAAAATTTCCGAGATACAATTAAAAATATCCTCCACCGACGAATCATGGAAAGAAGCTTATCATATTCCACTATCTGTTATAAACAAACAGCAAAACATAATAAATGACTCCATACAATTAAATAGTTTTTTGCAAAGCTATGGAATTACAAAAGAGGATTTATTTATAGACAAACATGCTATCTTTTGTTTAACGCCGTTCAGTTTAGACGGGCTTGAAGTTTTTAAAGTTGTTCGAGAAGTATGCTCCTCTAAAAGCTATCGTGCCTTTAGAGGGGATGAGAAGTATATACCAGGCGACATCTTTTCTGAAATTATTAGATACATTATTCATTCGAGGTTAATAATTGCTGATTTAAATGGGAAAAATCCAAATGTGTTTTATGAACTGGGAATAGCTCAAGCTTTTTCTAAAACAGTAATTTTGCTTGCGCATAGAGATTCACCTATTCCTTTTGATATAAGCAACAATCGTATTATTTTATATAAAGATTACGAAGATTTGAAAGAGAAATTATATGCTGCACTTAGCAATTTGGAACAACTTTAAACAGACACTTAATTAGGATATAGCCCTGCCGATCACCAGTCTTGTGTGAAGTTAACGTCCACCACAAAACCCCGCAGCTACGTTGATCGTGTGGCTGCGGGGTTCTTATTTTTATAGATGAGAAACTATGAACTGCTCAATCGGCCGGGCGATCCTCCTTCGGCGTAGTATAACTCAAGGCCAGCCTGCTGTCTGCCGTCCCCTTCGTCGTGGGATCAGTAATACACGCCCAGACAGATCCAATGACCGACACCACGATCACAGGGTTGCTCACCGCATTGCATAGGGCATCCCACAGCGCCGCCCAGGTCGTCATGTCCTGCCACTGCACACCCAGGCCCACTAGGATCGGGCTGACCAGGGCAATTACGAGCTGTATCCAAAACGTGGGGTTCTTCAAGCGTACTTTCCAGTTAATATTTTCAGCATATGTATTCCTCCAATTTTTAATTTCTGCCCTCCGCCACTCGACGGAGCTTTTGCGTTTTAGATCAGCTTGGACAGAAACCAAGTGACTGCTGTGATAATCATGATCGGGATTAATACCAGCATCCTATCACCTCACAATCACGGATGCGATCAGACTGATTAACGCCGCCACACCTGCGGAGATCCCAGCCGACAGCAGCTTATCCCACCACATGGACGGGCGGTGTTCAAGCGCCGTTAGCCGATCATTATGATCGTCCAGCGCTTTTTGGTTTGCCTCCTGGCTCGTTTTCACCAGTTCCGCCATCTGGATGGTCAATTCTTCGATTTTTTTCAGCCGCGCCTTGCAGTCGTCGATATCTTTCAGGTCGCGCGCAAAGCGCTCGTCGATTGTGCGGCGGCGCTCTGCGCAAAGCTCTGTAACAACCGGCTCCATTGCTCCACCGCCTTATACCCGCGTCAGGAAGGATACCGCCACCCAGGAGGTAATCTCCTTGAGCAGCGCCTCCTGGACGTCTTTATTGACTTGGATTTTGCTGACCGTATGTTTTTGGGGGCCAGCTGAGCGGCAGGCACCTTACTACCCCGCGCGGAGGTCAAGCCGCCGTATACCGCTCCCTTGTTGATCGTGACTGTGCAGCCAACCTCCACGGGCTTGGCCGCTGTGGGTGCACCAACTGCCGCCGCATCGACCAGCCATACACGCCCTTGCCGTCCTCGCTGATACAGTGGAAGGGATGCTTTGCGCCCGGTGCGGTTGCCGTTACTTTGCATTTGCTCGCGCCGCGCGTGCTGGCTGCCGCCGTCGCTGTGGAGGAGGCATACACCTTCCCGCCCGCGAACTGGACGATATCGCCCACGCCGATGGCTTCGGGCTTGGTAGAGGGTGCATCACCGCCGTGCTCCTTTTTCGCAGTCCAAGATAGCTGACCGCCGCCTTCGCATACGCCTCACCGACTGCCCTGAGCTTCGCATCTGAGTTGATCTTCGCCTGATCCTTTGCGTTGTCTACAAACGCATATTCGCCGAGGATGGAGGGGATACCCGTTGTGGCCGCCTGGCGGCACATGCCGAAGTTGTAGCTTGTGCCCGCCTTGCTCTCCTTGATCCCCCGGCTCTTTTGGCCGAGCTTCACCATTTCAGCAAGCACTTTTTGCGCTAGTGACTTCGAGGGCGCGTGCGTGTGCCAGTAGTAGACCTCGCAGCCCTCCCCGCCGCCGGCGTTATAGTGGATTTCGAGCACGAGGGAGGGCCGTTTCTTCTCGACTTCCTCCATTTTGTAAGCAACTGTGCAGCTTTTGTCCGTTGTGCGGGCCATGACGGTCTCGCATTCGTAATTTCTCAGGTAATTCTGGCAAGCCAGCGCGGTTTTGAGGGTCAGCGCTTTTTCGATGTATTTACCGCTTACCGCGCCCGGATCGTTCCCGCCATGCCCGGCGGCGATGTAGATTGTGGGTTTCGACATGTTGATCGCTCCTTAAATTTAAGATAATAGATAAGGCCACGCCGAAGATCGACGTGACCAATATCGAAATAGTGATGCTCGCCGCAAGGTATAGATGCGCCGCTGCGGCTGCAGCCTGGCTGTAGATCATATCAGCTTATGCAGCCGCACATCCCAGTTGTCCGCCGAGGATGCGGCACTGTCTCGCGATAGGCAAATGAATATTTTTGCTGTCGCGGCCGTGCGTTGAATCTCCGACGCCATCCCCCCAAAGCCGACTACAAACTTCCCGTCTGCAACACCGGACGTACCGGCCATGCTGGAGGACGTCCCGATTTTGATACGGTATACCACTTGCTTTGTCGTGTTGTTGTAGCCGCAGGACAGCAGCAGGATCGCGCTGTAGACAGATCGGTAATATGCCGCTCCGCCGGGGTTGTAGTTACCGCTGGCGAGCAGCAGGTAGACGCCGGTGGTTAGGCCATCAGCCGTGTAATAGATTGTGCTCGTGCTGTCGCCTGTCGCCCCTGCGGAGTAATATGGAAACAGCGGATGATAGGCGTGATCCAGTGCGCTTGCAGTGCTGTCTGCAACCTGGTGTGCCTGCATGATCCCTTCCTCGATCTTATTCATATTCACCGCGCTAACCGGCGTACCGTCCTGCACCTCGGGTATATGATCTTGCCATTTGGTTGGCGTGTAAGCCATTTGATCATCTCCTTATCTGTAATATGCGGTATTGTCGCCGCAGGAAAATGCCCCGCAGCGGCGTATTTTAAGCGTTTCGGCCGTCTGGCTCTCGTAGTGCTGCATCAACTCAAACGGCGCCTCCCAGCGGTTAAGGTCGCGGTAATCAACGACATCCCCTGCCGCCCAGGTTCTGCCGCTGTAATCCAGTCCAAACGCCCGAGCGAGTTCCCCGCAGCGGCCCTCAATCAATTGCAGGTTGGCGGCAGAGTAAATACTCTCAACGGTAAACGGCGTGAAGCATAGCTCCACGCCGTACCGAATATTTTGTTGTATGTGTCCGCGATGGTCTTGCAGTTTGCGAGGATCCGGTTGAAGGCCAGAGCATCGTTATTGCCTGCCTGGCCACCCTGCACCAGGTCAAACGTCTCGCCGTCGTCCGTTACATACAGGTCAAGATAGTCTCGGGGCGTCCAGCCCGTCTTAATATGCATCAGCCCTCACCTCCCAGATTGATCATCCAATCCGGCTGGCGGACCGTAGTGCGCATCGTGAGCGCCCCATCGTAATCGATCTCCTGCTTGATGATCACGCCGTTCAGAGGGCCGTATTTGCCCTCTACCGTGACCGGGTCACCCACTTGCAGGGACGCATCCCCACGCCAGTTACAGGTGATGTCCGCCTTGCCGTAGGTCCGCCGGAGATACATACCCCAGGTGAGCCGATCGAGTATGCCGACCGGGATTGGGTTGTCGACGGACATGCGGTTCTGCTCCTTGTTGACCACGCTGTCCTTTTCAGACGTGCCGGAGCCTGTCTGATCCTCAATCTTTTTGCCGTACAGTCTGACCGTGACATTGTACTCATCCGGATCCGTAAACACAGCGTCCGTCCTGACAGTAATCCGGATTGCATAGGAGGTCGCTGAGACCAGTGTCACAACAAAGTCGCTTGCGTAAGGATGCTCCACTTCGCAGCGGGTGTATGCGACCGGCTCCTCCGTAATCGCCGTGTAAGTGACAGGCACGCCTTTGGCGGTCTGTATGGCGGCGGTAGCCGCAAGGATTTCTTCGCCCGTATCTTCATACCGGTGCCAGGTGTAATCAATGCCGCCGAGCTCCTCGCGGGCCTCAATGGACGGATGCTCGTAGGACTGATCCAACGGGATTACGGCAACCGGCGTACGGGACATGGCGGTCAGCCGGGCATTGCCGTCCGCGTCGACATACAGCAGCTTGTGCAGGTATTGTGATACATATCGCAGGCACTCCAGGCGGTTTGTGCCTTTATCAAAGGCAGTCGGGGCCGATCCTGTAAAATCCGTCGCCGGGATCCACGGGCTAGCCCCAAGGCCGAGCACGAAATCCGCGAGGCTCTGATTATGGAGGTGGTCAAGGGAGCGGGCGTTGGGCTTTGCTGCGCCCTGCAATTTTCCGAGGATATCCACGGCATGCAGCTCGCCTGTGCCGCCCTTGCTGGTGGCTTTTGGGCAATAGTAGGCGCCGACTTTGGCATAGACAGGCTTGTGCTGCCCGTCGGATACGCCAATCCAGACGGTCATGATCTGATCCGACCGGACAGCAGATGCCACGCCGTTGGGATTGGCAACGTCAAACATGCCCTGCGGATCGGGATAGGCCAGGGCGCATTCGCCGGTGGGGATGGATTGGTTGGTGGGATCAGATTCGGAGATCAGGTTGCACGAGTAGAGGCTATCTCCGGTGGCCTCGAACAGCACGCCGTTTGCGATCTCGCGGATGCGTGCCCGGTGGAAGGGATGGCTCCACTTGCTGACCATGACCGTGACGGTATCGTAGGCGGCGCGGATACCGGTGATGTACACAATGGGCTGGTCATTGTTGCGGATGTGCCATTCCTGGTGGTAAGTTTCCGTGGATGATACACCGTCGATCGTGACGTCAAAGTCTACGGCGTATTCATTGGCTGCGGGATCAAAGCAGATGGTCAAAACGCTGATCGCACCGCCATTGCGGGTGCAGCTGAGCTTGACAGTGTCCTTCATAAACAAGCCGTCCTGATCGGACAGGGCGTTGGAGAGATAGCCGTAGACCTGCCCGGCCCAGCCGTTGACGAGGGCACGGCCGTCGAGGGGTGTGCGGTTGTACTCTCCCGTGGCATAAAGACGGTGCGGCGGGGATTTGTCCCACTGGATGGGCATACAAAGGCTGTGCGCGGTGCCGTGGGCGTTGATGCCCGTCGGCCAGCTTAATGGATCGAGCCGGACAATGAGGTCCGTGCGGCGTTCAGAGGCGCGCGAATAATCGTGGAATTCCTGGGGGACGGTGAGCATATGGAGTTCGCCTACCTTTCTATAAAGCTCCATTTGACGGTTTGATAGCCTTGCGGGATGTCATTCCGATCCAAGCCATTCACCTCCGTGGCAGTAATGTCGGAGCCATAAAACTCTTTCGTCTTCTTTGTCATGGTGGTGGCGTCGTAGTAGTTTAGTCGGAAGAAATTTTTCCCTGCGCCCATCTGGCGGAGCTGCGCATATTCCCGCGCAGTCATGTACAGCCAGACGCAGTTGATTTTCTCCTTCTCGGCAAGCAGCTCCTTGTTGAGCAGCGCGCCCTTGCCCACGGTGCGGCTGGCCTTGGTGACAACCTGCGTGACGGTGTGCTCACAGCTGGAGGGCGGCTTGGGGAAGGATTTGCCGTCGATTGCGTAGATGATGGGGATCACCTCCTTTTAAGGTATGAGAAAAGCACACCGTGAACCCTATAAAGAGCTCTAGTGTGCTTTTTTGGCAAGTTTTTGCGAAACGGCTTTACGAATGGAAAAGATTCAGGTAGAATATGGGATGAATAGGGAAGAACGACAAAGAGAGGAGAATTGACTTGACTGAAACATTAAACATGATCGCAGCGATCTGCACGATTATCAGCCTGCCGGTATCGATTATAGGGCTGTGCGTGTCAATTTATGCCGCGTCAAACATCGTGAAAATCAGGAACAGCGTATCGACGAACAGCAACAACAGACAACGGATCAAGGGGAATTACAATAACCAGGCGGTAGGTGATATCCACGTTGAAAAGTGAACAATCGGTAGAAGGAGATAACAATCTGCAGGCCGGCAGAGATATTAATCAATATGGAATCTCTTATGCAGATGCAAAAGAGATCGCAATGGATATTTATAGGAATGAACTTCCATACCTCACCAAACTGGCATCCGATAAAGCTTGGGAACGTGTTGAACCGGTGCTCAATGAGATCTTGGCCCAAATTCACCAGAAGAAACCGGAAGCAATCAATGAGTTCGCGGAGCCAGAAGTGCAATATATGCTAGGCAGCGCAATGAAAACGGCCAGTTCCACGGATGACAGCGTGGTTCACGATACGCTGGTTCAATTGGCGGTGGATCATGTTTTTAGTAAAGGACGATCATATGATCGCATTATTGCCGAACAGGCAATGGAGATACTCCAAAAAATGAATCGTGACATTCTTAAGAGCTTACAGGAATTAGCTTTTTGGAATGTGAAATGTAGCTTTGTCGCCGATTATAATATTATAAACCTTTTGACGAAGGGCATTTATTCATTTGATTATGGGACTTATCTTGAATCGATCGGCTGTGCAAAACTAAACAGTAAAAATATAGTTGAAAGAAAAGCCAATTTGTCATCTTCAGATGTTAAATTACGATATTTACAGGTACAGTCTAAGCAAATGTATAAAATTTATGGAATTTATTTTCATGTAGATATTTCTAAAATTGAGGCATTATCAGTTGAATTGTTTAGAAAGAAAATTAGCAAAGAAGATTTTTCATGGATTATAAAATCAATTGAAAATCAAAAAATAAGCCTTCAAATGTTCACTTCCTCAATGCCCTATACATGGATCGCGGAGGTAGCTTATAAGCTATTATGTCTAGAGGTCATCGATGAAAAGGAGCTATCGAATGCGTTAGATATATCCATACCGAAAATGTTTTATTCGAGAGAAGATATACTTGCGCTTATAACAAAAAAGCAACATCAATATGCCGTGAATCCTTATATCTTTGATTATGATTTAACGCCTGTTGGATATAAGATTCAGGAATGCCTTCCTCCGATGATAGAGATGCACGGGCGTACTGCGATGAATTTAACAGATTAACGTTAGATGGCTTTATACGCCAAGTTCAAAGACAAACCCGCACCTGATCACAAGTGCGGGCGTTTCCCTTATTCGTAGTGCGTCCACATACTGTAGATCGCAACCGCTTTTTCATCTTCATAGACCTTGTACACCAGCCGATGCTGGACGTTGATCCGGCGGGAATAAAATCCGTTGAGATCGCCCACCAGCTTTTCATAGGGCGGCGGGTTCTGCCACGGTTTTCCTTCAGGATATCGACCAGCGACTTAGCCTTTTTGGATAACCCGCTCTGCTTGAGCTTCTGTAAATCCTTCTGCGCGCGTTTTGAGAGCTTGACCTCATACATCCCTACCACTCCAAATCATCCGCATTTGCCATACTGTCAAGCGGCTCTTTCGAGCTTTCAAGGATGGCCTCTGTCAGTCCGGGAACCGCCGCGATATGCAGCGTTTCCATCAGGCCGTTGTATTCCTCTTCGCTCATGATGACCGCATTTCCCTTTTTGGTATTGACATTGATGACGTCATTGTAGGTAATGGCCTGGTCAATATACTCAAACAGATTCTTGCGCAGGTTCGTAATATTGGTATTTGTCATTTGCTTCGCCTCCTGCTCTCAGTATATGTACATTATACCGTACATATACTGAGAATGCAAGGGTTTCAACAATTTAACTGGCGTACTTCACCCGATACTTCTTACCCTTCGCCGCGATCGGGCGAGGGTTGCCGTGCTCTGCGAGCCAATTGCGCACCATGTCGAGCACCGGGGCCTTGTAGCGGTCGTAGTCTGCTGCGTGGCCGTTGCGGTCATAGGGTGCATGGACGATCATCTGCTCCGGAATGGCGAGGGTGGAGACGATCGCGCCGACGGCCTGCGCATGGGGCTTGCCGGACGCTTCGGACAGGATTCCAAGCGCTTCGGCCATTTCCGTGAAGTCGTATGTAAGCTCATCTACCTCCAGCGGCGGCGTAGGGAGTTTGAGGCCCTCGTTGCGGTAAAGATCGGTCAGGGCCAGCACCTTGTAGCTTGGCTGGATTCCGGCGCTGTCGTAAGCGTCAATGAGCATCCGGGCGGATCGGTTGGCGGCGTTCAGGGCCATTGCGCGGGCGCGGAGCTTGCGGGATTCGTCGTCCGGGAGTGCTTTGCCGGTTTTGATACGCTCCCGCATCTGTTCAAAGGCGGTGACATAGGCGGCGGTGAACAATACACCTTCTGGCCGGTGAGCTTGTTTGCGACCATGTCGCAGCCTTTCTTGGTTAAGAGGTAACAAGGGCGGATTTCTCCTTTGCTGTCTGGGTAGGTGCTTTCGAGGAAGAAATCAACCAAGGGAAAATTCCCTTCGTTAAGATAATCGCAATAAGAGCGAATGGCCTTCATCAAATCGTAATGCGGCCTGTCGATCATCTTTGCCACCTCGCGGCTGTCGGTCAGAAGTTGTCCGTTCTTCTCAAATACTTTCAGTTCGTTCATGCTGCTTTTCCTCCTTTTTCGTCGCACATTTTGCATTAACGATTTGGTCAAGGTTTGCAATTTCCACTGCCATCTCACGCAGTGAACAGTTTAGCAGGCTTTCGTACCTGCCGAGACGAGTGGCAAGATTGGCATATGCCCAAGGCTCGTTGACGTTTTCTGCGCCGACCCGCTCTTCGCCGACTGATTCGGTATAGATGGATAGCGCATCGTAAATCTGCTGTAGATTCATGCAAATTTCTTCAAGGTCTAATGCTGATGACATAAAAATACCTCCTGAACTTCGTTGAAATTCAAGAGGTAGTCTGATATAATAGATTTATCAGACTACGGTCTGGTGTGGATAGAACATTCGGGACGGTCGCCAAACTCAACCCCGTTTGTTCTATTTTTTAGGCCTTCATAAACCTTCTGAATTCCCTCACGGATAACCTCCGCTTTCGTTTTGCCTGTAGCCTCACAGCAGAATTCTAGCATTTCCCTATCCTGATCAGATAGCCGTAATTCTATTCTTCCGGTTTTAGGAGCCTCAGTAGGTCTGCCTGTTCTTGGGGACATTTTACGCCTCCTTTCTTTTGTACGGACATATATTAACTTATTTACGTACAAAAGTCAAGACACATTTAAAATTAATCACATGTGACACCTATAAAGTATTCCATTGCCTTAATGTTGTAAATAGTATAACTTCACAAAGATTTGGAAGGTTGACAAAAAGCCAAATACTCGTAAAGTATTTGACCCGTTGTTTAAATTTCAAAAAAGAATAAAAACTATGGATTATATAACTTTTTAGAAGAGACAAAAAAATGGTCATTTTGACGAACGAATTTTTTTAGTAGCATCATAAATGTATTTTTTTGACTATTTGTTTGTTTTAACCGCTTGCAAAATCTTGTAAAATATGCTGTAATAAAGGAGTAAAGACAGGCAAGCGATTGGCTGTGTTTGCTGTCAGGCTCCGCGAGTGGCCTGTGGATTGAAATAATTTGGAAGATGAAGAGGCCCGCCGCGTTCAAGTCAGGCTCCACACGGGGCCTGTGGGTTGAAATTTTGACGGGTTGTTGTCTATTGACTTAACGTTCTTGTCGCACCCCTCGCGGGTGCGTGGAATTCTTGCAACGTGTTATGGCACAAACAAGCTTTAGGGAGGAATGTACGGTTGAGTATTAAAGATGTTTTAAAGCAGAATGGTTGCACAACGGCTATGTACGGCGGATCGATTAAGGCAGCGGAAAAAATGCTGCTTCCGGATGAAACGGTTATATCGGCATTAACATCAATTGTCGCTGAATTACCTTCTGGCCACCAGATTCATCCGAATACTCACATAAAAGACAAAGAGTCCGGTGTTGTTGTTCTTACAAATAAACGATTGTTTTTTGTTCAAAGCATCTTAGGGCAGTGTCACTCCAAAGAGATTCTATTAACGGATATACAGTCAATAGATCAAAAAAATGTGATTGATATTATGATGTCCAGCGTACTTAGAATTCAGGGGATCACCATATCGTTTGAAATGGACGGAAAGAAGAAGCAATTATCTGCTTTCGCTGATAAAATCAACCAAGAGCGTATCCAAAGTAAAAGTGCCGGGGCACACGCTGCGAATTCTTCCGTTGGAAGCCTTGACGATTTAGAGAAACTAGCAAATCTCATGGATAAAGGTATCATTACAGCCGAGGAGTTCGAGACAAAGAAAAAGCAAATATTAGGTCTTTAATGATAACTCGCGGGGCTCCCCATAACCGGGGAGCCCTCTTTTCATTTCTCCACAAACGGCCAGGAGATATCCTGATACAGAATCGGGATTTGCGTCACACGGTCCGCGAGCTTGACGGTATAGGTCAGATCGCCGCTGTAAAACTGCCCCTCCCGGATCGTCCCCGTGCCCTCGTCGTAGTAGCGCAGCCGAAAGAAGTTTTTGCCCGCGCGCATTGCTTTGAGCCTGCGGAGCTGGGGAAGGGTCATCTCCGACCACTTCACCGAGATCGACAGCTTTTCGGCCAGCAGTTCCTTTGTCATATACGCGCCCGGCCCAACGGTGCGCTGCGCGTCCGTGACGATCTGGCTATCCGTGTATTGGATGCTGGACATGTCGGGAGGCGCTGGAAACGGCACGCCGTCCACAGCATAGACCATAATAATCACACCTTTACTTTGATGTACCCAGCGCGGTTACCCTCGCGGAAAACCGGCTTTGCAACTAGCCGGCCAACCTTCTGGCCATCCATATAGACATCGCCCATGATAGTGGCTTTCTTGCCGAGATTGCTATTGTTGATGGCGTTGAGGACGGGGCTATAGACATTGCCCAGCTCCTCTCGGACGATTTGCCGGATCAGCCTTCCGGGGCCTCCAGATTGCGGCCGTGCGTCTGGTCGCCGAGAATGGCCGCGAATTGCTGGTTGGGCGGGATCACTGCGCCGGTGGCGAGGCGAGGTATTTGCACTTGCGGGATTAGGGGGATGCTGAATCCCAGCGATTTACCGCCGATGCCGGGAACCCAGGACGCACGTCGAAGCTGAGCTTGTTGATGCCGCGAACCAACACGTTGATTCCCCGGATAAAAAAGTTTATGAAAGATTCAACCATCGTAATCCATCCATTCACATAGCCCTTAAAGGCTTTTTTGATGAAATCAAACGCTCTTGTAAACGCGCCTTTGATTCCGTCCCATAGGCCGGAGAAGAAATTTGAAATCGGCTCCGTAACGTGTTTGTGAAACCAGTCCCCGGCTTTGTTCCAGGCGTCTTTGATTTTGTTCCAGCATTCTATGGCTTTTGCCTTTATTTCGTCCCAATGGCGGATGCAGAGAACAATGACAGCTATTAATGCGCCAAGGATGATTGTAACGAGGCCCGCTTTTGTTTGGGCAAATTGGAGCGCTAGCCCAACTCCTTTTATGATCCCGGAGGCCACCGCGCCAACTGCATTCCATATGCCGATAGCAACGTTGACAAGCCCCCATGCCGCAGCAAAGCTGCCAATGATAATTGTGATCGTCTCAACTGTTTTTTGATGGCTGCTTATCCAGTCAGATATCCGGGTCAGCGCATCGGCAATCCATCCCAGCACAGACACGATCACGCCGCCCGTCCACTTCGCGACGGGCTCGAGAAAATTATCCCAAAGCCAGAGGAACAAAGGCTTTACAGCTCCAACACACTACCGATCAGTTTAATCGCACCCGCGATCACGTCGAGAACGGCCGGAAACAGGCATTCCATCGCCCACTTTGCCAATGGGCCCGCGATGTTATCAAGAAACCACGACAAACCATCAAATAGCCCTGCCACGATTGGGGAGGCGGCCTCCGCGACACGGGCAAGCGATTCACCCAGCGGCTTCAAGTCAATGGCAAGAAGTCCAGAGAAAACCGGGAGAACGCTTCTTTCAGCCCATCGAAAGACTGGTGACACTACTAAAATCAACCCGCCGAAGCGGCTCCAGCATCCTTTCAAACGATTCCCGCACCCGGTCGGCCAGCCCAACAGTTTCCTCCGATATCCCGACTGTCTCAAACATATCCTGCGGTGCAGGCTTCCCATTGTCCGCAGATGCGCCTGTTTGCTTCTGCTCGGAGATGTTGTTTACTTGATCGAATGATGCCAGCGAGCCCATCTCCTTGTCGGCATCCTTCGCCGTCTTTGCGGTATCCGCCACGCTTTTTGCGTAGTCCACCGCGGCATATTTCGCCTGTGTGAACGTCGTCGCATTCCCAAACAGCCGGGCTGAAAACGCCCCAACCGCGTTCATGGCCGTGACAAACGCATTGGCCACGGTTTGGATGATTGGCGTAAGGGCCTGTAACGCTGGCGCGCAGGCGGCAGCAATCGAATTGCGCACCTGCAAAAAGGACGAGGACAGGCCGGACATTGATCCATTGAAGGACGTGCTGGCTTGCGCCAAGTCTGCGAAGCCGGCTTTCATGGCCTCTATGGCTTTGCTTACGCCCATATAGAGCATCATACTTTTCAAGGCAAGCCCAAGGTTCAGCGCACCCCTAGATGCTGATTTAGCCGACTTCCCGACCCCCAACAGCCCCGCTGATGCTTTCTTGCCGCTCTTGGAGGTTTGCTTTAGCTTTTCGTTGAGCTTTTGCGTGCTGGCCGCGCTTTTTGCGTCTTTTCCTGATGTTCCGCCAGGGCAGTGCGCTCGTCGGCAAGCTGCTGCGTGTTTTCTGCTATTTGCCGTTTTAGGTCTGCGGCGGACTTTTCGGCTTCCTTCTGCGCGGCGGCGAGTTGCTGATGCTTGTCGGCCGCTTCCTCTGCTGCCTTGACAAGCTTTTGGTATTCGGCGTTTGAGGAGAGTGCGTCATTTGTGAGTTGGTCTACCTTGCGTCATCAAAGCCAAAGTCGTGTTTGTATCGCTCGTTTTCCTGGAAATTATGCATCTTATCTCCGGCTGCCGCCGCTTTGCTCGCAGCCTCCAATGTCGCCTGCGCGGCCTTCTCGGCCTTTGCCGCATCTGGTCATAGGATTTGCCTAGCGCGGCGTTTTCCTTCTCCAGGTCCTTGATCCGCTGCGCGCTCTTTTCCAGCGCTTGCAGGTCTTTTTCAGCCTGCCGCGCATCCGATTGGATCACCAGCTTAATCGAGCCTTTCACCATCGGTGTCGCCTCCTTTATTTCAACCCACGCTCTCCTACACGGAGAGACCTAATCATCGGGATTCAGTTTTGCCATAAATTCTTCCTCCGCGCTGCGCGTTTGTGCGTCCTTCTCGCCGGGCAAATCGAGGATATCCCGCAGGCGGTAATACACCGCCCGTTCCTCCTTGGTGAGCTTGCCCTGCTGCTTCTGCTGGCGCAGGTGCAGCATCTGCTGGAACATGCAGTCCGGGTCAAGGTCGAGGAAGAAGTAGCAGAACTTCCACCAGTGCAGGTATTTCACCGTTTCAAGGTCAATCCCATGCGTCTGCCGGATGGCGGAGTAAATGTACTTCGCATCCTTCGCAAAGCTGTAGATCCGCCGGGCAGGAGAACCGGCTTCCCCTTCCTTCTCTTCGCCGCAGTTCAAAAAATATACCGCCAGCTCGCAGGCTTTCTGCGTGTCCGGCGGTATCTCTTTGTACAGCAGGCGGAGCATGACCAGCGTTTTTTCCCTGGCCGTCAGCTCTTGGTCCTCCCAGGCGAGGATACATTTCAGGCCGATGCGGTAGTCAGTGTTCAGCGCATATTCCCGCCCGCCGATCTCGACGGAGGTCGGGAACCGTCCGGCCAGGATGTTCATTTCTTCAACGCCCTCTTTGATTCGTTCAGGTATGCGGCGACCTTGCCCGCCCGAGACTCTTCAAAATGCGGCGCAAGGCCGGTGAAGAACTGCTCGATCGCAGACAGGCTCAGCGCCCCGCCGAACACCATTTCACTTGTGCCTGTGCCGAACACTGTATCGATCTTCGTATAGAGATCTTCGCAGGCCTCGCGCAGAAATTGGAGGCGCGCGCGGATGTTCTGCGGGATCCCGTATTCATCCACACTGTTGTCGACTTCCAGCTCCTGCGCCCTGGCCTCATATGTCTTCTCCGCCTGTTGCAGCTCGCCGATCAGGTCGTAAACGCGCTCGACGAAGCATACGTCGTCGGGATTGAAGTGCAAATCCCCGACGTGGGCGCCGTCGCGCTCAATTGGGATGGTTAATCCAGTTTGAATCTTCATGTTTCATGCTCCTTTCAAGCGAGCGCGGAGCCGGCGGCCGTAAAGGTTACAACGCCGCCCGCGATCGCCGCCGTCCCGTAGGTGCGCTCACCCGTCCAATGGATGTTGTAGGGGATAGAGAGGCCCGCCGTATCGCCGCCATAGGACTGCACGGCGACAATGCCTTTCTGCGTCCAGGCGTCATACTTGCCGGACGCGTCCGCGAAAATGTTGACGCACAGGAACTCCAGCTCAACATCAGTCAGTGTCTTGCGGTATTTCACGATATCGTAAAGGATCGGGAAAAGCTTGCTGTCCTTCCGGCAGCGGTAGGGCTCGACGGATGTCTGTTCCTCATAGCGGTCAAGGGTTGTGGTGGTAACGCCGGTCACGTCCGCAGTGGTCTCAACGTTGGGGTTGAGCTCGATGGACATGTCCTCAATCTTATCGCCCTGTAGCTCCCATTCGGGACTTTCACCGGTCGCTACGTTTGCAAAGAGCTTAAATTCTTCGCGCTTGACATAACCTTTGCCGGTAATTGTAGGTTCGCTCATGTATCATATCTCCTTTCAAAAATAAGCTGGATTTGAATTTGATAAGTGCCGAGGCCGCTGTCGTCGATATCCATCAGCATCACATTGCTGACGCTAATCTCAGATACCCTGTATGGATCGGGCAATGCGGGAAAAATCTCATCTCGGTTACGCTCCTCCAACCAGTTGCAGAAGGAATCCAGAAAGTCATAATTGTCCCGCCGGTCTGCCTCGTCACCGCTATGCTCCCGAGCCCAAAAAACGTAGCTGTTCTGGTAGGTAACGTTTCCGAGAATATCCTTTGACGCCACGCCGCTGCCAGCAGGGGCCAGTGCATAGCTTGACGGCGCGTTCGGCGTCAGGTCGGTCAGTATCATCTCCATACCGTTAAATTCCATAAGATAATCCTGCAAGGTTTTGATGATGCTCATACTGCTTTCCCTCCAAGCTTCTTGCGATCTCGCCGAGGATTTTCTGCCGGTCGTCTGCCCACATGCGGACGTCCCAGTGGGAGCCGCGCATAGGCGCACCGTGGTAATGCAGCGGCTTCCCGGCCAGATGCTTTGTTTCCCCGAACCGTGCCCAGGAGGAGCCGTTCGGGGCAAGCATGAGCTGGCCGAAATACTGATACTGTGCATAGGGCGTGTTGTAGAGGATACCGTCCTCCAGCACCTCGTTCTGCGGGCTGTGTGCCAGAATGCCGTTTTGAAACGGCGTATATTTCTGCATGTGCCGGTAACATTCGCTCACCAGCATTTTCTGTACCGGACCGCTCGGTGTAAGGCCAAGCTCCCGGAGGAAGGCTTTCGCCTTAATATTGGATACCACTATAATTTTCACTTCGCCGTCACCTCCAGATGGTCCATGCCACTGCCAAACAGCTTGCAGTCCGCCGACACGATGCTCCGCACGTCGTCGAAGCCGGAGAGCTCCTTTGCGGCGCTATGGGCAATCGGGATATTGATCTGGCCGCGGCAGATATAGTCGCCGGGCTGAAGCGTCCAGCCGGAGCGGTATTTCCGCCATTCCTGCGGCTTTTGATAGCCCCTAACGGACATGGGATGATAATGGTTGCATTAGATGAAGAGACCGCCCCGGTTTTCCGCAGGACGGCCCCTTCGATATCGTTCCAATACACACCAGTCAGAACAGTGCGTTTCCATTTTTCCGCGTTTTCCTCCACATATTTGTTGTAGAGAGTCACGGCATCCGGGAACATGCTCATATCCATTCCACCGTCCTCATAAGCCCGCGGGGCCGAGATAGAGGCGAGCTGCCTCCAGCAGGGCACTTTCTTTCGATTTACCGCTGGAGCGTAGGTCCGTGACCAGCTGCCAACAGACTGGCTGACGATCTCTCCGCCCTCCTCGTTGCGCTGCCAGGCCTCGGCGACGGCACAGGTCGCCATTTTGACTGCCTCGTCATCTAAATGCTCTGCCGCACTGCTGACGGTTTGCAGATACGCGCACGCTCGAGCGGCCAAACGGCGAAAATCATCTGGCGGGATAAAGCTGCCAGATAGGTGTTGATGTAGTAATCATAATCCACCATAGACAGATTCCCCCGATCAGGCGGTCTTCGGCTCAATTGCAATCCCTTTTAGGACGGCCGCTTTCAGGGTGTTTTTCAGGGCCACACCTGCAATCAGCTCCACTTCGCCCTTTTTAACGGCGCCCGGTGCGTTTAGGTCAGGCATGTAGCTGTTGATCACACTGTTGCCGGTCGGAGATATGCCGTGGAAGCCATCCAGGCCCATCACGACGGCATAGATGGACGTGCTACCGGCCGCACTCGCCGAAGCGGCGCTAGTTTCCACTACGTCCACTGTTGCGGATCCATTGTAATACTTACCTGCATCCAACAAATCAATGCCGTTGTAGGTCTCTACGACACGGCCAAAATCATCCTTGGTCCGATCGTAATAACCGGCCCGGCGGGCGGCGGAGCGTACGCGGTTGAGCATTTTTTTATTCATGAGCAGCATGGAGGGCGTGCCATCCAGCACAGAGAGGAAGGCATCCAGTTCATCGAGAAAAGCCTGCGCATTGCTATCCAGCTCCGCGGAGGAGGTCAGGCTGACCGTGCTGGTGATCTCTGTGGATGTGCCGGAGAGCAGCTTTTTCAATCCGTCGAATGTGTTGGTTACATATCCCGCGCCGCTGGCCGTGGAGGTGCCGTTGATTACCAGGTTGTGGAAATAGTTGCTGGTTGCCTTGATCTTCTGTTCCGCCTGGAAGGCCAGCTCATCCACAGCACCGGAAGTGCTCTGGATCACGCGATCCAGCTGGAAACTGCCGCCCATGATAATGGCCTTCGTAGTTTTCTCCGTACGCTTCGCCTCTCCGGGCGTATATTCGCTGTTGATGGTGCGTACAGCGGCAGTCGACGGGGTAAGCAGCTGTACATATCCGTAAGACAGGGTACTGCCGCCGGTACCGGGGGAAATGGAATTGTCGAATGTTAGCCGATCCAGCAGCAAGGAACTGCGCTGGAATGTGTCAATAACCTGCTGGTCTACTTTGTTAGTCATGCCGACCTTGGCTTCTGCTAAAGTGATAGGCATAAATCAAATCATCCTTCAAGTCATATTTCTCGCGGAGTGCTCCGGCAAGAGTGGCGGGAACTGCCGCAGGTGTGTCCTTATGTTCCTTTGCACCGTCCACGCGGCTTACAGGCGAATTGTTGTCCCTTTCCCCAAACATGTAGTCGTGGGACTTTTTCAGGGCCTCGATCTGATCCTCCAGACCCGTCAGCTTATCGCCGTCCAGCTTGATCTTATCAATGTCCAGCAGGGCCCGCACAACTTTCGCATCCCGTGCCTTGCTAGAGAGTAGAGCCACCTCCAGCGCATTGTCTAGCCGTAGCTTCGCGGTATCGTCGTCGTACTTTTGCTGGAGCGCGGCAAGATCGGCTTTGAGCTTTTCCACGTCGACGCCATCGAACTTCTTCACGGTATCCTGTAACTGCTTGATGGTGTCGTTTGCCGCCGTTACTTTTTGCGCTTCGGCGGCGGTGAGAGCTTTTTGCGCCTCAATATCTTTTCCGTTTTCCGCCATAATGGCATCGATGAGTTCTTTGGGGAGCTCCTGCTCACCCACCGTGAGACTTTTCAAAAATTCGCGTTTCATATCGCTCCTTCATCCGCTGCGCTTTGGTAACGAGGGTCGCATCCTCTGCGGCGCCGTAGTTTTGTGACTTCGACCCGGTCAAATTTGGGTATTACAAAAGCCCGCCCTTGCATTTGATTGCAAAGGTAGGCTTCATAATCAATTTGTGATTACTGGTTGTTTAGAGAAACGGATGCATAGCAACACCGGCCATTTTGCCAAGCTCCACACTCCTCTTTCAGGCAATCTTCCAATTCAAAAATATACTGGTCGATCTGGCTGCAAGCCTTGGGAGACTGTGAATCCTCATCGCACTTCTGCGCCCAGCACTGATAATGCGTCTCGGATTTCGGTTATATGGGCATTTCAAGCGGCATCTCTCCAAAACAATAAGCCACCGGCGCAACCGATGGCTTATCCGTATATTGCTTTGTACAGCGATCTGTTTTCATCGTCCTTCGATGATCTCAAACCGCCCACCCTGATATTTTCCACAAAGAGCTTGCGGTTTAGTTGGCGAGTACAGGTATCCGCAAGGTTCCCGGCTTTCATCAATGATGCGCAGGGCGCCGGTCAGTTCGTCTACTTCCAGCACTTCATAAATCCCATCCGGATCCAGGCCGGTTGCCCCAATGCGAGGCCCGATATATTTGACTTTCATTTTTCTTCACCCTCACAAGCTTGATTTCATCCACAGGCATCTTTCCGTTTTTCTCGTACCAGTGGAGTTCATAACGGAAAATATCCGTTTCCGCAATGCCGGTTTTCTTCTCCCATTGCCGCGGGTCGCCTCCATAGAGGCTGTACAGCCGCTTCCAATCTCGAATTTCCATTGCTGTGCCTTTACCGGCGATCACATGCACATCCTGCAAGGATGCGCCGCGGGGAACAATCCCGTGCAGATTGGGCAGATTTACCTCTACCGAACTGGAAAGCCTTCGGTCAGGGACTTCGACTTTCTTTGGAAGCTTCGCCTGCGCTTTTATTATAGCATCGTCGCGCATGGATTGGAACACCCTCGCATCATGCGTGGCCTTGGATGCCTCACCTCTTCCGAATCCGTTTACCTGCTCCCGGTCATATTGCTGTTTCAGACCTGTCTGCCGCAGGAAGTCCCTTTGCACATCATGCCATTTTTTTTAGCTTTGCGGCACTCTCGGTTGTGTCGAGTCCAGCCGCTTTCAAGGCCGCGTTTTCCCGCTTCCATCGCCTAATCTGACGCTCTATGTACCGTTGCCTTTGCGTTGCCTCATATTCAGTCAATTTTTGGCCGTTGTATTCGTACTTCGGGGCGTTCAATTCTTCCAGTTCTTTTTCTGTGTAGCCGGTTCGCTGATTCCTTCGAAGAACGGGAAGAAACTATGCCTACAGTTCCATCCGCCAAGCCCCGCGCCAGAGCCGTACCCAGTTTTCTCTTGGAAGTCTGGATACTTCGAGTGCGTCCCACTACGGGAGTTATATTTTTCCCTGCCACCCGGCATGTTGGCAATCCCGATTCCCGTTCGCGCCCCAGCATGGCCGTCACCTCGACGAGATCACAACCCATCTCGTCTGCCCGGGCTTCCTGCAACTTCAAGGCCGTCTGGTTGATGCCTGTGAGCACGGCCCGACGGACGGCTACGTCCAGATGGTCGACGTGTCCGGATGGATATGTAATACTCTCGATTCCTTTGGAGGAGAGCTCCTTGAATTGCCATTCGCGTAGCCTCCTGATGAGAAAATGCGCCGGAGCTCACCTGGAGCCAGGCACGGTCAAGGGCACGTTCGAACTGCTGCGTTGCGGTCGCTGCGGTAGTCCGGGCCAGGTTCTCGAAAAGTCCCGTTGTGTTGCGCATGCCGGCATCCATAACGGCCTGTAGTGCCGGGGAGGCCGCGAGTGGAGGAGGATCGAGTCCGGAACGGCGGTATACCGCATCGTCGAACTTCAGGGTTTCCTGCCCAGCCTGCGCCAGGAGCCGTTTGATTTCCCGCTCCGTTTTTCCAGTCAAAGAGGATAGGGATTTTATGATGTAGCTGCGGTAATTGCCCATTTCAATGAGCCTCTGGTATTGCCACTGTGTGGCGGGCCCATACAGATCAAATGCGGCGATCCGGGCGGCCATGTTGGCGAGAATGTCCTGTTCCACCTGACTGTACAGCTCCACCATAGAGGAGGGCAGTTGCTCAAGATACTTCGGCCTCAGCATGGTTATTCCTCCTTGCTAAATCCCATCCAATCCTCATCCGATTGATCTGGCGCCACCATCTTTTTTGCAGTCTCTTCATCTTCGCCGAACCACTTCATGCGGTATTCCCACTTCTGCATGAATCCGTCCCGCACGTCCTGACGATCCCGTTCCCGCTCTGATTCTTTGTCGATGATGTAGCTGTCCTCAAATTGGATGGTCACCGGAGTTTCCGGATGCACTGGGGCCCCCATTACTTCGCGACCAACCCACAGCGCAGCCTTCACAACAGCCTTAAGCGCAGCCTCCACGGGGATGTAATGCTTTGCTGCATTCTGGATCAGTTCCTGCTTATCGCCCGTGTACTGCGTTGCTGTAACGATACTCCCTGCGTTGAACTGATAGTGCTTCGTGCCCAGGCCGCACTTGAAAGACAGGTAGTCCAGCATGGCCTGCACGCCGTCTTTATTCTCGGCAACCCGCAGGGCAGGGTTGAACTCATATATGAGTTCTTTCTCGTCCAAATCGATTGTATCGCCGTCCATCTGCATAAAAAGTTGCTGGGCAACATCATCGGGTGCGATTGTGACTGTGTTTCCGTATCCGTCGCTTACGTGCCGAATCAAAGATTTGTTGTAGAACACCTTTTTTCCACCCAAATAAAAATCCCGACAGAAATTGTTGAAGGCCAGATCAACGCCTTGCAGGGCATCCAAAGCGTCAGCATACACCGCCATACCCATGCCGTTATTGTGATCGATGTTGTTGACTGCGTTGGGGCTGACAATGGCAAACAGTGATAAGGGGATCCCGTATGCCACACTGGAGCAATCCCGGGCGGGAGTTTCTCCGGCATCAGGATATCGTTTGCCGCTCTGAAATAGTAATTGCTAATCCGGTAGGTGCTGTCCTCCTCCAACTCGTGAAGCTCCAGATAGAGGTGTGCTTCCCCCTTGTGGATTTCCTCCGACACGAAGGCTGCCTCCGTAATAATTCCGTTGCGCATGGACAGCGGGATAATTTTCTGCGCGTCCAGATAATCGAGTGCGAGACGGGCCCCCTCGTCGGGCAAAATCCCACCGTCGACATCCATAGCCATCCCTTTCGCCTTGACGACGAACGCGCCGGTTCCACTGAAAAAGGCTTTTTCAATCAACCGGTTGCCGCAATCCCAAAAGTTTAGCCGCCCGAATTCGCCACCATCTCCGTCGGTTTCGCCTAAGAGGAAGGATGCGCTCGCCTTATCTTCCGGGACGATCTGCGTCTTTTCATTGAGCAGGATGGAGGCCCAGTCCTGACAGACCTTTTTTGCCATACGCAGGCTGTATAGCTTCCTCTCCCGTGTGGTCCCGTCCGGATTGAGCTGATTGTATTGATGGAATGGCCGATAAAATCCACGCCACCAATCAACCCACACGGAAATATGCTTGTAGTATTGGGAATCGACGTGGTAGCCTTTATTCTTGTTCAGCCAATCGATCACTGTCGCAATGTTCATGCGGTACTCCTTTCGGGAAGCAATTTCTTCATGAACCGCTCCCACGAATATTCAAATGCATCCAAGATGTCAATATCGCTGGAGAAGTTGTCGAGACGCACATCTTTGCCTTTCTCAGCAGAGTCCTTGTCCCATATAGCGCTTTTCAGGCCATTGATAACCAACTCGCAATCGGATAGGATGTTGAGCTTACCGAGATTCAGCAGGGCTGTTGTACAGTAAATACGCTGTGTAATCTCCTTTTTGGCACTGTCACCGAACGAGATGCCAAGCCCAGCCTCAAAGGAAGCTTTGCGCAGGCCGTTGATGAGGTACTGGGCCTCGCTGTCCGCAAAGCAATATTTGATGTACAACGAGGGAAGATCTGCTCTCAATCGCTGGACGAACCCGACGAACTCCGCATTGAGCCTGTTCGGATCAATATCGCCCTTGCGCCCTTGGATATGATGATCCCGGATAACCAAAAGCCCGGAGAAACCCCGAAGGACAGCAGTTGCCACGAATGCGGTCAAGGAACGGTTCCCGCCGAAGTCCACGCCGATTGATACGAAGTCTACAGATGCCAGAATGCGCCGCCGATCTTCTTCGTTCAGCTCTGCCCAACAGATGATATTGCGATCCGGTTGATCCGCGAACGCCTGATAAACCAGCCCATCCGCAACACACCGCTCGCCGAGGATGTCCCTACGGTACCACACGCTCTCCTGGTCGTACTGGCTGACGATCTCCTCGATGCGCTGCTTCAGGATCGTCAGATTATCTCGGATCGTGAAGTGCTCATAATTATAGCCGCCAAGCAATGTGCCGGCGGCCTGCATAGATGCATATTTGTCGATGTACTCCGCGTAGATCGGAGCGTTCGGGTTGTCGGGGTTCAGATCCCAGTAGATTTTCCGGCGTTGTGCAGCAAGCTGCCGGTTGAACGCCTCTTTGATCGTATTATCGTGATGGAGGTTGATTTCCGTCGCGATCCACATGCCGTAGGAGTTACCGCGGATCTTTTTAAAGCTGTCTGCCTTGCCGCCGCCGGCAAAAATGACGATCTTGACGCCGGTCGGTGTTTTGATTTGCAGGCATTCGTTGTCCTTATATTTGCCCCATTTACACCGGCCCCGGAAGATACCCTCCAGGCCGTATCCGTTGCAGTCGCCGATATTAAGCTTCGCATTGGCGATCGTGGAGCCTGTGGCGAGATGCAGCTTATCCGGCGTGGTCTCTAGTTCATAGGCGAACGCAAAGACGTTGTCCACCGTTTTGCCTGCACGGACAGCACCCTCAGCAACATTGATTGCTGCTGATCTGGAGCGCCGCATATATTCTTGGTGCTTTTCACTGAATACAAAAGACAAGGTTTTTGACTTACTCATCCCCGAACACCTCACGGCGGATATCTGCCACATCCTCAAAATCAGAATCACTTTGCGGTTTGTCCTCGCCAAGCAGCTTGACAATGACATTTGCCGCGCTAGCATCTCCGGCGGTTGCCGCCTCGGTCAGTCCGACAATCATGGCCATCTGGTTGTCGATATCCTCAGTGTCAATGCCTTTGCGGGCCAACTTATTCCACCGCCTTTGGTCAGATACAGGAAGCGATAAGTATAGATCAGCGGCCTCCTTCAGTGCTCGTTTGCGACGGCGCGCAGCCCCGGAGCGATACCGCCCGCGGTTGCAATCCGCTTTTGTTCTTCTTTCGTTCGCTGGTTGAGCGGAATAAGGTCTTCACGGGCCATCTCACCACCTCATTTAAAGCTTATATCGGTACAAAAATAGCGAACCGCCTGGGGGAAGGCAGTCCGCTGGTATCGGTTTAAATTGCCGGATGCTGGCCTCCGGCGGAGCCTCGCGTTTCTCTTCCCCGCGCAAGTCAGCCTTTCGGC